>MTBK01006216.1_pt1 | contig 34105 bp, 33 predicted proteins | sample 1535981 | NCBI WGS metagenome assembly MTBK01 (sample SAMN06109225, study PRJNA356200) | anaerobic digester metagenome | isolation source: biogas reactors fed with pig manure or primary and secondary sludge | place: Spain | collected 2016-06-30
GTCGCGCATCCGCGTCGCCAGCACTGTCAGCAGGTTGACCTGGGCGACGTAGTCGGTGTGCACCACGGCCACCGCGTGGGCGGGGTCCGCCTCGGCGCGAGCCTGGTCACCGAGGATCCCGAAAGCCAGCACAGCGGTACCGATCGGGCCGAAATCGCGGATCAGCGAGTCCACGACTGCCCCGTGGGAGGCCAGGTCGTCGGCGTCGAACCCGACCGTGTGCACCGCGCGCGCGCCGGCCGCGCGGACGGTGGCGACCTCCTCAGACAGCTCCTCGGCCCGACGGGCGGCCAGGACCACCGTCGACCCCGGTGCCAGCCGCGTGGCGATCTGCAGCCCGATCTCACTGCGGCCGCCGAAGATCACCACCGGCCCGGCGGTGTTCGTTGTGTCGTGCACGGATCGGATTATTCCTTGCGATAGCGTGACCCCCGATGGCCAACACCACCACCAGGCTCAGCAGTGAGGCACTCGAGTTCCTGACCGAACGTCACCTCGCCATGCTGACCACCCTGCGGGCAGACGGATCGCCCCACGTCGTGGCGGTGGGGTTCACCTTCGATCCGCACACCCACATCGCCCGGGTGATCACCAGCGACGGAACCCAAAAAGCGGTCAACGCGGAGCGCAGCAACCTCGGAGTGCTCTCGCAGGTCGATGGGGCGCGCTGGTTGTCACTGGAGGGAATCGCCAGCGTAAACCGGGATGCCGATGCCGTTCGCGACGCCGAGTTGCGCTACGCCCAGCGCTACCGAACCCCCAAACCCAACTCGCGGCGGGTGGTCATCGAGGTGCTTGTCAAAAGGGTGTTGGGATCCTCGTCGTTGCTTGATCGCAGCTGAACTTCAGCCCACCACGGTCAACTCATGCGGCCGGTGGTTCACCGGTTCGGCACCGTCGTCGGTGACGATGACGATGTCCTCGATCCGGGCGCCCCACTGCCCTGGAAGGTAGATTCCCGGCTCAACGCTGAACACCATTCCGGGGCGCAGACGTAGGTCGTTGCCGGCGACGATGTAGGGCTCCTCATGCACCGACAGGCCTATGCCGTGCCCGGTCCGGTGGACGAAGAACTCCGCCAACCCGGCCGCGGCCAGCACATCACGCGCCGCGGCGTCGACCTGCTCGGCGGTCACCCCGGGGCGGACGGCGGCCACCGCCGCGGCCTGCGCCTGCTGCAGAACGGCATACCGGGAGGCGATCTCGGCGTCGGGCTCCCCCAGGCTGTAGGTCCGGGTGCAGTCGGAGTTGTAGCCCGGTTCGACCGGTCCCCCGATGTCGACGACGACGATGTCGCCCACCTTCAGCGGGCGGCCCGAACACTCGTGGTGCGGGTCGGCACCGTTGGGCCCGGAACCGACGATGACGAACGCCGCCTCCGAATGTCCCTCGGCCACAATGGCTTCGGTGATGTCTGCAGCCACCTCGGACTCGGTGCGACCCGGGCGGAGGAACTGCGGCACCTGCGCGTGTACCCGGTCGATAGCCGCACCGGCCGCTCGAAGAGCGGCTATCTCCGAGTCGTCCTTGACGATTCGCAAACCGGCCAGCACACCGGCGGCCAGCACCGGCACCGCGCCCAGCCGATCGGCCAACGGCAGCAGGTGCAGCGCCGGCATCGCATCGGTGACCGCAACCCTGGCATGCCCGCCCAGCGACAGGGCGACCAAATCGTAGGGATCCTCGCCGTCCACCCAATCCCGCACCGTCAGTCCGAGGTCAGCGCTGGCGGATTCCCTGAGCGTCGCCAGTTCCAGCCGGGGGACGATCACCGTCGGCTGCCCGGCCGCCGGGATGACCAGCGCCGTCAGCCGCTCGAAAGTCTGTGCCCGCGAACCGATCAGGTAGCGCAGGTCATAGCCCGGTGTGACGATCAGCCCGGCCAGGCCTGCTTTCGCCGCCCCAGCCGCGGCGGCGGCCAGGCGACGCGCGTACACATCGCTCTCGAAACATCGTTCGGTCACGACCGTCAGGTTAGTCGGCAACCGCCACCCCAACCCGCCACGCACCGCACCCGGCCGCGCGTACCGTTTATCTGCCAGGTCACGAGCACTCAGGCGATGGAAGCGGGACATCATGGACAGGGCCGCCCAACCGATCGGGTTGAACTGGAGTCACTTCCCACCGATCGAGGACTACGCATTCCTCTCCGACTGTGAGACAACGGCGTTGGTGGCGCCGAACGGCGCAGTGGAATGGCTGTGCCTGCCGCGGATGGACTCCCCCAGCGTGTTCGGCGCCATTCTCGATCGCGATGCCGGCCATTTCCGTATCAGTCCGGCCGGGGTCGACGTGCCCTCGGCACGCCGCTACATCCCCGGGACGATGGTGCTCGAAACCAGTTGGTGGACGCCGGGAGGTTGGCTGGTCGTCACCGATGCGCTTCTCGTCGGGCCGTGGCACCACGAGGACGAACGTTCCCATACCCACCGTCGGGCTCCCACCGACTACGACGCGTCGCATGTTCTGCTGCGGACGATCCGCTGCGTCAACGGACAGGTCCAGGTCGAGATGGATTGCACTCCAGGCTTCGACTACGGCCGGATGCCCGCGCGCTGGTCCTACGGGGAGAACGGTTACCACGATGCGATCGCCGAGCCTTTCCTCGATCGGCGAGCCGGCGACCGGGTGGACGACGGCCGCCGGGCGGACGATCCGCCCGCGGCCGAGAACCCACTGCCCCGACTGCGGTTGACCACGGATCTGAACGTGGGCTTCGAAGGTCCGACGGCCACCGCACGCACCCTGCTCAAGGAAGGCGAGCGCCGGTTCGTCGCGCTGTGGTGGAGCCAGCACGCCCCGCCGGGGACGCTGGAGGAGGCCGAGCACCGGCTCCGGTGGACCTGCCACCACTGGCAGCACTGGCTCGATCGTGGAAAGTTCCCCGATCATCCCTGGCGCGGGCACCTGCAACGCAGCGCCTTGACGCTGAAGGGCCTGAGCTTCGGTCCGACCGGTGCGATCATCGCCGCGGCGACCACGTCGCTTCCCGAGGCGCCGGGCGGGGAACGTAACTGGGACTACCGCTACACCTGGATCCGGGACACCGCGGGGACACTGTGGGCGTTGAACTCGCTGGGGTTCGACTGGGAGGCCAACGACTTCTTCCGGTTCATCGCCGACGTCGCCGGCGCGGCCGACAGCAACCTGCAGCTGATGTACGGCGTCGGCGGTGAGCGGGCGCTGCCCGAGTCGACGCTGGACCACCTGTCCGGGTACGAAGGTGCGCAGCCGGTCCGGATCGGGAACGGGGCGTACAGCCAGCGTCAGCACGACGTGTGGGGCGCGATCGTCCGAGCGATCGACCTGCACACCGGCACCCATCGCCGCGTCGAGGACCGGCTGTGGCGGATCGTGCACACCCAGGTCGAATGCGCACTGGACCACTGGCGCGACCCCGATCAGGGGATCTGGGAGGTGCGCTCGGGTCCGCAACACTTCACCTCCTCGAAGGTGGCCTGCTGGGTGGCCGCCGATTCCGGCGCCCGGATGGCGGCTATTCGCGGCGAGACGGACCTGGCGAGGCGCTGGCGGGCTGCCGCCGATGAGATCCGCGCCGACGTGCTGGCCAACGCGGTCGACGAACGCGGGGTGTTCACCCAGCATTACGGGACCAAGGCGCTGGACGCCTCGGTGCTGCTCATCCCACTGATGGGTTTCCTGCCGCCGGACGACGAGCGGGTTCGCAACACCGTGCTCGCCATCGCCGACGAGTTGACCGAAGAGGAGATGGTGCTGCGCTACCGCCTCGATGACACCGAAGACGGGTTGAGCGGAGAGGAGGGCACCTTCACCATCTGCTCGTTCTGGCTGGTGTCGGCGCTGGTCGCGATCGGCGAAATACAACGGGCAAAGACGTTGTGCGGCAAGTTGCTCTCGGCCGAGAGTTCGCTGGGCCTCTACGCCGAGGAGATCGACCCGCACAGCGGACGCCACCTGGGCAACTTCCCGCAGGCCTTCACCCATCTGGCGCTGATCAATGCGGTCACCGCGGTGATCCGCGCCGAGCGGGCACTGGCCGCACAGTCGCTGGGCTAGCGTTCCAGTGGTGTCCGCACCGCTCCTGCTGCTCGACGGGGCCAGCATGTGGTTCCGCTCCTACTTCGGCGTCCCCGCGTCGATCACGGCGCCGGACGGCCGCCCGGTCAACGCCGTCCGCGGCTTCCTCGACAGTGTGGCCACGCTGATCACCCGGGAACGGCCATCGCGGTTGGTGGTGTGCCTCGACCTCGATTGGCGTCCGGCCTGGCGGGTGGACCTGATCCCCTCCTACAAGGCACACCGGGTGGTCGCCGAGGTCGACGAACTGGCCACCGAGTCGAGCGCTGAAGGGCTGGACATCGAGGAGGTGCCCGACGACCTGAGCCCCCAGGTGGACATGATCCTCGAGATCTTGGACGCCTACGGGATCGCCACCGCGGGCGCGGTGGGTTACGAGGCCGATGACGTCCTGGGCGCACTGGCCGCCGCCGAACGCCGCGACCCGGTGGTGGTGGTCAGCGGCGACCGGGACCTGCTGCAACTGGTCGCCGACGACCCGGTCACGGTGCGGGTGCTCTACATCGGGCGCGGGCTTTCCAAGGCGACGATGTTCGGCCCCGCCGAGGTCGCCGAACGGTACGGCGTTCCGCAGGTCCGGGCCGGGGATGCCTACGCCGAACTGGCACTGCTGCGCGGCGACCCGTCCGACGGTCTGCCCGGTGTTCCCGGTGTCGGGGAGAAGACGGCGGCAACCATGCTGAGCCGGTACGGCTCGCTGGAGGCGATCCTGGCCGTCGTCGACGATCCGCGGTCGGACGTGCCGAAGTCGTTCCGGGCCCGCATCCACGCCGCGGCCGACTACATCGCGGCAGCCGATCGGGTGGTGCGGGTCGCCCGGGACGCACCGGTCGAGGTGGGGACAGCCGATGACCGTCTACCGTTGCACGCCGCAGACCCGAAGCGGGTGGCCGAACTGGCCGAACGCTATGGCGTCGGCTCGTCCATCGCCAGGCTGAACAAGGCGATCGACTCGCTGTGACCGCCTGCCGGTCACCCGGCTACTTCGGTCGGCCGACCTCGTAGGTTCCCTTGTCGTCCTGGAACGTCACAGTCACCTGGCGCTTGGTGCCGTCGATGCTCACCTCGCAGGTGAAGGTGTCACCCTTCTTCACCGTCGGGTTCTGGCCGTTGTTGCACTTGACGTCCTTGACGTTCTTGGCGCCGTACCCGTTGGCCTCATCGGTGAGAATCTGCTGCACACCCTGCTGAGCTTTGTCGACATCGAGCTTGGTGGTGACGAAGAACCCTGGCTTCCAGAACCCGAGAATCAGCACCACAGCCAGAACCAGGGCCGCCAGTGCGCCCAACACGATGCCGACCACCTTCATCGACTTCTTCGAGGCGTCGGCCGCGCCGGGCTGTGCGTATTGCGGGTACTGGCCCGGTTGTCCCGGCGGCGGGAACTGGCCCGGCGGGTACTGACCGGGCGGGTACTGACCGTAAGGCGGCGGATACTGCCCCGGTTGCGGGTACTGACCAGGCTGGCCGTACCCGGGACCCGGATAGTCGGCCGGCGCGCCACCCGGCGCACCGTAGGGCTGCCCCTGCGGGTACCCGGCGGGCTGGCCGTACTGCGGGTACTGCTGTGGGGTATAGGCCGGGGGCTGCCAGGCCGGGGGCTGCTCGGACCCCTGACCGGGGTTCGAGGCAGGCTGATCCTGACCCTGCCAGGGGTTAGGGTCAGATCCCTGCGGTCCGCTCATCGTGTCTCCTTGCCTGTTTACGGCCTCTCGCGCGGTGCGCCGGTCCTACCGTAGCGTCCGGATCACCCTACCCGCTGTCCACTGCGACGACGCCGCGCCGGATGTCGTCGATAGCGCGTTTCGCCGCCTTGCGCAGCCCCGCCTCCGGTGCGCAGATACGAACCTGATCGAGCAGGTCGAGCACCTGACGGCACCACCGTACGAAGTCCCCGGCCGGTAGCGGAGAACCGTTCCCGGCGGCGCTGGACGCCGCCAGTGCGGCGGCCAGATCGCCGGTGGTGGCCCAGCGGTGAACCGCGGGCGCGAACCCCTCATCAGGCTCCCGGGTCGGTTGCAGCCGGTGCCGATGCTCGTCGGCGCGCAACTGACCGGACAACCGGCGGGTCTGAGCGAGGGCACGCCGAACGGCCGCTGTCGGCAGGTCGACGGTGTGCGCCGGGGTGGGTCCGTCGCTGCCACGGGCCTCGAACACCATCGCCGACACCACGGCGGCGAGTTCGGCGGGCTGAAGTCCCGTCCACACCCCACTGCGCAGACACTCGGCGACCAGCAGGTCGCTCTCGCTGTAGATCCGGGCCAACAGCCGTCCGTCGTCAGTGACGAACAGCTCACCCGGGTCGGTGCCGGTGCTGATGAACCCCCGCTCGGTCAGCAGTCCGACTATCCGGTCGAAAGTCCGGGCCAGCGAGTTGGTGGCCGCATTGACCTTCCTGGCAATCTCGGCGTTGTCGCGTTCCACCCGCAGGTAGCGTTCGGCGGCTCGGACCAGCGACTCGCGGTCGGCAAGCCGGTGGCCGGGGTGCCGGCGCATCGCTTCGCGGAGCGCGATCAGTTCGGGGTCGACGTCGGCGGTGTCGGCGGACCCGCGGGTCCTCCTGCGAGTCGACGGAATCACCAGGCTCTCGGCAGCCGACCGCAGCGCCGAGGACAGGTCGCGACGCACCCTCGGCTGGCGGTGTTCCACCCGCTTGGGCAGGGTCATCGAACCGATCGGGCCGGCCGCACCGGTGTAGTCCGTCGACGAGATCCGTCCCGCCCAGCGGTGTTCGGTGAGCACGAGAGGCCTGGGGTCTTCGGCATCGCGCGCCGGTTCGAGCACCACCGCAAGCCCACCGTGCCGCCCGGTGATGGTGATGATGTCACCGCGCCGCAGCGCACCCAGTGCGTCGCTGGCGGCCGCGCGCCGTTGCAGCCGCGACATCCGCGCTTGGCTACGCTCCCGCTCGCCGATCTTGGCGCGCAACCGCATGTAATCGACCACCACCGGTTCGGTGGGGTTAGCCTTGCGGTCCCAGTCGAGTTCGGCGGCGATCTCGTCGAGCATCTTCTCGCCCCGCTCGGCGCCCCGAACCAGGCCCACCACCGAGCGGTCGGCCTGGAACTGCGCGAAGGAACGTTCCAGGAGCCGGTGGGCCTGTTCGGGACCCATCTGGCTGACCAGGTTGATGGTCATGTTGTACGACGGCGCGAACGAACTGCGCAGCGGGAAGGTGCGGGTCGAGGCCAGCCCGGCGATCTCGGTCGGCTCGGCGGTGCTCTCCTGCGGATGCCAGAGCACGACGGCGTGGCCCTCCACGTCGATACCCCGGCGCCCCGCCCGGCCGGTCAGCTGGGTGTACTCCCCCGGCGTGAGCGGCATGTGCTGCTCGCCGTTGAACTTCACCAGCTTTTCCAGCACCACGGTGCGAGCCGGCATGTTGATCCCCAGCGCCAGTGTCTCGGTGGCGAAGACGGCCTTCACGAGTCCGGCGGTGAACAGTTCCTCGACGGTGTGCCGAAAGATCGGCAGCATCCCGGCGTGGTGGGCGGCCAGGCCACGCAGCAGACCCTCACGCCACTCGTAGTAATCCAGAACCGCCAGATCGGAATCGGCCAGATCCGCGCAACGCCGGTCGATGACCTCGGCGACCCGGGCCCGCTCCGCCTCGGTCGTAAGACGTAGTGATCCGCGCAGGCACTGCTTGACGGCGGCATCGCAGCCCGCCCGGGAGAAGATGAAGGTGATGGCCGGAAGCAGCCCCTCGCGATCGAGGGTGCCGATGACGTCGGGCCTCGACGGCGGACGGTACAGACCGGGGCCGCCCGATCGGCCGCCACGATGTCCGCGGCGAGGCTGAAAGTCGGTCAGCCGCTCAGCCTCCCGACGGTGCGCGATATGCCGCGTCAGTTCGGGGTCAACCCGCATTTTCCGGCTGGCGACGGCCTGTGTCGCGTCATGGTTCGACAGGTCGAACAGATCGAACAGTCGCCTGCCCACCAGGACGTGCTGCCACAGCGGAACCGGCCGGTGCTCGTCGACCACCACTGCGGTGTCACCGCGAACTGTCTTGATCCAGCCGCCGAACTCCTCGGCGTTGCTGACCGTGGCCGACAGGCTGACCAGGCGGACCTCCTCGGGCAGGTGCAGGATCACCTCCTCCCAGACCGCGCCCCGCATCCGGTCAGCCAGGAAGTGCACCTCGTCCATCACGACGTGGGACAGCCCCCGCAACGCTTCAGACCCGGCGTAGAGCATGTTGCGCAGCACCTCGGTGGTCATCACCACCACCGGGGCGTCGCCGTTGATCGACTGGTCTCCGGTCAGCAGGCCGATGCGTTCGGCGCCGTACCGGCGGACCAGATCGCTGTGCTTCTGGTTGCTCAGCGCCTTGATCGGCGCGGTGTAGAAGCACTTCGTCCCGGCAGCCAGGGCCAGGTGGACCGCGAACTCGCCGACCACCGTCTTGCCGGCACCGGTGGGTGCGCACACCAGCACCCCGTGCCCCCGTTCGAGCGCCTCGCAGGCCCGCATCTGGAAGGGGTCCAGCCGGAAGGTCAGCTGCCCGGCGAAATCCGCCAGCTGTGAACCCGGCGGTGGCTCATGTGATGGATCTGGTGATGGCTCAGGTGATGTCGTCATGCCCGGCTCGGCCGAAGGAGGACGGGTTTGCCGGCGCCGCGACCGGTGCCGGCGGATCCAGCGGCGCGGCCCGGTCATCGGGAATCTCGGCGGCGGCGTTCCGGGCCTCCCGCTTAGCCTTGCGCTTATCGTGCAACCGGGCGATCTGGATGGCGAACTCGAGCAACAGCGTCAGTGCGAATCCAAGAGCCAGCATCGAGAACGGGTCCGACCCCGGGGTGGCGACGGCGGCGAAGGCGAACACCGCAAAGATCAGACCGCGCCGCCAGGCCTTGAGTTTCTCGTAGCTGAGCACGCCGATGACGTTGAGCATCACGATCAGGAGCGGGAATTCGAACCCCACGCCGAACACCAGCAGCAGGTTGATCAGGAAACCAAAGTACTGGTCGCCGGACAGCGCGGTCACCTGGACGTCGCTGCCGACGGTGAGCAGGAAGTACAGGGCCTTGGACAGCACCACGTAGGCCAACACCGCACCGCCCACGAACAGGGTGGCCGCGGCAACGACGAACACCGCCGCGAACCGGCGCTCGTTGCGGTAGAGACCGGGGGTGATGAACGCCCAAAACTGGTGGAACCAGACCGGGCAGGCCAGCACGATGCCGGCCGTCAGGGCGACCTTGAGCCGCAACATGAACTGGTCGAACGGTGCCGTCGCCAGCAGGCGGCAGCCGCCATCGGGGCTGATATCGGCGCGCGCCGAGTCCGGCAGCGAGCAGTAGGGCGTGCGAATCCATTCCCCGAGGCTCTCAAGCCCGAAAAGACCGTGGCTGTACCAGAAGAAACCGACCGTGGTCGTGACCACGATTGCGGCCAGTGAGATCAGCAGCCGGGTGCGGAGCTCCCGAACGTGCTCGACCAACGACATGGTGCCGTCGGGGTTGGTGCGGCTGCGCCGCCTCCTGGGGTCGAGCCGCAGCAGAAACTTGGGGGTTCGCACGCCTTCTCCCTAGCGCCGCCGGAAGCGGCGCGGTACCGGTCCGCTCAGGCCGACGGGTTGGGTGTCGGCGGGGCGGGCTGGGCGGGAATGACCGGGGCGGGCTGGGCGGGAATGACCGGGGCGGGCTGGGCCGGAATGACCGGCACGTCCAGCCGGTCGGACTGCACCTGCTGGATCGGGGGCTGCGCAGGAGTGACGGCGGCGTTCCCCTTCTGCTCGGACTGCAGTTCTTTGACCTCAGACTTGAAGATGCGCATGGATTTGCCGAGCGAGCGCGCCGCATCCGGTAGCCGCTTGGAGCCGAAGAGGATCACGACCACCAGAAGCAGGATGACCCAGTGCCACGGTTGAAATGCACCCAATTCAGTTACCTCCGGCCATCAGACGTTGTCTCGATGCTACCCGCCGCCAACTCCCGGTACACCGCCAGCGCTTCGCTCGCGGCGTCGCGAACCCGCTCGGCCAGCGATGCCGGCGCGAGCACGGTCACATCGGCGCCGAAACCCAGGATCAGCCGCGCCATCCAGTCCTCCGCGGCATAGGTCATCTCAGCCAGGCAGGAGTCGTCGGGTGCGTCGCGGCCGAAGTCCGATTCGGGCAGCACCCGCATCGGGAAATACTCCAGCGTCCAGGCCGCCCGCGGGGAGATCCGCAGCGTGGCCGACGGCAGCGACGGGTCGGCGTCGAACAGCCCGGTGTTCGGCGGGGCTGCCGCAGCGGGCTGGGGCGGTGCCGCCGACTCGTCGAGGACCCGCGCGCCGACGATGCGATCGAACCGGAACAGTCGCACCCCTTCGGCCTGGCGGCACCACGCTTCCAGATAGCTGTGGTCACCGATCAGCACCACCCGGATCGGGTCGACGACGCGGGTGGACAGCGCATCACGCGAGGCCGAGTAGTAGTCGACGGACACCGCTCGGGCGTCGCGCACCGCCTCACGCACGGTGGCCGCCGCATGCGCCTCGACCGGCGCGGACGCGTCCACCCCTGCGACCGACCCGGCGGCCGCTTCAGCCTTGGCGACCGACCCGGCGGCCGCTTCGATCTTCGCGATCGCACTGCGCGCGGCCGCAGGATCGACCACACCGGGGATGTCGGCCAACGCCCGCAGCCCCATAAGCAGCCCGGTGGCCTCGGTCGAGGTCAGCCGCAACGGACGGTCCATCCCGGCCGAGAAGGTGACCTTGATCGTGCCGTCGGACAGTTCGAAGTCGATCAGATCCCCGGGGCTATAGCCCGGCAGGCCACAGACCCACAGCTGTTTGATGTCCTCATCCAGCTGCTTGCGGCTGACACCCAGGTCGGCGGCGGCCTTGTCGTAGCTGACCCGCGGGTTGGCCTGGAAGTACGGCACCATGTTGAGCAGACGCACCAGGCGGTTGGCGACGGGACTCATGCGCGATCCGCCTTCGGCTCCTCGCTGGGACTCATGCGCGATCCGCCTTCGGCTCCTCGCTGGGACTCATACGCTGGCCTGCGCCGTGAGCCGGGCGATGACGTCGTGGCGGAGGGATGCCGGATCGAGCACCAGGGCGTCAGCGCCGTAGCCGGCCACCTCGCGGGCCAGCCAGTCCACCGTCCCCAACTCCACTTCGATCACGTCCCCGTCGCGCTCACCCACCCGGCGACGGCCGATGACCCGGCCCGCCTGGCGCAACGCGGTCGCGCGGTCGTCGGCGACCCACAACTTTGCCCGGCCCCCGCCCGACACCTCGCCAGCCACCTCGCCGATCGCCCGTTCAACGACCGCACTCAGGTCCACCCCGTCGGGCCGATGGACCTCGCCGCGCGACCCCACCGCCTCGACGTCGACGACCCGGGAGAGCCGGAAGACTCGGGTGGCCGCGCGGTCACGGTCGTGGCCGACCAGATACCAGCGGCCCCGGGAGGTCACCACCCCCCACGGCTCCACCGTCCGCCAGACGTAGGGCTCTGCGGGGTTGGGCCGATGCCGGAAGCGCACGGCCTGTCCGACTTCGACGGCCGAGAGCACCTCGCCGAGGGCCTCCTCCGAACCGCGCAACCCCCTCGGCCCGGCACCGGTGCTGATCGCCACCTCACCGGCCGGGTCGACATCGATACCGGCGGCCCGAAGCTTGATGACAGCATTCTGCGCGGCGGTGATCCGCTCCGGCGACTCCCACAGCTTGGTCGCCACCGCCACCGCGGCAGCCTCGTCGGCGGTCAGGTCGATCTCGGGAAGTGCGTAGGCCTGCTGCTTGATCCGGTAGCCCTCGGTCGGGTCGAAGGTCGACACTCGCCCGGTCTCCAGCGGAATCCCGAGGTCACGCAGTTCGCTCTTGTCGCGCTCGAACATCCGGGAAAACGCCTCGTCGGTGGAGTTCTGATAGCCGATGACGTTGGCTCGGATCCGCTCGGCGGTCAGGAAACCGCGCGTGGACAGCAAGGCGATCACGAGGTTCGTCAGCCGCTCGACCTTGGAGGTTTTGGTGGGCACCACGCTGGTCAGGGTAGCGGCGCGAGGATCGGGCGGCGGCAGCCGCGCTGACGAGCGTTGAAATTAAGGCCAGTCACATACTGGCGATCAGCCGCTTGACCCGCTCGTCACTGGACCGGAACGGATCCTTGCACAGCACGGTGCGCTGGGCCTGATCGTTGAGCTTGAGGTGCACCCAGTCGACGGTGAAATCCCGGCCGGCCTCCTGAGCGGCGGCGATGAACTCCCCACGCAGCTTGGCACGGGTGGTCTGCGGCGGGGTGTCGACGGCGGCGTCGATCTCCTCGTCGGTCGTGACGCGGGCCGCGAGACCCTTCCGCTGAAGCAGGTCGAACACCCCCCGACCCCGTTTGATGTCGTGGTAGGCGAGGTCCAGCTGACTGATCTTCGGATCGGACAGCTCCATGTTGTACCGGTCCTGGTAGCGCTGAAAAAGCTTGCGCTTGATCACCCAGTCAATCTCGGTGTCGACCTTCGCGAAGTCCTGGCTTTCCACCGCGTCGAGCTGCCGGCCCCACAGGTCGACGACCTGCTCGAGCTGCTCGTTGGGTTCCCGGGACGGCAGGTACTCGGCGGCGCGAGCCCAGTACTCGCGCTGAATCTCCAACGCGCTGGCCTGCCGCCCGCCGGCCAGCCGCACCGGCCGGCGGCCGGTGACATCATGGCTGACTTCGCGGATCGCGCGGATCGGATTGTCCAGCGAGAAATCCCGGAAGGGAACGCCGGCCTCGATCATTTCGAGCACCAGCGCCGCGCTGCCCACCTTGAGCATGGTGGTGGTTTCGCTCATGTTGGAGTCGCCGACGATGACGTGCAGCCGGCGATACTTTTCGGCATCAGCGTGCGGTTCGTCGCGGGTGTTGATGATCGGGCGGCTGCGAGTGGTGGCGCTGGAGACACCCTCCCAGATGTGCTCGGCACGCTGGGACAGGCAGAAGGTGGCGGCCTTCGGGGTCTGCAAAACCTTGCCGGCACCGCAGATCAGCTGACGAGTCACCAGGAACGGCAACAGCACATCGGAGATGCGGGAGAACTCCCCGGCTCGGACGATCAGGTAGTTCTCGTGACAGCCGTAGGAGTTGCCGGCGGAGTCGGTGTTGTTCTTGAACAGGTAGATGTCCCCGCCGATACCCTCGTCGGTGAGCCGCTGCTCGGCGTCGACCAGCAGATCCTCCAGAACCCGCTCACCGGCCCGGTCGTGGGTGACCAGTTGCAGCAGGTTGTCGCACTCAGCGGTGGCGTACTCCGGGTGACTCCCGACATCGAGATAGAGCCGGGCGCCGTTGCGCAGGAACACGTTGGAACTTCGCCCCCAGGAGACCACCCGGCGGAAGAGGTAACGGGCAACTTCGTCCGGGGACAACCGGCGATGGCCGTGGAACGTGCAGGTGACACCAAACTCGGTCTCGATGCCCATGATCCGTCGCTGCACGTCACCGAGCCTACTGGTACGCGGGCGGGTTGCCCGTCTTTGTCACATCACGTTTGCCACATCACGCAACGTTTGTGCTCCGAGTGGCCCGATCTTCCCTACGCTGGGCCGATGCGCTTCGACTCGATGCTTGGCCGCGGCATCTGGATGTCTCTGCTCGCGGCGGCGGCGGTGGTCGCGGTGATACTGAGTTGGATGGTTCCCGAGCCCGCGCAGCAACCGGGGTCGGGACAGCGCATCGAACAGATCTCCTACAGCAGTTGCGTCGAGCAGGCGCCGACCTACGGCAGCCGGACCGCCGATCCGCTCGACGCGGGCTGCGACCACTGATCGGTACCGATCAGGACGGGGCGGAGGCCGGCAACAGCGCATCCAGAGCCGCACCGGTGATCCGCCGGAAAGCCCGCCGCGGGCGGCTGGCGTCAAGCACAGCGACTTCGAGGGTCGCCGGCCCCAGCGTGCGCGGTTCGGCGGATGGAGTCGCACTGCCTGCGGCACCGGCGATCCCGGCTTTCAGCGCCTCGACGGCGATCCGCAGCGCCTCGCCCAACTCCGCATTCTCGGTGTAGGACTCCTTGAGCGCGTTGATGATCGGCTCGGTGGTGCCGCCCATCACCACGAAATGCGGTTCGTCGGCGATGGACCCGTCGTAGGTGATCCGGTACAACTCCGGTGCCCTGGTCTCACCGAAGTGGGCCACCTCCGCCACGCATAATTCGACCTCGTAGGGCTTGGCCTGCTCGGTGAAAATGGTGCCGAGGGTCTGGGCGTAGACGTTGGCCAGCTGCCTGCCGGTGACATCGCGGCGGTCGTAGGCGTAGCCGCGGGTGTCCGCGTACTGGATTCCTCCGCGGCGCAGGCTGTCGAACTCGTTGAAGCGGCCGACCGCCGCAAAGCCCACCCGGTCGTAGATCTCGCTGATCTTCTGCAGTGACCGCGACGGATTCTCGGCGACGAACAGCACGCCGCCGGCGTAGGCCAGTGTGACGACGCTTCGGCCGCGCGCGATGCCCTTGCGGGCGATCTCCGAACGCTCCCGCATCGCCTGCTCGGGAGAGATGAAGTACGGGAAGCTCATGAATCGGTACCCGTCCGCCGCGCGATCACCGCGCGGGCCAGTTCGGCGATGCGCTCCTCAGTGACGTCCTCGGCACCCGCGGCCCCGATCGTGACGGCAGTGGGATAGATGCCGCGTACCAGGTCCGGACCGCCGGTCGCGGAGTCGTCGTCGGCGGCGTCGTAGAGCGCCTCGACGGCCACCTGCAGGGCCGAATCAGCGTCGGCCACAGTCGGATACAGCTTCTTCATCGACGCCCGGGCGAACAAGGAGCCCGAGCCGACGGCCTGATAGCCCTCGGCCTCGAGATGCCAACCGCCGGCGGCATCGAAGGAGACGATCCGGCCCGCCGCCAGCGGGTTGGCGTCGGCGATGTCGTAGCCGACCAGCAGCGGCAGCGCCACGAAACCCTGCAGAGCGGCACCGAGGTTGCCGCGCACCATGATCGCGAGCCGGTTCACCTTGCCGGCGAAGGTCATCGGCACACCCTCGAGCTTCTCGTAGTGCTCAAGCTCGACGGCGTAGAGCCGGGCGAACTCCACCGCCAAAGCGGCCGTACCGGCGATGCCGGTGGCGGTGTAGTCGTCGGTGATGTAGACCTTCTGCACGTCGCGGCCGGCGATCATATTGCCCTGGGTGGACCGGCGGTCCCCCGCGATCAGCACACCGCCCGGATACTTCAGCGCCACGATGGTCGTGCCGTGCGGCAGGGCATCGCCGGCGACGCCCAAGTTCGCGGCGGCAAGCCGACTGGCCGGCAGCAACTCAGGTGCCTTGCGCCGCAGGAACTCCGAGAACGAGGACAGATCGACGGAGTCGGAGAACGAAGCGGTCAGAGGTGCATGGGGTGCCAGACGCTCAGCAGAGTGCCAGGTCACTGTCCGCCCTTCTGGACGTACGCGCGCACGAAATCCTCGGCGTTCTCTTCAAGCACGTCGTCGATTTCGTCCAGCAAATCGTCGGTCTCCGCGGCAAGCTTGTCGCGACGCTCCTGCCCACCGGCCGCGTCGCCGGAGAGGTCGTCGTCCTCGCCGCCGCCCCCGCCACGCTTGGTCTGTTCTTGAGCCATCGCTGCCTCCTGGTCTGATCAGCGGACTGACCGCCGGTCTCCACAGTACCGTCCAACACCGCTCAGGTCGTCAGTTGCTCGACCAGTTCCGCTGCACTGTCAACCGAGTCCAACAACGCCCCGACGTGGGCCTTGCTGCCGCGCAACGGCTCCAGGGTCGGAATGCGCACCAGCGAGTCACCGCCGAGGTCGAAGATCACCGAATCCCAGCTGGCGGCGGCGATGTCGGCACCGAACCGGCGCAGGCACTCCCCCCGGAAGTAGGCCCGGGTATCGGTGGGCGGATTGTCCACGGCATCGAGCACCTGTTGTTCGGTGACCAGCCGCTTCATCGAGCCGCGGGCCACCAGCCTGTTGTAGAGGCCCTTGTCCAGGCGCACGTCGGAGTACTGCAGATCCACCAACTGCAGACGGGGCGCCGACCAGCCGAGATTCTCCCGGTTCCGGAAACCCTCGAGCAGCCGCAGCTTGGCCGGCCAGTCCAGCAGCTCCGCGCACTCCATCGGGTCGCGCTCCAGCAAATCGAGAACCTCGGCCCAGGTCGCGACGACGTGCGCCGCGCGCGGGTCCGGGTCGCGGGCGTCAAGCAGCTTGGCCACCCGATCGAGATAGATGCGCTGCAGGGCAAGTCCGGTCAGCTCACGGCCGTCGACGAGTGCCACGGTGGCGCGTAGCGACGGATCGCGGCTGATCACGTGCACGGCGTGCACCGGTCGGGCCAGCGCCAGGTCGGAGAGGTCGATACCGTGCCGGGGACCCTCCTCGATGAGGTCGAGCACCAACGCGGTGGTGCCGACCTTCAGGTAGGTGGAGGTCTCGGCGAGGTTGGCATCGCCGATGATGACGTGCAGCCGACGGTATTTGTCGGCGTCGGCGTGCGGTTCGTCGCGGGTGTTGATGATGCCGCGCTTCAGAGTCGTCTCCAAGCCGACTTCGACCTCGATGTAGTCCGCCCGCTGGGACAGCTGGAAACCGGGCTCGTCCCCGGACGGGCCGATGCCGACCCGACCGGATCCCGTCACGACCTGGCGGGACACCAGGAACGGCGTCAGCCCGGCGATGACAGCCGAGAACGGGGTCTGCCGGCTCATCAGATAGTTCTCGTGGGTGCCGTAGGACGCGCCCTTGCCGTCGACGTTGTTCTTGTACAACTGAAGCTTCGTCGCGCCGGGCACGCTGGCGACGTGCCGGGCGGCCGCCTCCATGACCCGTTCGCCGGCCTTGTCCCAGATCACCGCGTCGAGTGGATCGGTCACCTCGGGTGCGGAGTACTCGGGATGGGCGTGGTCGACGTAGAGGCGGGCACCGTTGGTGAGGATCATGTTCGCCGCCCCGACCTCGTCGGCGTCGACGATGGGCGGTGGGCCGGATGCCCGGCTCAGGTCGAACCCGCGGGCGTCCCGCAACGGCGACTCCACCTCGTAGTCCCACCGGGTTCGCTTGGCGCGCTGAATACCGGCGGCGGCCGCGTAGGCCAGCACCGCCTGGGTTGAGGTCAGGATCGGGTTGGCGGTCGGATCGTGCGGCGCCGAGATCCCGTATTCCACCTCGGTGCCGATGATCCGCTGCATGCGGACAGCGTATGCGTCCCGGCGTGGGCGGTTGCATGTCGCCCGAGAAGTTGGTGGAGTTGACAGCACCTATGACGACCTACCTCCTGCACAACGCGGCCTTGATCGACGGCACCGGCGCCGCGCCCGTGCCCGACGCGGCGGTGCTGATCGACGGCGACCGGATCAGCTGGGCCGGAGCGGCGGCGGATGCCGCACCGCCCGCGGATGCGGTTCGGGTCGATCTCGGCGGCAACACGATCTGCCCCGGCTTCTTTGACTGCCACGTCCATTTCGGTCTGCCCGGCTCCTCCGGCAGCCCACTCGAGAAGGCCCTCAAACCGCCCTCCTACGGCTACTTCGAATTGATCGAGCGACTGCGGGTGACTGTTTGCAACGGTGTCACCACGGCGCGGGACCTGATGGGTATCGACACCGGTGTCCGCGAAGCGGTCGCCGCCGGCCTGATCGAGGGACCCCGCCTGCTGGTGGCGATCAACATGCTCAGCCAGAGCGGCGGGCACGCCGATTTCCATCTGCCGTCCGGCATCGACCTGGGTGGACTCATCGGCGCCTACCTGGTCGACTCCGTCGACGCCGCGCGCAAGCGGGCCCGCGAACTGCTGCGCGCCGGCGCCGACGTCATCAAGGTCGCCTCCAGTGGCGGGGTGTCCTCCCCCAATGACGACCCGACCTGGCTGGGGATGCGCCGCGAGATGATCGCCGGGATCGTCGAGGAAGCCCACAACTACGGTGGTCGCCCGGTCGCCGCGCACGCCATCGGCTACGCCGGGATCAAGGCCGCCGTCGAGGCCGGTGTGCACAGCATCGAGCACGGCTACGCACTCGACGACGACCTCCGCCAGCAGATGGTCGCCCAGGGCACCTTCCTGGTACCGACCCTGCTGGAAACCATGTCGCCCGTAACCGCAACCGCCCAGGGCGCGGCCAAGAGCGCCAAATGGCATGCCCTGGCCCATGATTCGATCGCGGCGTCGGCGGCGGCGGGAATCAGGATCGCGGTCGGCACCGATGCCGGACTGTCACCCGACCACGGCACCAACCTCAAGGAACTCGGACTGCTGGTCAAGTTCGGTGGGCTGACCCCACTGCAGGCGATCGTCGCGGGCACCTTGACGTCGGCGCAACTGTGCGGTGTCGGCGACAAGCTCGGCTCGGTACAGCAGGGGAAGACCGCGGATCTTGTTGTGGTGCAGGGCGATCCGCTGACCGACATCGATAGGCTGGGCGATCCCGCCAACATCCTGCTCGTCGTCAAAGATGGCAGGACGGTGGGGAACCGCGGTGGATTCGCTGTCCGCTGAGCGCCTCGCCGCCGAAAGGTGGTTCCTACAACAGGGACTGCCCGCGGTGCTGCGGCGCGGGGCGTTGCTGCACCGGGTGTGGATCCGATCCACACCGGCGCTCGCCGGACTTGCGGTGATCGCCGCCAACTCGATCCTCATCGTGGCGCTCTCCGGCCAGCACACCGTCGACATCGCCGGACGGCCCGATCTGCTGGAGAGCTTCGTGCTGCTGCTCCTGGTGCTGGTGCTGCCGGCGATGGTGACCCTGGGTTGGCTGGTCAGCAGGGTGGAGTCGGTTTCGCGGCGGGTGGGGATCTCTGCCGTCGCGGTGGCGGTGATCGGGCTCGGGGCCCTGCTGGGCGGCCCGAGTACCCGAATCGGGGTGAACCTGGTGGTGTTCGGCGTCTCGATCGCGGTGATCCTGGCCATGACCGCCACCGGTTTGGGTGCCATCCTGGGCTGGGTCGCCGAGTTGGCGGTGTCGAATCTGGCCCTCACCGCGGGCATGTTCGTCCGCGCGCTCCCAGTCGTGCTGCTGACCTTCCTGGTGTTCTTCAACACCTACGTATGGCTGATGACGTCGTTGATTTCCCGCGGACGGCTCTGGCTGGGCATCGGTTTCCTGATGCTGGTGGCCGGGAGCTTCCTGGTGGCCACGACCGTTGATCAGATCAGTCCGCTGCTGTCCGGGTCGAGCGTTCCACGGGATGCCCCTGCCCTGTCCGGAACGCCGTTCGACCGGATACCCGACCCGCCACACACAGACCGGTTGTCGCTCACCGAACGGCTCAACGTCGTCTTCGTGGTCGCGGCATCACAACTGGTGCATGTGCTCGCGGTGGCGATGCTGACCGGGGCGATCTACGTCGTTCTGGGCATGATCCTGGTAAGTCCGACGGTGCTGGACGCCTGGACCCGCGGCACCGGACGGCCGGACGGCGAACTCGCGGGCATGACGCTGCCCATCCCCGAGGCACTCATCCAGACGACGATGCTGCTGACGGCCATCACCTTCATGTACCTGGCCGCGAAGGCGGTCACCGACGCCGAGTACCGGGCGCAGTTCGTCGACCCGATGCTGGACACTCTCAAGCAGACCCTGCGCGCCCGGGCCCGGTACCGGGCTTCCCGAGACGCGCACTCAGCACATGAGCACCGGGCACACGAGCACCGGGCACACGAGCACCGCCGAGAGGACCCACCGTGACCCAGAATGTGACCGACGAGCCTGGCCGCGACGTCTTCGCGAAGCGCTACGGCGAGGTGCTGTTGGTCCGGATGGGACAGTCCGGTCCGGAGGCGACCGTCTACAACACCTACCCGCTCAATGACTGCCCCGCCGAGTTGTGGGACACCCTCGACGCCGAGGGGATCGCCCGCGAGAACGGGTCGGTGGCGGCACTGCTCAACGGCCCGCGTCACTTTCTGATGAGCCAGGTCGGCAAAAACGCCGCGGGTCCGCAGATCATCCGCAGCTTCGGCGGTATCGACATGATCGAGCAGGCCACCGTGCAACTGTCGTCGAGTAATCCGCAGCCCTACTCGGTGAACAAGGTGGACCGGCGGGCGATCTTCGTCTTCGACGCCGGCCGTCCGGTGTTCGAACTCGTCGACCCCGAGGGGCAGCGCTGGGTCATGCAGACCTGGAGTCAGGTGGTCGACAAGAACCTCACACTCGACGACCTGCCCGCCCTGGGCTCGCGACTGAGACTGCCCGACGGATGGCGTTACGAAACCCGAACACTGACAGCGCCACTGGTGGTCGACACCACCGGGCGGGAGGCGCACGTACTGCAGGATGACCTGACCAACAGCTACTCGCTGGAGTTCTAGAGCTAGAGGTACTGCCCCAGGTTGGACTCGGTGTCGATCGCCCTGCTGGCCGACGAGTTCTTGCCGGTGACCAGGGTCCGGATGTAGACGATCCGTTCACCCTTCTTACCCGAAATCCGCGCCCAGTCATCGGGGTTGGTGGTGTTGGGCAGATCTTCGTTCTCGGCGAACTCGTCGACGATCGAGTCCAGCAGATGCTGGATCCGGAGACCGCGCTGGCCGGATTCGAGCACCGACTTGATCGCGTACTTCTTGGACCGGTCGACGACGTTCTGGATCATCGCCCCGGAGTTGAAGTCCTTGAAGTACATGACCTCCTTGTCACCGTTGGCGTAGGTGACCTCGAGGAACCGGTTGTCGTCGATCTCGGCGTACATCCGGTCGACGACCTTCTCGATCATCGCCTTGATGCACAGCCCGCGATCGCCACCGAACTCGGCGAGGTCGTCGGCGTGCACCGGGAGGTTCTCGGTGAGGTACTTGCTGAAGATGTCCTGCGCCGCCTCTGCGTCCGGCCGCTCGATCTTGATCTTGACGTCCAGCCGGCCGGGCCGCAGGATCGCCGGGTCGATCATGTCCTCGCGGTTGGAGGCGCCGATGACGATGACATTCTCCAAGCCTTCGACACCGTCGATCTCGCTGAGCAGCTGCGGCACGACGGTGGTCTCGACGTCTGAGCTCACCCCGGTGCCGCGGGTGCGGAAAATCGAGTCCATCTCGTCGAAGAACACGATCACCGGCGTGCCCTCGGAGGCCTTCTCCCGGGCTCGCTGGAAGATCAACCGGATGTGCCGTTCGGTCTCACCGACGAACTTGTTCAGCAGTTCCGGGCCCTTGATGTTGAGGAAGTAGGACTTGGCCTCGCGGGCGTCCTCACCACGAACCTCGGCCATCTTCTTGGCCAGCGAGTTGGCAACCGCTTTGGCGATCAGGGTCTTGCCGCAACCGGGCGGCCCGTACAGCAGCACACCCTTGGGTGGCCGCAGGGCGTACTCGCGGTAAAGCTCCTTGTGCAGGAACGGCAGTTCCACCGCATCACGGATCTGCTCGATCTGGCGGGTGAGCCCACCGATATCGCTGTAGGCGACATCGGGGACTTCCTCCAGAACGAGATCCTCGACCTCCGCCTTGGGAATCCGCTCGAACGCGTAGCCCGCCTTGGCGTCGACGAGCAGGGAATCCCCTGGCCGCAGTTTGCGGGGCCGATCCTCCTCATCGAGCAACTCGGCGACCGCGGGATCCATATCCTCGACGGCCACCAGAGGCTCAGCCAGCCACACGATCCGCTCCTCGTCGGCGTGACCGACCACCAGCGCGCGACGGCCGTCGGCGAGCACCTCACGCAGCGTGCTGATCTCCCCGACCGCCTCGAAGCTACCCGCCTCAACGACGGTCAGCGCCTCGTTGAGCCGAACCGTCTGGCCCTTCTTCATCGCGGTGACGTCGAGGTTGGGCGAGCAGGTCAGCCGCATCTTGCGTCCGGAGGTGAAGACGTCCACGGTGCCGTCGTCATGGGCGCCGAGCAGCACGCCGTACCCGCTGGGCGGCTGACCTAGCCGGTCGACCTCCTCCCGCAACGCCAACAACTGCTGGCGGGCGTCTTTGAGGGTGTCCATCAGCTTGGCGTTACGCGTGGCCAGCGAGTCGATCCTGGCTTCCAGCTGCTGAACCTCGCGGGGGGACCGCTGGCCCCCGGCAGCGTTCTGGAGTTGTTCGCGGAGCAGCGCGGCCTCCCGGCGCAACTGCTCCAACTCCCCTGCGTCGCCCCCGTCGTCATGGGCACCGAACGGCTGGGAACGGTGAGACTCACTCATAACGGCTCCTTCCGCGCACCCGATTGTGGTGCGGTGGATACCCCAACGCTACCGGCGATTAGACCATTCTGGGCCGCTGGCGAATTTCGACACTCTGACATCACTGTTAATCTCGAGTTTCACGTCGCGTGAAACGAAAGGACCGCCGTGACCCTGAAATTCTTCGCCGCCGGTGTTGCCGCGGTCGCCGTTATCGGCGCCTCCGCCGCCGGTGCAACTGCCATGACCGCAACGTCCGGAACTTCCGTCGCCGCTGCCGGGACGCCGCACGTCACGCTGGCCTCGTTCGGCGCGCCGCTGCCACTGGACCCCGCCGCCGACGTGCCCAGCCCCGACCAACTCAACGGCGTTCTTTACGGTCTGGCTGATCCGAACGTGCCGTTCGCCAGCAAGTCCTATCTGGTCGAAGGCGGCCTGGGTCGCCTTGAAGCCCGCACCGCCGACGCCGTGATGCGCAAAGCCGTCGCCCAGGGGCAGATGCCGCTGAGCTTCTCGATCGCCGGAATTGTGCCGGCCGGCCCCGGAGCGGCGACCGCCACGGTGACAGCCACCGGTCCGGCGACACCAGGGGTCACCCAGAGCGTTCTCTTCGTCGATCAGGGCGGCTGGAAGCTGTCCCGGTCGTCAGCCAGCGCCGTGCTGGCGATGTTCAGTTCCTGATCCACCGATCCTGACTCCCTGAGGATGCGACGCGCGCTGAGCACCCTCTGCGTCGCCGGGGCGGCTGTCGGTTTCGTCGTCTCCGGCTGTGCGGCCCGTCCCATTCCGCCGCCCCCGACCCCGATAACGGTCTCCTCGGCCATGGCGCCCGCCGCGCCGGCAGTACTTCCCGCTCCCGAGGCGCTGACCGACGTGGTGTACCGGCTTGCCGATCCCGCGGTACCCGGTGCCGACAAACTCGGACTGGTGGACGGGGCGACGGCAGCACAGGCGGCCGGTTGGGACGGCTTCGCCGCGGCGTTGCGCGACGGCGGTTTCAGCCCGGTGACCGTCACCGCAACCGACATCAGATGGTCCGAAACCACCCCCGGCGACGTCCTGGCGACGATTGCCATCGCCGGTCCCCAGCCCGACCGGGGCGCGGAGTTCCGCTTCCCCCTTGAGTTCCGTCCGCGCGATGGCGGCTGGCAGTTGACCCAGGACACCGCTGAACTGTTGCTGCCCGGGCCATCGTGAGCACCACCGGCGCCATGTGGATCGGCTGGCTGGAGTTCGACATCCTGCTCGGCGACGTCCATTCGCTGAAGCAGAAGCGCTCGGTGGTGCGGCCCATCGTCGGGGAACTGCAGCGCCGCTTCGGCGTGTCCGCGGCGGAGACCGGCGCCCTGGATCTGCATCGGCGGGCCGTGGTGGGCCTGGCGGTCGTGGCAGCGGACCGGGCGCATGTCGTCGAGGTGCTCGACGCCTGTGAGCGGATGGTCGCAGGTAGACCCGAGATCGAACTGCTGTCGGCCCGGCGGGGTCTGCAGCGCAGTGACGACTGATTCAGCTGACCCCGCGACCCTTCTTACGCAGCGGTGTCGGGGTGACAGTTCCCGGTGCGAGCCGGCGCGCCGAGATGAGGAACGCGGTATGACCGCGCATATTGTGCTGAGGCCGCACCGCGAGACCGACGACGTTCCAGCCGCGCTGCAGGCTCTCCCACGACCGCGGCTCGGTCCAGCACTGCTGTTCCCGCAGTGCCTCGACGGTCCGGGACAGCTGGGTGACAGTGGCGACGTAGACGATGAGGACCCCACCCGGCACCAGTATCCGGGCCACCACGTCGAGGACGTCCCACGGCGCCAGCATGTCCAGCACCACCCGGTCCACCCCGGCCTCGGGAAGGTCGCATTCGGCCAGGTCGCCGATCACCAGTTTCCAGTTGTCGGGGTAGGCCCCGAAGAACGTCGAAACGTTACGACGGGCATGCTCGGCATGGTCGTCGCGCACCTCGTAGGAGATCACCTCACCGTCCGGACCGACGGCCCGCAGCAGCGAGCACGTCAGGGCGCCGGAACCGGCGCCGGCCTCCAACACCCGGGCACCCGGGAAGATGTCTCCCTCGTGCACGATCTGGGCGGCGTCCTTGGGGTAGATCACCTGCGCTCCGCGCGGCATCGACAACACATAGTCGATGAGCAGCGGCCGCAGCACCAGGAATGCGTCACCGTTGGTGGATTTGACCACGCTGCCCTCGGGTTGGCCGATCACCGCGTCATGCGGAACCGCGCCCCGGTGGGTGTGGAACTCCGCCGCCGGGGTCAGCACCATCGTGTAGTGCCGGCCCTTGGCGTCGGTGAGTTGCACGCGGTCACCGGGAACGAACGATCCGGTGCGGCGCGGGGCCGGTGGCGCCTCGAGGGGCTCGCCATGCTGATGGGTCACAACCGATCAGCCTGCCACAGCTCCCACCACGTCCGGACCGGCCAGGTCTGGACCGGCTCAGGCGCCGTTACACACCCCGGAGTCGCGAATCACGCTGCCGTAAACGTTCATGGTGGCGATGTTGGCGTTGATCTGACCAGCCGGGCGCTGTTTGGCGATCTTCTCGCTGATCTGAGTCAACTGGTACCACAGGTGGTAGAAGGAGTCGCCGTTGTACAGCGGCGAATACTGGCTCTGGTCGGGATAGTTGGTGATGTAAAGGGTGTGCACCCGCGGATCCAGGAACGCCGCCGACTGGTCGAGGTTGGCCTTGACCACACCCGCCAGACCCGGCACCCCGCCGGCGGACCAGTCGTCAGTCCGGTCGGCGAGGTAATTCTGGAAGCCGAAGACCTGGGTCCGCAGGGTGTCGTACTGGGCGTTGAACCACTGGCAGGCGTCTCGCTCGGCGACGATCTGCTCCGGTGTCACCCGGGACGCCCACAAGCCGTAGGGATGCACCGAGTAGTTCGGCGCCCAGCCCGAGGCATACGGGACGAAAACCGGCAGCAGGCCGTTGTAGTCGTCGGCGGCGGCCGGAGCAGCCTGGATGAGACCGAGCCCGATCCCGGCGGCCACCAAGGAGGCTCCGATCCTGCGAAAAGAGAGGTAGTGCGCAACCATCCGACGATTATTTGTCACCGATGCCGCCACGGCGGCGGGAATGACGATACGGGTACTCAAATTTCTTCGACCCCTTCCGATTCCGGTCACAGAACGCTGGTCAAGTAGGCGACGGCGACACCGGCGGCCGCCGCGAGGACGTCCTCGCCCAGTGCCACCGGACGGTCCCGACCACCGTTGGCCACGACCAGACGGGTGCGGACCGCGTAACCGCCGATGGTGCCGAACACCGCGCCGATGATCCCCGCCCCGAGGCTGCCCCAGCGATAACCCCATGCCGTCCCCAGCACGGCTCCGGCGAAGGCGCCGGTGGCCAGCCGAACCAGGAACTGCGGGGCCGACTTTCGGCTCGGCATGCTCGGCATCTGATCGCTGACCAGTTCCGCCACCGCCAGCACGGTCAGTATCGCGACGGTGACCCAATGCCCCATCCAGGACGCCCAGGTGCCGTCCAGGTTGACCCAGTGCAACATCGCCGCCCAGGCCATGACCGCGGGCGCGGTGAAGGCGCGCAGGCCGGCGACCACGCCGATCGACAGGGCCAGCAACAATACGAGCGCGTGGGTCATAGCAGGCGACGCTAGCACGCCCCCGTCATGCCAAAACATGCTCAGAACCGGCAAAACCTCACGTCAGAGGCCAGGATCGCTTTCGCCCCGATACCGGCAAGCCGGTCCATGATGGCGTTGACGTCGCGGCGGGGCACCAGTGCCCGGACCGCCACCCACTGCGGGTCCGCCAGTGGGGCGATGGTGGGCGACTCCAGGCCCGGGGTGATCTCGGTTGCCTGCGCCAGCACGGTCCGCGGGCAGTCGTAGTCCAGCATCAGGTACTGCTGGCCGAACACCACCCCCTGCACCCGGGCGGCGAGTTGGTCGCGGGCGGCCCGGTCCGCCGCTTCGGCCTCGGGTGGGACCTGCCCGCTGTCCCGTTCGATCAGTACCGCCTCGGAGTCGCACAGCGGATCACCGAACGCGACCAGGTTGTGCAGACGCAGCGTCCGGCCGGAACCGACGACGTCGGCGATGGCGTCCGCGACGCCGAGTTGGACCGAGATCTCCACCGCGCCGTCAAGCCGGATCACCTGGGCATCGATGCCCCGGGCCGCGAGATCGTTGCGGACCAGATTCGGGTAGGCCGTCGCGATGCGTTTTCCGGCCAGATCGTCGACCGTCCAGGCCCGGCCCGCGGGCGCCGCGTACCGGAAGCTGGAGGACCCGAAGCCCAGTGCCAGCCGTTCCCGGACCGGGGCGCCGGATTCGGCGGCCAGGTCACGTCCGGTGATGCCGAGGTGAAGCTGACCCGAGCCGACGTAGATGGCGATGTCCTTGGGCCGTAGGAAAAAGAACTCCACCCCGTTCACCGGGTCGATGACGGTGAGGTCCTTCGGGTCGCTGCGCCGGCGATACCCGGCCTCGGCGAGGATGTCGACGGCGGATTCGGACAGCGCGCCCTTGTTGGGGACGGCGACACGCAGCATGGCTACAGCTTCCGGTAGACGGTGTCGAGGTCGAGCCCGCGGGCGACCATCATCACCTGGGTCCAATACAGCAGCTGGCTGATCTCCTCGGCCAGCGCGTCATCGGACTCGTGCTCGGCCGCCAGCCACACCTCCCCGGCCTCCTCGAGGATCTTCTTGCCGATTCCGTGCACACCGGCGTCCAGGGCGGCGACGGTGGCGCTGCCCGACGGCCTGCTGCGGGCGCGCTCGCCCAGTTCGGCGAACAGTTCCTCGAAGGTCTTCACGGCCTGCGATTGTTCCATGCCGCTGCAGCGGCGCAGTCCGCTGCACCTACCGCACATGCAGCGGCGCAGTCCGCTGCACCTGCCGTACGGGTGTTCAGTCGCGCTGCAGCAGCAACTCCAGATGCTGGAGCATCCGCTCGGTACGCGAGGTGTCCGACCCCAGTCCCCAACTGATCTGGAAAGCGCTCCCCCACAGCAGACCCGTCAGGGCGTCGCCGATCGCCTCGGCGTCGGCCTGTGGGCTGATCTCCTGCCGGCGGATCGCCCCGGCCACCGCGTCGGCCACGAAACGCTCAACGTGCTCGACGACCTTGGTCTGCCCGCCGGCATGCGGTGGGCGTGCGGCCTCGATCGCCGACCGGACCAGGAATCCGGCGAGCGCGGACTCCGCCGCGTCGCGGCGTTCGATCAGCCGCAGGAACTCGATGAGCTGACCGGTGAGCGTCGGCTCGGCCGATGCCTCCCGGACCGCCTCCGCGACGGCATCGGCGGCCCGGCCGGCAACCTCGGCATACAGGGCGGGCTTGCTGGGGAAATAGTTGTTGATCGCGGGCCGGGTGAGGCCGATCTCGGTGGCGATGGAATGGAAGGTCGCCGCGTCGTAGCCGGATTCGGCGAACACCTTTCGCGACGCCTGCAGGATCCGCTCCCGAGTCACCGCCGAATCGCTGGCCGGTGGACGACCCCGCCGCCGCCCCACTGTGGCCCTAGTGGCGTCGGCTTTTGTGCAGGGCACAGTCGTATCCATCATCAGAAAATCCCCCAGGCTGGCGTAGGCGTCGTAGGGGTCTTCCCGCTCGAATCGGAATCGAAACGTCCTGATCCGATCAGGCGTTCATATCCTCCAGATGCCGGCCCTTGGTCTCCTGGACCTTCGCCCACACGAACACCAGGGACAACACCGCGCACAGCGCGTAGAAGCCGTAGGCCACGCCGAGAACGTCGCGCAAACCCGGGAACGTCACAGTGATCAGCCAGTTCGCCGTCCACTGGCCGGCGGCGGCCAGTCCGAGCGCGGCCGCCCGGAGTCGGTTGGGGAACATCTCGCCGAGCAGCACCCACACCACCGGCCCCCACGACATGCCGAAGGCGACCACGAACAGGTTGGCCGCGACGAGGGCTATCGGTCCGGTGACGCCCCCGAGATGCGGGCTTCCGTTGACCTGCTCGGCAGTACCGAAGATGACGGCCATCGTCGTCAGGGTGACGGCCATCCCCGCCGACCCGATCAGCAGCAAGGGCTTGCGCCCGATCCGGTCGATGAGTGCGATCGCGACCAGGGTGGTGGCGATGTTGACGATCGAGGTGATGACCGTGATGAGGAACGACTGGCTCTCGTCGAACCCGACGGCTTCCCACAGCACGTTGGAGTAGTAGAAGATCACGTTGATTCCGACGAACTGCTGGAAGATCGACAGACCCAGCCCCACCCATACGATGCCGTAAATGCCGCCGCCGGGCCTGCGCAGGTCACGCCAGGACGGTCTGGTCTCCCCCACCAGGGTGGCCTGGATGCGGTCGAGGGTGATTTCCAGGTTCTTCTCCCCGAGCAGCAGGGTGAGCACCTTGCGGGCTTCCGGGATGCGGTGGGTGGCGACCAGATAGCGCGGGGACTCCGGGATGGTGAAGGCCAGCACGCCGTACACCACCGCAGGCAATGCCATCGCGAGGAACATCCACCGCCACGCCTCAAGCCCGAGCCACAGTTCCTTGCCGGCTCCACCGGCGAGATGCGCCAGCAGGTAGTCGATCGCCAGTGACGTGAAGATGCCGGTGACGATCGCCAACTGCTGCAGCGAGCCGAGTCGGCCGCGAATGTGCGGCGGTGACGTCTCGGCGATATACGCGGGCGCGATCACCGACGCGACGCCGACGCCGACGCCGCCAATGACGCGGAACAGCACGATCATCCACACACTGGTGGCCAGTCCCGCACCGATCGCGCTGATGAAGAACAGCACCGCGGCGATCTTCATCACCGCGATACGCCCGATGCGGTCAGCCAATCGGCCGGCGGTCATCGCACCGGCGGCGGCACCGAGCAACGCTGAGGCGACCGCGAATCCGAGTGCCGCGTTGCTGATTCCGAAGTGGACCTGAATGGACGCGACGGCACCGTTGATGACCGCACTGTCGTAGCCGAAGAGCAGCCCGCCCAGAGCGGCGACGGAGGCGATGCGCACAGCCGTCCGCCCGGAACTGAACTGGTCGTCGCCGAACACCGAGGGTCCGTCGGCGAGGGGTCCCTGACCTGCCATGAGTCGTCCTCTCGCGGGGTTGCTGAACGCCCCTACGATGTCAGACGCGAGGATCGGCCGCCTGCAAGTCGGCGAAGATACCGCGCAGACCGGCGACGTCCAGTCCGGCCAGGGATTCGACGTGGCGCCGACGCGCGGAGCCTGGAACCTCAACATCGTTGGGCACCACCAGAACCGGGCAGCCGGCCCCCTCGGCCGAGGCCGCTCCGGTGACCGAATCCTCGACGGCCAGACACTCCTGGGGCGCCAAGCCGAGAAGTTCGGCACCGCGCCGGTACGGATCGGGATGGGGTTTGCCCCTGGGCACTTCGTCCCCGCAGACGCTGGCCGCGAAGTAGCCACGGCCGATGGTCGCCAGCGCCCGTTCGGTCAGCGCCCTGCGGGTGTTGGTCACCAGTGCCATCGGAATCTGGGCGGCCGACAGCGCGTCGAGCAGTTCCCTAGCACCATCGCACCAGGGCAGGCCGTTGTCGAACAGGTCACCGGTGACGTCGTGCAGCCAGTCCGCGGTGGCCGCCATCTCGACCGGGTCGGGCGGCAGGCCGAGGTCGGCGTAGACGATGCGGATGACGCTCTCGGCCGACCCGCCGACGGTGGACTCCCGGACCTCCTGGGTCATCACCGCGCCGAACTTGGCGTACAGCTGGTGCATGGCGACGTCCCACAGCTTCTCGGAGTCGACCAGGGTGCCGTCCATGTCGAAGAGCACCGCCCTCATGCTGTCGCGGGCGATCAGTTCGTCGTAGGGGCGACGGGAGTCCTGACTCACGAACGCAGCCTTTCGAGTCGGCAATCGGCGCTTCCGGGCTTGCGCGTTAGACATCGTAAAGAAAATCGTTCAGCCATCGCCGAATCTGGTCCAGGCACCCGGCGTCGACTCTTCCCGCGGCATCGACGATTCGGGCTCTGCTCAGGGTGCGCGGCTGCTCGGTCATCGCGAATGTCGGGTGGGAGAGCTCAAGTGCCGGCCCGGTCAGGAGCACGTGTTGAGGCCAGGCCCTCTTCGTCGTCGTAGCCGGGACGACGATGGCGAGTTCGGTCACTGCCTGGAGATAGCCGGCTGAGGCGACGACGACCGCGGGGCGGCGACCGGCTTGTTCGCGACCCACCGTCGGGTTGAGGTCTACCCACACGACCGACCCGGGCTCGATCGCTATCACCCTCAGCCGCCGAGATCGTCGTCGGCTGCTGCCCAGCTATCGGTCTCCAATCGCCAAGCCTCGCGCTCCTCGGCTGACTTACTCATCGCGGTAGCGACCGCCGCCAGGCGCTGATTCCGGTCATAGTCATCGAGGATCTTCTCCATGAATCCCTGCACCGTTTGATCCCGCTCAACCGCGCTCGCGGTGATGCGATCCCGCAATGTCTTGCTGACCTTGATGGTCGTGACGTCACCTGCTGCCATACCAATAGTATGACGATTGGTATCCGAAACTGCCATACCTGCCAGTCGGCTGTACGGCCACGGCGCCGGACCGAGGTGTTCCCTGGCCGGCCGCCGCAATCCGAAGGCCCACAACTCAGTCCTCCGGGTTGTAGCCGAGGTTGGGGGCGAGCCAGCGCTCGGCTTCGGGCAGGGTCCAGCCCTTGCGCTTGGCGTAGTCGGCGACCTGGTCCTGGGCCAGCCGGCCGACCACAAAATACTGCGACTGCGGATGCGAGAAGTACCAGCCGCTGACCGCAGCCCCGGGCCACATCGCCATCGACTCGGTCAACTCGATGCCGGTCCGCTCCCGAACGTCCATCAACGTCCAGAGCGTCGCCTTCTCGGTGTGCTCGGGGCAGGCCGGGTAGCCGGGAGCGGGACGGATCCCCACGTACTTCTCCCCGATGAGCGCCTCGTTGTCCAACTGCTCGTCGGGCTGGTATCCCCAGAACTCCTCGCGGACCCGTTGGTGCATCCGTTCGGCGAACGCCTCCGCAAGTCGGTCGGCGAGCGACTCCAGCAGGATGGCGCTGTAGTCGTCGTGGTCCGCCTTGAACTCGACGATCTTCTCCTGGCTGCCGAGGCCGGCGGTGACGGCGAAGGCGCCGACGTAGTCGGCCAGACCGGTCTCCTTGGGAGCGATGTAGTCGCCGAGGCTCCGGTTGGGGATGCCGTCGCGGTGCGCGCCCTGCTGGCGCAGGTTGTGCAACGTGGTCAGCACCTCGGTACGGGTGTCGTCGGCGTAGACCTCGATATCGTCACCGACCGCGTTAGCGGGGAAGAACCCGATCACCCCGTTGGCTCGCAGCCACTTCTCCTTGATCAGGGCGTCGAGCATCTCCTGGGCGTCGTCGTAGAGCTTGCGGGCGGCCTCGCCCGAGGCCGGGTTGTTGAGGATGTCGGGGAACCGGCCCTTCATCTCCCAGGCGTTGAAAAACGGTTGCCAGTCGATGTACTCGCGCAACTCGGCCAGGTCGTAGTCCTGAAATTCGCGCACACCCGCGCCGATGACGGGAACCGGCGGCGTGTAGCCGTCCCACTCGATGGGCGTCCGGTTCGCCCGCGCCTTCTCCAGCGTGAGCATCGGCCGCTCGTTCTTCTGGGAATGCCGTTCCCGCAGCGAGGCGTAATCCTTCTCGGTGGCCTCGAGCAGGGCGGGACGTTGCTTGTCGTCCAGTAGTGCGGCCGCAACGGGCACCGAACGCGACGCGTCCTTGACCCAGACCACCGGGCCGGAACGCCGCGGTGAGATCTTCACAGCGGTGTGGGCGCGGGAGGTGGTCGCACCGCCGATCAGCAACGGAATCTGGAGGCCTTCGCGTTCCATCTCGATCGCGAAGTTGACCATCTCGTCCAGCGACGGGGTGATCAGCCCGGAGAGCCCGATGATGTCGGCATTGTGCTCTTTCGCCGCGTCGAGGATCTTCTGCGCGGGCACCATCACGCCGAGGTCGACCACGGTGTAGTTGTTGCACTGCAACACGACCCCGACGATGTTCTTGCCGATGTCATGGACGTCGCCCTTGACGGTCGCCATGATGATGGTTCCGTTGGTGTTCGCGGCATCGCCCGGCTTCTTCTCGGCCTCGATGTACGGCAGTAGATAGGCGACGGCCTTCTTCATCACCCGGGCCGACTTCACCACCTGCGGCAGGAACATCTTGCCCGCGCCGAAGAGGTCGCCGACGACGTTCATCCCGTCCATCAATGGCCCCTCGATCACCTCGATCGGACGACCGCCGGCGGCGGCGATCTCGGCCCGCAGTTCCTCGGTGTCGTCGTCGACGTGGGCATCGATCCCCTTGACCAAGGCATGCGTAATCCGCTCGCGGACAGGCAGACTCCGCCACTGGGCGGCGACCGGGTCGTCCGCGGCTTCCTTGCTGTTGAACCGCTCGGCGATCTCCAGCAACCGTTCGGCCGCGTCAGGGCGCCGGTTCAGCACGACGTCCTCGATACGATCGCGCAACTCGGGATCGATCGAGTCGTACGGCACCAGCGCACCGGCGTTGACGATGCCCATGTCCAGACCGGCCTTGATGGCGTGGAACAGGAACACCGCATGGATCGCCTCGCGAACCGGGTTGTTACCCCTAAACGAGAACGACACGTTCGAGATGCCGCCGGAGATGTGCACCCCGGGCAGGTTCTCCTTGATCCAGGAGCACGCCTCGATGAAGTCGATGCCGTAGGTCGCGTGCTCTTCGATACCGGTCGCCAGCGCGAAGCAGTTCGGGTCGAAGATGATGTCCTCGGCTGGGAAGCCGACTTCCTCGGTCAGGACCCGGTAGGCGCGCCCGCAGATCTCCTTGCGTCGCTCCAGGTTGTCCGCCTGACCCTGCTCATCGAATGCCATCACGACGACGGCGGCGCCGTACTTGCGGCACAGCCGCGCCTCGTGGACGAACTTCTCTTCGCCCTCCTTCATGGAGATCGAGTTGACGATCGGTTTGCCCTGCACGTTCTTCAGGCCGGCCTCGATGACCTCCCACTTGGAGGAGTCGATCATCACCGGGACGCGACTGATGTCCGGTTCGGCCGCGATCAGCTTGGTGAACCGGTCCATCGCGGCGATGCCGTCGATCATGCCCTCGTCCATATTGATGTCGATGACCTGCGCACCGACCTCGACCTGCTGCAGGGCGACCGAGAGCGCGGTGTCGTAGTCACCGGCTTTGATGAGGTTGCGGAATCGGGCGGAGCCGGTGATGTTGGTGCGCTCACCGATGTTCACGAACAGGGAGTCATCGGTGATGTTCAGCGGCTCCAGGCCGGCCAGCCGGGTGGCGACAGGAATGCGCGGCACTTCCCGCGGTCTCACGCCCTCGACGACGCGCGCGATTTCGGCGATGTGCGGCGGCGCTGTTCCGCAACAACCGCCGACCAGGTTGACCAGACCGGACTCGGCGAACTCGGCGATGTAGCCGGCCTGACACTCCGGGGACTCGTCGTACTCGCCGAAGGCGTTGGGCAGGCCGGCGTTCGGGTAGCAGGAGACGAAAGTGTCGGCGATGCGCGACACCTCGGCGATGTAGGGCCGCATCTCCGGCGCACCCAAAGCGCAGTTCAGGCCCACCGCGATCGGCTTCGCGTGCCTGATCGAATTCCAGAACGCCTCGGTGACCTGGCCGGACAGCGTCCGGCCGGACGCGTCGGTGATGGTGCCCGAGATGATCACCGGCCACCGGCGTCCGCGCTGCTCGAACAGTGTCTCGATGGCGAACACCGCCGCCTTGGCGTTGAGCGAGTCGAAGATGGTCTCGACGATGAGCAGGTCGGCACCGCCGTCGACGAGGCCGTTGGCCGCCTCCAGATAGGCGCTGACCAACTGGTCGTAGGAGACGTTGCGGGCTCCGGGGTCGTTCACGTCCGGCGAGATCGATGCCGTCCGGGTCGTCGGTCCGATGGCACCGGCGACGTAGCGGGGCTTGTCCGGCGTGCTGTACTCGTCACAGACCGCCCGTGCCAGGGCGGCGCCGGCGAAGTTCAACTCGTAGCCAAGCTCATGCATGTCGTAGTCGGCGAGCGAAATCGCGTTCGAG
>MTBK01185168.1_pt1 | contig 34097 bp, 33 predicted proteins | sample 1535981 | NCBI WGS metagenome assembly MTBK01 (sample SAMN06109225, study PRJNA356200) | anaerobic digester metagenome | isolation source: biogas reactors fed with pig manure or primary and secondary sludge | place: Spain | collected 2016-06-30
CCCGCCAAGGAAGCTCCTGCCAAGAAGGCTTCGGCCAAGAAGGAAACTCCTGCAGAAAAGCCTGCCAAGGAAGAAGCTCCCGTTAAGGAGGCAGCTGCTAAAAAAGCTCCTGCCAAAAAGGAAGCTCCAGCAGAAAAGCCAGCCGAAGAGGAAGCTCCTGCAGAAAAGCCTGCCAAAGAGGAAACTCCTGCCAAGGAAGAACCTGCAGCTGAATAAATATGTGGTACCGGAAACGTTAGTGGACGGTACACCATTCTAATCTATACATGCCGGCCAAACCAGCCGGCATTTTGTATATATAGTGTCGCTCCCTTGTAAAAGCAGTCACCTAAGGGAAGAAATTTTCAATAGGTATGTTTAGGCAGCGTGCTATCTGGCCACGACCGACTCTCTTCTGTCTTAGGATTTCTGCCACCTGAATTTTATCCTTTTTAGAAAGCGTAACGTAAGACTCCCCTTTTTTATTATGCGATAGCCACTTGTCAATATATTGACAAATAACAACGTCGCTATATCTTCTTACTTTACTTGCAAGTTTTTCATAATTAAGCATGCCTCTTGCTTTTTCACCCATCCAGGATTCGATGGTAAGAGTAGTCCATTCATTTGTCGAAGACTTATTCATATAAAAAGCAAATTTCCGAGAAGTACTATAATAATGCTCTACCATGGCACATTGAAGAATGTGTTCTTGTATGAGCAAACCGCCCTTATCTAAAGTAAAACCCGGAGGCAATTTCGTTGTCCAAGGTATGTGTTCTCGTTGCTCCTTCCAGGTGGTCAATGGAGTATGTTCCAAGTGTATACCTAAATCTTTCATAAAGTAGTATCTGGCTGAACAATAAGGATATCCACTCGGGTAAGGCACCACATTGTGATGGACTCCATTTCTAAGAACATAGGTTATTCCGTCCAATATATGGTTTAAATTTACTAGTTCCACCGAATGAAATCCTCTCGTTCCCAAAGGGCCTTTCCGTCCATATTTATTATTAAACCACTTTGTATAGCCATTACGCATAGACCCGATAAATAAATCCGGATTGCTTGTTTCTGCTATAATGTGAAAATGGTTAGACATAAATGCGTACGCCAGCAATTCGGTATTATTCCGATAAGCAGACAGACATGCCCTATTTATACCTTGAATATAATCTTCCGGAACACGGAACATGATTTCAGGCGCGCTGACACAAAGATGATAAAGCTTTTTTTTCATGAGATCTTCCCTTCAATCCAACAACGAATGGTCTAAAGTTAATGAATTCTTCCGTAAATCTTCAAGAAAGAGTAATTTTCCGATCCAAAATAGCTGTTTTCTACTTACTACCTTTAAAAAAGAAGGTGCGGCAAAGCCGCGCATATAAGAAACCCCGGATCTTTTAAGGCCGGGGTTACCTTTTGCGTAGCTAAGCCCTCCCTTGAGGGAGGGTTTGGGAGGGTAGTAAGTCGCTGTTTCCGGGCCTAAGTGTTAACTCACGGATTGCCAGCAAGTTGTGGTGATTTTCCGTCAAGGAATACTTATCACCCTCGGCCCAAAAAAGACACTTTGGGCGAGATTGGGCAAGATTTGGGGGAGATTTGTTGGGAAAAAACGGCTTTTGTACAGGAACAAGCCGAAAAGCTTATATTTGTAAGATGAAATTTGCGGTTTTGCATAAAGACAAGGAAAGTAAGGCTAGGGCGGGGAAGTTGGTTACCGACCACGGTGAAGTGGATACTCCGGTTTTTATGCCGGTAGGTACGTTGGCTACGGTTCGGGGTGTTTTGCATAGGGATTTGGTGGAAGATATAAAGGCGCAGATTATTTTGGGCAATACGTACCATTTGTATTTGAGACCGGGAACGGAAGTTATTGAAGAAGCCGGGGGATTTCATAAATTTTGTAGTTGGGACAAACCGGTGTTGACAGACAGTGGTGGATTTCAGGTGTTTTCGTTGGCCTCTAAAAGAAAGCTGACAGAGGAGGGATACTCCTTTCGGTCGCATATTGATGGATCCAAACATTTTTTCTCCCCGGAAAAGGTGGTAGATATTCAGCGAATTATAGGGGCAGATGTTATTATGGCATTGGATGAATGTACGCCGGGTGATGCTACGTATGCGTATGCCGAAAAATCGTTGGGTTTGACTCAGCGGTGGTTGGAAAGGGGCTTGGAGCGGTTCCGGAGTACAGAAGGAATGTACGGATACAATCAAGCATTTTTTCCAATAGTTCAAGGGTGTGTATATGCCGATTTGCGCAGAAAAGCAGCCGAACATGTGGCGGCTTTGGAAGCACAGGGATATGCTATAGGAGGTCTTTCTGTGGGAGAGCCTACGGAAGTCATGTACGAAATGATAGAAGAAGTAGTACCCTTTTTACCGGAAGACAAGCCGAGGTATTTAATGGGAGTGGGGACGCCGGCCAATATCTTGGAGGCTATTGCCAGAGGGGTAGATATGTTCGATTGCGTGATGCCTACCAGGAACGGGCGGAATGGAATGCTTTTTACAGGAGAAGGTATCTTGAACATTAAAAACAAGAAATGGGAACGGGACTACAGTTTCATTGATCCCATGGGAGCATCGTTTGTAGATAAAACATATACGAAAGCTTATTTGCGTCATTTGTTTGCAGCCGGTGAAATGTTGGGTCCTATAATAGCCAGTTTGCACAATTTGGCTTTTTATTTGCAATTGGTGAAGGAAGCCGCTTTGCATATAGAGCAAGGAGATTTTCTTTCTTGGAAAAATAAGAAAGTCAAGCAGTTGGAGCAACGAATATGAAAGAAAAAAAACAGTACACGTGGCGTATCACTACCTTGGATAGGTACATCATCCGTAAGTTTATGGGGACGTACTTCTTTGCTATTCTGATTATTATAGGTATTGTTATCATTTTTGATATTAGTGAGAAGATAGATGACTTTGTAGACAAGGAGGCTCCGTTGCGGGCTATTGTGGTGGATTACTACATGAACTTCATTCCCTATTTCATGAACATGTTTTCGCCGCTTTTTGTTTTTATTTCTGTCATCTTTTTTACGTCCAAATTGGCGGCGCATAGTGAAATCATAGCTATGCTCAGTGGGGGGATAAGCTTTAACAGGATTATGTATCCGTACATTTTGTCGGCCTTGTTTATTGCTTTGCTGTCGTTGGGGTTAAACTGGTTTGTGATTCCACCGGCCAATAAGGTGCGGTTGCGGTTTGAGGAACAGTACTTGAAGAAACGAACGGAATACAACAGGAACATCCACTATCAGGTAGAACCCGATACGTACGTATATATGGAATCGTACAATTCTTGGAACAGTACGGCCATTCGGTTTACCTTGGAATCGTTTGAAGGGAATGAATTGGTATCCAAACTTTCTGCAGAAACGGCACGTTGGGACTCTACTGCAGGCAGATGGAGGTTGAATGAGTACCACTTGCGTACTTTTACAGACTCGGTTCATTCCGTTACTTGGGGCAAACAGCTGGATACGATTATTGATATTACGGGGGCAGATTTGATTCGAAGGAAAGAGTCGGTAGAGCAGTTCAACTTGAGGGAGTTGAATAGGTTTATAGACACGCTGCGGATGCGGGGTGATGCCAATGTGAAGTTTGCTTTGATTCAGAAAAATTCACGATTGGCCATTCCGTTCTCTTCGTTCATTTTGACTATTATGGGTGTAGCCTTGTCTTCCAGAAAGAGAAGGGGAGGTATTGGCTTGAATATTGGGATAGGTATTGCGCTGAGTTTCTCTTATATATTGTTCTTGCGATTTTCAGAGATGTTTGTACACGCAGATGTTATGTCCCCCGCCATTGCTTTGTGGATTCCCAATATCTTATATGCCGGAATAGCTTTTGTTTTATACAGGTTGGCACCTAAATAATGCCTCATCTATGGATAACCCACTGATACTTATACTATTTATACTTGGCGGATTTGTTCTCTTGACAGGAGGAGCCCATGTTTTGGTGAAGGGAGCAACGGGATTGGCTGTCAAACTAAAGGTACCTCATCTTGTGATAGGGTTGACAGTAGTTGCTTTTGGTACCTCGGCTCCTGAATTGTTGGTCAACGTGGTAGCTGCCGCTAGGGGGAGCAGCCAGATTGCCATTACAAACGTATTGGGTAGCAATTCCATAAATACATTTGTAATCTTAGGCTTGTCCATGCTCTTTTTTAAGTTGTCGGTCCGGTCTTCTACTATACGTTTTGAAATTCCCATGAGTTTTTTGGCTGCAATAGCTGTATTGCTTTTGGGTGCGGTGTTAACTATTGGGCAGGCTCAAGAGATATCGAAAGTGGAGGGGGGCTTGTTGCTTGTATGTTTTGTGGGTTTTATTGGCTATACCATTCGGTTGGTAGGGAAAGGAGGGTTGGATATGCCTCAGGAAGATTACAAGCCTATGACGTACGGCAAATCGTCTGCCTACGTTGTTGTTGGTTTGTTGGCTCTTATAGTAGGAGCGGAATTTGTGGTCAGAAGTGCCGTTAAAATAGCTACGGCATGGGGAGTTGCCGAGTCTGTCATTGGAGTCACCATCGTGGCCTTTGGTACCTCATTGCCCGAATTGGCTACATCTGTCATGGCGGCATACAAAAAGAATCCCGATATTGCTATCGGGAACATTGTTGGTTCCAATATATTAAATGTCTTTTTTATACTGGGAACGAGTGCTGTTATCCGTCCTTTGCCGTCTTATCCAAACCTTGTAGTGGATGCTTTGGTAGCTGCTTTGGGCAGTTTGTTGTTGCTGCTTTTTCTTATGACCGGGAAAAAGAAAATCCTTCATTCCGGGCACGGAATCATCTTGCTGGTTGTCTATGCAGCATACTTGGCGTGGATTATAAGTACGGTATAAATTATAGGAACATACCAATCATAGAGGCGGAAAGCAATCCGGCCAAAGTAGCACCCAGCAAGGCTCTGAAACCAAATTTGGCCAACAAAGGCCGCTGGTTGGGAGCAATGCCTCCAATACCTCCAATTTGTATGCCTACAGAAGCAAAGTTGGCAAATCCACAAAGTACGTACGTGGCAATAATGATTGATTTGGTACTAATAAAGGCTCCTGTTTGGATCATGTTCGCCAAACTGCTGTATCCTACAAACTCTGTCATAATCAGTTTTTCACCCAACAGCCGTCCTACAAGAGCCAGGTCTTGACCGGTTACTCCTGTAAGCCAAATAACGGGCGCAAACAAATAGGACAAGATGCATTCCAGAGAGAGGCTGGTGTACATGCCGTTTGTCCAGTTGGTTATGAGGTTGTTGATATGTGTCCATTGTCCTATTTTCCCAAAGATGTAGTTGGCTCCTGCAATAAGGGAATAGAATACCAACAGCATGGCTGCCACGTTGGCTGCCAGTTTCAATCCTTCAATGGCTCCATTGGCTATGGAATCCAGGGTACTTCTACCTATCTTTTCTTTTGTTACCTCTACTTTGTTATCGATTTCTTCTGTTTGAGGAACCAGAATTTTGGCCATAGCTATGGCACCGGGAGCTGCCATCACAGAAGCGGAAAGCAAGTGTTTGGCAAAGGCTACGCTCAATTGTGGATCTCCTCCTCCCAACATGCCTATGTAAGCAGCCAGAACGCCACCTGCCATGGTGCTCATACCGGCCGTCATGACCAACATGATTTCCGATTTGGTCATGGTAGGAACGTATGCCTTTACAAGCAACGGGGCTTCTGTTTGTCCCAGAAAGATGTTGCCGGCCGTGGAAAGGCTTTCGGCACCGGAAAGGTTCATCAGCTTGGTAAAGACCCAAGCCATCACCCAGACTACTTTTTGAATGACTCCCCAGTAAAACAACAACGATGTAAGGGCGGAGAAGAAGATGATGGTTGGCAGAATTTGGAACGCAAACACGTATCCAAACTTGTCCATATCCATAAGAGATCCGAACAGGAACTCTGAACCGGCTTTTGTCCAGTCCAATACTTTCACAAACGCTTTTCCAAAGACTTCAAAGACCGTTTGTACAGCCGGCACAGACAAGATACCAATGGCAATGAGCAATTGCAAAGCCAAGGCTATACCCACTGTTTTCCAGCTGATTTTCTTTCTGTTTGTACTGAACAGAAACGCTATCAATAAAATGGATAGCAATCCCAACAGTCCGCGCAGAATGGAGCGAAAGCTGAACACAAATTGACGCTCCTGCAAAATGCTTTTATAAGGGTGCTCTGCCGGCGTCAATTGAGGAATGGATGCGGGGTCCTGCGAGTTTTGTTGAAGGGCCGAGGTGTCTGCAGGGGTGTCTTGTTGGAGGGCCGAGGTATCAGCAGTGGTGCTTTGCTGGAGGGCCGAGGTTTCTGCAGCGGTGTCTTGCCGGAGGGCAGCGGCGTCCGTATTCGAGGTGTGGCTTACTTTGGCGGTAACAAAGGTGGGAATGAGTACTGTTAAGAACAGCAACAAAGATATTTTTTTCACAAAGGTTGATTTTAGATGTTGTCCTGACAAAGATAAACAAAATGCTAACTTTGTGTCTATGGAATGGCAAACAAAAGTGGAGGTTCCCTCACCGGAAGAACGGTTTACGTATGCGACAACTTTTTTGTTTTTAGGTTCATGCTTTTCTCGGGAATTGGCCGAGAGGATGCAAGCTTTGCATTTCTTGACGGCACCCGATGCGTTTGGTCCGTTGTTCAATCCGGCTTCTTTGGCAGCGGCTTTGGAGCGGTTGGAGGGCAACGTGCCTTTTGAAGCTTCAGATGTGGTAGCTTTTCCATACGGAGCATATGGTTCTTACAGCCACCACACGTCTTTTTCTAAAGAAAGTCCTGATGTGTTTTTACAACATGCAAACGAGAATTTGCACAAAGCAGCCGAATTCTTTAAAAATGCTCAAACGGTAATACTTACATTGGGAACGGCTTGGGCATACTTGCATGAAGGGAAAACAGTGGCCAATTGCCACAAGGTCCCGGAGCAACATTTTGAACGTATGTTCATGCAGCCGCAAGAAATTGTGGCTAGATTGAAACCAATAATTGAAAGAAATAAGAGCAAGCAATGGGTGTTGACCGTTAGTCCCATTCGCCATTGGTCAGACGGAGCTCATGGGAACCAATTGAGTAAAGCGTCGCTGTTGTTGGCGGCGAATGAATTGTGCAAGATGGAAGAAAGTGTTTTCTATTTCCCTTCTTATGAGATAGTTATGGATCAATTGCGCGATTATAGGTTTTATGCCCCTGATCGTTTTCACCTAACCCAAGAGGCTACAAACTATATTATTCGGCGGTTTTTTGAAGCGGCTGCAGATGAAAAAACAATTTTATTGGCAAACAAAGTAGAAAAATTGAACAAATCTTTAGCCCACAAACCGTTTTTTCCCCATACGCCGGCACACGAAAATTTCTTGAGAAAACTTGATAAACAAAGAGATAAATTGTTGAAAACTATTGCAAATACAAGAAATTTATAATAGATTTGTGCTGTTGCCATAGAAAACTATATTTAACCTAATTATTACTATTATGAACAAAGCAGATCTTATTGCCGCTATGGCTGCTGAATCAGGCCTGTCAAAAGTGGACGCAAAAAAAGCATTAGACGCATTTCTAGCTGCGACAACAGAAGCTTTACAAAGAGGTGAAAGAGTTACTCTGGTAGGGTTTGGCTCATTTGTTGTAGGGGAAAGAGGCGAGAGAATGGGAAGAAATCCTCGTACCGGTGAAGCGATTAAAATCAAGGCAAAGAAAGTTGTAAAATTCAGACCAAGTATTGAATTGTAACCAACTCTATTGTAACGGCCTGAACTTAATCAGACGCGGATAAGGAGGACGAAAACGTTCTCCTTTTTATGTATTTGAACAGCAAATGAAGCGAATCCGTACCACTTTGCTCAGAAGTATTATTCTCCTTTTGGGACTGGCCGTGTGTCCGTTTACAAACTTGTACGCCCAAGATGCCTTTCAATGCTCGGGAAAAATTGTAGATGTTTCAACCGGGGAAGGGCTTCAAGGAGCTTTGGTGAAAGTTGTCAGTGATCAAGAATTTTGGACATTGACAGACGCCAAAGGGAGGTACTCTTTTCTTTTGCCGGCAGGAGACTTCCTGCTGGAAGCTTCTTATATAGGTTACAAAACAGAGCAGCACAACATCCGACTGGAAGAGGACAGGGAGTGTTTGTTTTTTTTAACTCCCTTGTCTTACCATTTACATGGTATTACCATTTTTGCAGAAAGTCCGGCACAGCGGCTTAGAAAGGCCGAAATGAGCATAGAGCGTATAGATGCAGAAATAGTCCAACGGGTACCTACTTTATTTGGTGAAACAGATTTGTTGAAGGTGGTTCAAATGCTCCCCGGCGTACAATCAGCTTCTGAAGGAAGTAGCGGTTTTATTGTGCGTGGAGGAAGTCCGGACCAGAACTTGATTCTGTTTGATAATACGGCTTTGTACAATGTATCCCATATGTTGGGATTCTTTTCCATATTCAATACAGATGCCGTAAAAAACATGACCTTGTATAAGGGAGATATACCGGCTAAACACGGAGGAAGGTTGTCTTCTTTGTTAGAGGTAATTCCGGCTGACGGACAGGAACGCTTTTCATTAGATGGAGGGATTGGACTTATTTCCAGCAGGCTGACATTGAGCGGCCGCATAGGTTCGGATAACCTTACGTATTTGTTGGCCGGAAGAAGGACGTATGCAGATATATTTCTTCCCTTGGCAAAGAATGAAATCATAAAAAGCACGGTACTCCATTTTTACGATCTCAACGGACGCATGCGTTGGAAGATCAACAATAGGAATACGGTGCATTTGACTTTGTACAACGGCAAAGACAGGTTCAAGGTAACAGACATGGGTTTGCAGTTTGGCAATACGGCTGCCACACTCAATTGGAACCACTTCTTTTCTGATACCTTTTTCTTAAAAGTATTTACCACGTATACGCAGTACAACTACGATTTTAGCGGCAAAACACATGAAATGTCTATGGATTGGGTGTCGAAAGTAGAAGACGCCGGCCTGCGCATGGATTTTTCTTACGTGCCGTCTCACAACCATTTGTTTGAATTTGGGTATACGAGCAATTTCCAATGGTTTAAACCGGGAAAGGTGGTAGGTAGAAGTGAAATGAATTCAGGTCCTGCCATAGAGCAGGATATTACCATGTCTCAAAGACAAGGCTTTGTCAATGTGATGTATTTTTCCAATGAACACAAGATTCCTGCTTTGCGGATCGAGGTGCGTTACGGATTGCGCTTTACACGCTTTGATAACGTAGGGCCTACCACGTTGTACAAAGTTGATGACAAATACAACTTGATAAACGAAGAAGGAGAAATCATCCCAAAAGGATTGTTTTTTCACCACACATACGGTTGGGAGCCCAGGGCAGGTATTTCTTTTCTGGCGTTGCCCAATTTGTCTGTAAAAGCATCGTATTCCAGAACAAGTCAATACGTACATTTGCTCTCTTTTTCTTCTGCCGGGTCTCCTTTGGAGATTTGGATTCCGTCCGGTCCTTCCATTGCTCCACAGACTCAGCATCAAGTTTCGGCAGGTGTTTTTGCCACACTCTTTAACAGCCGCTATGAAGTATCAGCAGAAGCTTTTTATAAACATTTGGACAACGTACTTGATTTCAAAGAGCACCCCAATTTGTTGCTCTACGACAAAATAGAAACGGAATTGCGTTTTGGAAAGGGCAAAGGGTACGGATTGGAGTTCTTGGTAAAGAAAAACGATGGAAAGATAAGCGGCTGGGTCAGCTATACGTGGTCCCGGGCTTTCAGGACTATACCGGGTGTAAATGAAGGAAATACATATAGAGCACCTACAGATAGACCGCATAACGTGAATGCTGTTTTGTTTTACGATATCACAAAACGGGTACAGGTGTCTCTCAATTGGATATACGCTACGGGGCAACCGCTCACGTTGCCGGAAGGAAGGTTCTGGTTTTTCAACGAACTGATTCCTGTCTATACAGAAAGAAACGCATACAGGTTGCCTGACTACCACAGGATGGACGCTTCTGTTACCATTCAATTGAACAGGCCGGGTAAGCGTCTGAATCATGCCATACACGCATCTGTTTACAATTTGTATGGAAGAAAAAATCCGTGGGCCGTAAATTACCGCATGCGTCCCACGGGAGAGCAATATTTGGAAATGACATACCTTTTTGGTGTTGTTCCATCTGTTACATGGAGTTTTAATTTTTAGCTATGCAACTTGTACAAAGAATCTCATGTGTTTTCATCTTGCTTGCAGCGTTGTTTACAAGCTGTACAGCTCCCATGGAATTGGAAAGCTTGGGGATGAAGCCGCATCTTGTGATAACAGGTGTGATTTCGACAGAGCCCGGGCAGCAAGCGATAGAAATATCGGCTACGGTTCCTTATTTTGGTTTGGCGTTGCCGGAAAACATACGGGCAGAAGAGGTACGCCTTGACGGAGAGCTGTTACAATGGGACCCTTCAGGTATGTACGTAACAGACCGTACGTTTGCGGCGGAAGAAGGAAAAACGTACCTCTTGGAAGTTTGGATAGATTTTGATCATGACGGAGAAGTAGAATACTATTGGGCTACTACTACCGTACCATCTGTTCACAAGCTGGAAGCGCTTAGTTTGAGGTCTGTGATACCTTCTAGGAATGATGTGCCTTTTATCCTGATGGCCGGATTTTACGACACGCCGGGAGAAGACTATTACGGTGCAGCTCTTTGGATAAACGACATATTATACAGCAATCGTATTTTGAGGTATTACGTACATTCGCTCAACAGCTATACTCAAGATGGCGAATACTTGCGGTATCCCATTCCGGAGTGGATTATTACAAAGTCTTTAGTTTGGGACAACCAGCAAACGTTTGATCTTTATGCCGGAGACGTGTTGACGGTAGAATTGCAGACTTTGAGCAAGGAATATTACGAATACCTACAACAGGCAAAAATTGAAAAGAACCAGCATTTTCCATTGTTTTCCGGTCCCAGAGGCAATGTGATAGGAAACATCCAGGGAGGGGCACTGGGTATCTTCGGATCTTGTGCCGGCAGTAGAAAATCTGTAGTACTGCCCGAATGTCCCGGATTGCCTAATAGATAAATCAAAAATGTGGAAGGTATACCAATAGCGGTCCGTTGGTGAATTTTAAGTCTAACGATGAGTCGGTACATGTGTTGAGGGTAGCCTTCCACCATGCGTCAAAAACGACATCTTCTACAGGATAAGCAATACCTTTTGCTTGTAGGTGCATAGTGGGGTTGAGTGCAAAAAAAGATACCGGCAAACCCGGCGAACAAGGGATTTCTATGGCCGTATAGCCATCCGGGGTGTGTGAACGGGTACTGTCTGAAAACACGTAAAACACTCCGTAATCGGTTACCATACGGACGTTGTCCATCAGAAGTGCGTAAGAGCCCAACAGAGAAATATTGGCTAAGGTGTGGTCATCTCGCAATCCGGTGGCTCCCAGAATGGTGATTTTCCGTATGCCTTGTTCGTGGGCATACGTCACGGCCTTTGTCAGGTCGTTTGTCTCTGTACATTTGTTTACGACCAACCGGTCTTTGTATTTTTCTTGTAAGGATGTGGATAAAGAGTCCATATCTCCTACAATGACATGAGGTTCTTTGTCTATCAGGTTGTGTACCGCTCCGTCCGTACATATAAGCAGCTGAGTCGTGTGCAACAGTTGCAACGGGTAGGAATGGGTGGGGTAGGCACCTTGTGCCAAAATGACGGCTTCTTTCATAACAGCAGTTATAACGAACTCTCAAACTTTATAAGTCCTTCTTCTCTGAATCCGGCCAAGAAAGCATCTACAGCCATTTTTTTCTTTCCGGGGAACTGCAGTTCCAATATATGTACATAGCCGCTTTGGCAGGCTACTTTAAGGGTATTCTTATTTTGTATAAGTACTGTTCCCGGAGTATCTGTACAAGTTGTTTCTTCTGCTTGAGCGCGATAGATTTTTATGAAAAGTTCTGTAGTAGCTGCGTTTTTGTTGTCCTTTTGTTTGTTCCATACGGTAAAAGCACCGGGAACGGGGCTGAGTCCGCGTATGTGGTTGACGATATCTACCGGGTGCCGATTCCAGTTGATTCGGCACGTTTCCCTTGTAATCTTAGGGGCTGTTTTCAGGGGTGTGTCGCTAGGAATGCGTTGAGGAACGGCCCGAAGTGTTTTGTTGCTCAATCCGTCTATGGTTTTTGCTATAAGCGGTCCCGCTGCTTTCATCATTTTGTCATGGAGGGTTCCTGCCGTATCCGACTCTTCAATGAGCAAACGTTCTTGCAACAGGATGTCTCCTGTATCTATTTGGTCATCAATGAAAAACGTAGTCAATCCCGTTTCTGTTTCTCCTTCCATAAGGGCGTGGTTAATGGGGGCCGCTCCTCTGTACATGGGCAACAGCGAGGCATGCAAATTGAAACATCCCATGGGTGGTATTTGCCAGACTTCTTTGGGGAGCATTCTGAAAGCCACTACTACAAATAGTGCGGCGTTCCATTGGGAGAGCGTTTGAAGAAAGAGCGGATCTTTTAGCGATTCCGGTTGCAAAACGGGCAGGTTGTGTTCCAAGGCTGTTGTTTTAACTGCCGAGGCTTGCGCAGTCAAGCCTCTTCCGGATCGTCTGTCTGGGGCCGTTACTACGCCTATTATAGGATACTTCATGGCCACCAGGGCCTGTAAGATCCCTGATGCAAAGGGGGGTGTCCCCATAAAAACGATGGAAGGTGTATTAGTTTTGGGCACGTTTGATTTTATTCTTAAACTTTTTCAACAAAACAAGGTACGCATCTTTATTGAATAAGGCAGAGTCTGTGGTGGCTTTGTACGTCAGAAAAATACCTATGGGCAAAAGGACTAAAGCAGAAATAAACGTTCCCATAAGGGCCGATACAGACCCGTCTGTGGCCAATTTCTTTCCCGATATATCAATCACATAGTACACGACAAAGAAGAGCATAGACACAATGACAGGTGTGCCCAGACCGCCTTTACGTATGATGGCTCCCAGAGGGGCGCCTACAAAGAAGAAAATGAAACAGGCAAAGGCTACGGTGAATTTTCTGTACCATTCTACTTTTGTTCTGCGTAAAGGCAAATGGATTTGGAGTTCTTCTATCATGTAATTTTCCACTTGGTTACTCATTTGGTCTGTTTTGCCTATAGCCCTATTCAAAAGGTCAGGAAATTGGACCATTTCTTCCGGAACAGGCAAAGCATCTAAAGGAAAGTGCCCGTTAAATTCTGCTTTGTTGGCTGTGTCTATTTGACGTGCAAAAGCCAGGCCTCCCGCTACCAACATCCTTCTTTGGAATTGGGCAAGAGAAATGGAGTACAGAGAATCCAGAGAGTCGCGTCTGTGTCCCAGGCTGTGTAGGTTTTGCGCCATGACATCGCTTCCAAAGCGGTCTCCATCGCGTCTTTGAAAGGCGTAATTGGTCAATTCAATAACGACATCTTGTTTGTCAAAAAGTACGTGTTGTATGGGAAAAGAAGTGTCTGCGATTGATTTTCTTTCCGTTTCCTCATAGCTTTCTCCGTTAAAAAGGGTGAAAATGATGTTTTTCTTGTCTTCTGTCAATCTGATGGTTCCGGAATCTGCCAAGGTCACGCTGGTGTTGCCTCTTCTGGAGGTGTGGTTGTATACCATGATATCGTGCAACATATCAGTAGCGTTGTCGCGGCTGTCTACTCTAAGGCTGTAATTGTCAATTCCGTTATAGAAGATACCTGTGGGAATGCGGATTTCGTCTTTTGTACGTGAAATGTCGTCTCGCAGCGCAAAGATGTTTTTGTAAGCCAGAGGCATCAGGTCGTTGGCGGCAAAAAAGGCGGCTATGGAAATCACGAAAGACAAGATGATGAGCGGCCGCATGATGCGTAGAAGGGGAATACCGGCCGCTTTCATGGCCAGCAATTCGTTAAATTCTCCCATATTGCCCATGGTCATAATAGAGGCCAAAAGAGTGGCCAACGGGAGCGCCAAGGGTATGACGGTGCAAGTGCCCCAAAATAGAAATTCTAAGATGACCCTCAAACCCAGTCCTTTTCCAACCAATTCGTCTATGTAAACCCATAGGAATTGTAGTACAAGTACAAAGAGTACTATAAAAATGGTCAGAAACAACGGACCCAAAAACGAGCGAATAAGAAAACGGTCAAATATTTTCACCGGTTGTTGTGTTAAGGGTTCTTCAAAGCATCAGCTATGGCGTCCAGGGCTGCTTGCAAGCCGTTTGTGTTTGTTCCGCCTGCTTGTGCGTAAAAAGGCTGTCCTCCGCCTCGGCCTTCAATATGGTGTGACGCATCACGGATAAGGGTTCCTGCATGAAAACCGGCGGTTGTCAGATCTTTAGTCAAAGATACGGTCAGGCCGGCTTTGCCGTTGTGTTCGTAAGCAGCTGCAAAAGCCGTTTGTCCGGAATCGTCCTTACGGAAAGAAAAGGCCAGGTCTTTTATCATTTCCGGAGGGAAGGCACCCTTTACACTTACAAATTGGATGCCGTTCAAATCTTGCCGGTCTTCCCACAAGCTTTTGTGGAGGTCCATGGATTGCTTGCGTCTGTTTTCTTCTGCTTCTTTTCGCAGTTGTTCGTTTTCTGCGATTGTTTTCTGCAACGCTCCCAACACATCTCCGGAGCTGTTCAACAATTCTTTTACGCCTGCCAAAAGCGTTTCCATTTCTTCAACTCTTTCTTCTGCGGCTTGTCCCGTTATGGCTTCTACCCTTCGAACACCTGCGGCTATGGCTCCTTCACTGACTATTTTAAAGAGGCCTATATGTCCTGTACTTTCTACGTGGGTACCTCCGCAAAGTTCCATGGAATCTCCAAATTGAATGATACGTACTTTGTCTCCGTATTTTTCACCAAACAGGGCTATGGCCCCAATGTCTTCCGCTTGTTTTTGTGTCAGGTCCTCCCGTGTTTCACGCAGCTTGTTGGTACGAATCAGAGTATTGACCACACGTTCTATTTCTTTGATTTCTTCTGCAGACAAACGGTTGTAATGAGAAAAGTCAAAACGAAGCATATCCGGAGAAACGTGAGATCCTTTTTGCTCAATATGGGTGCCTAGGACTTGGCGCAACGCATGGTGTAGCAGGTGTGTTGCCGTATGGTTTGCGGCAATGCGACGGCGTCTTTCATCATCTACGACTGCATGGAATTCGCCGGCCGGGTCTTCCGGAAGGGTTGAGGATACGTGCAATATCAAGTTGTTTTCCTTGACCGTATCTACAATGCGTATTTTTTTGCCTTGTGCGTCTTCCAAGTATCCCGTATCGCCCGTTTGTCCTCCGCTTTCTGCATAGAAAGGGGTACGGTCCAAAACAATTTGCCAATAACTCTTGTTCTTGGTGCTGACTTTTCTGTAACGCAAGATATGTGTTTGCGATTGAGTTGTTTCGTATCCTAGAAAGACAGTCCGGCTGAAAGGGTGTACATCTACCCAGTCGTCTTCTTTTGTTTGAGTGGCGCTACGTGCTCTGTCCTTTTGTTGCTGCAGGGCTTCTTCAAAAGCTTCTGTATCTACTGTCAAACCTTTTTCTTTTGCCATCAAAAGGGTTAAGTCCAAAGGGAAACCATATGTGTCGTATAATAGAAAGGCGCTTTTGCCGGGAAATGTTTTTTCAGGCGTATTGGCCGCAAATTGGTCAAACAGTTGGATCCCTTTTTCCAACGTGCGCAAAAAGGCCTCTTCTTCTTGATAGATGATGTTGTGTATGAGTTTTTGATTCCTGGTCAATTCCGGAAAGGCTTCTCCCATTTCTTCCACAAGCGTAGGTACAAGGTGGCATAGAAAAGGCTCTTCAAAGCCCAAAAATGTATAGCCGTAGCGAACGGCACGACGTAAAATCCTGCGGATAACGTAGCCGGCTCTTACGTTAGAAGGCAATTGTCCGTCTGCAATAGAAAAACAAATAGCTCTTAAGTGGTCTGCTATTACTCGTAACGCGATGTCTGTTTTCTCATCTGTTCCATACGTTTTGCCGGAAAGTTTGCTTACGGCTCCAATCAGGTTTTGGAACAAATCCGTATCGTAGGTGCTTTGTTTTCCTTGGATGACCATGCTCAGCCGCTCCAGTCCCATTCCTGTGTCTACGTGGTATTGCGGAAGGGGTTCCAGAGAACCGTCTGCTTTTCTATTGTATTGAATGAAGACGAGGTTCCAGATTTCTACCACAAGCGGGTGGTCCTTGTTTACAAGAGCCGCTCCCGGCAAGGCTTCCCGCTCCTTGTTTGACCGCAAATCAATATGGATTTCGCTGCACGGACCGCAGGGGCCGGTTTCACCCATTTCCCAAAAGTTGTCTTTTTTATTTCCATTTAAGATGCGCTCCTTGGGGAGCAAAGCTTCCCAATACGTTCTTGATTCTTTGTCTTCTTCCAGGTCGTCTGCTGAATCCCCCTCAAAAACAGTAGCATACAGCCTGCTTGGGTCCATATTGAAACCTTCTACCAACAGTTCCCATGCCCAGGCAATGGCTTCTTTTTTGAAGTAGTCGCCAAAGCTCCAGTTGCCCAACATTTCAAACATGGTGTGGTGGTACGTATCGTGACCCACTTCTTCCAGGTCGTTGTGCTTACCGCTTACACGAAGGCATTTCTGCGAATTGGCTACCCGTTTGTAGGCGGCCGGTTCGTTGCCCAAGAACCAGTCTTTAAATTGGTTCATTCCTGCGTTTGTAAATAAGAGAGTCGGGTCGTTTTTCACTACCATAGACGCCGAAGGCACAAGGGTATGTCCCTTTTCTTCAAAGAAGTCTAGAAATGTTTTTCGTATATTGCTAAAGGTCATAGTCACACTATTTAACACGCAAAGATACCGTTTTTTACTAAAAATAATTATCTTTGTATGTTAATAACATGTTAACAAGAGGGATGGCAGCAAAGAGAAAATACAAGTACAACCCAAAGACGTTGTCTTTTGAGCTTCAAAAGCCCGGTTGGCGTTTGTATTTGATACGGATACTCGTTGTTCTTCCTGTGAGTATTATGGTAGCCTTGGGGTATTATATGCTCTATACGGAAGCATTCAAATTGAAAACGCCCAGAACTATTCGCTTGGAACGTGAATACAAGGTGGCTAAATCCAATTTGGAGTTGCTGACCAAACAACTGGAACGTTCAGAAAAGAAGTTGGAACACTTGCAAGTGCGGGACAACAACATTTACAGGAACATGTTTGGGATGGAACAGATTCCGCCGGAGGTGAGAGATGCCGGTTTTGGCGGGTCCAATCGGTATCCACATCTGGAGTATTCTGAAAATGCAGACTTCCTGACTTCTATAGCACTCAGGTTTGATAAAATCATAAAGAAAGCCTTTATTCAATCAAAATCTTTTGATGATGTGGAACGCGTGGCAGGACAAGCCGGAGAAGTGGCCAAATGCATTCCGTCCATACTTCCCCTTCCGGAAGACACGAAAAACTTCAGGTGGTCGGGAGCGTTCGGGTACAGAATTGATCCCGTGTATGGAGGTATTCGTATGCATGAAGGCATAGACCTGACAGGAGCAATGAATTCTCCCGTATACGCTACAGGAGACGGGAAAATTGAAGCCATCAAGTATGAGTACAACGGCTACGGCCGTTATATTTTGATAGACCATGGGTTCGGGTATAAAACACGTTATGCACACTTGAATAAAGCCCTTGTTTACGAAGGGCAATTGGTAAAACGTGGTGAATGCATAGGTCAGTTGGGATCAACCGGAAAATCTACCGGTCCACATGTGCATTATGAAGTAATTTATATGGGACGTCCTGTAAACCCGTATAATTATTTTAACAACAATATTGCTTCAGACGATTACCATGCGGTGATCCTGGGAGGTCGCCAATAATTACTAAATATGGACCGTTACCAGTTCAACAGAGAAAAACTGGAATTCACTAAGGTGCGTCTTGGTTTGAAGACCGTTTTGAAACGCATTTCGCTGTTTGTACTTGGCAGTATTGGTCTTGCTGTGCTGTATTATTTGATTTTCGGACTTTTCCTTTTTTCTCCGGCAGAAAGAAACTTGCAGCGAGAAACGCAATTGATGCAGAGTGAATACGAAAGGTTGGGTAGGGAAATGGAAAATGTCACAGCCGTCATTGAAGAATTGGACGCACGCGATAAAGGGATTTACGGAGCGGTGTTGCATTCAACACCTTTGGAAGTGACGGAAGATGCAGATATAACACATTATAGAAATCTTATGGAAAATCAAGGTTTTGTGTTGGCGTATCATGCAGACTCTGTTATTACCGGGCTGGAAAAACGTATGGCGCGAGTAACGGCAGCTTTGTATCGGGCAGCCAACAAGGTATACGCAGATAGAGACAGTATGCACTTTCTGCCGGCTACTTTTCCTCTGCGCAACCTTCCTATGGAAGCGGTGGGAGCCACGGTGGGGCGCCGAATACATCCCTTTTATAAGATACCTATGGAGCATACGGGAATGGACTTTCTAGCAGGACACGGAACGGACGTGCTGGCTACGGCAGACGGAAGGGTGGTGCATGTTTCACGTTCGGCCAGAGGTAGAGGGCATGTGATAGAAATTGAGCATCCGTACAGGGGATACAAAACGGTATATGCGCATTTGAGCGATATTTTTGTAAGAAAGGGGCAATACGTGGAAAGAGGGATGGTGATTGCGCGTATAGGTTCAACCGGGATGTCTTTTATGCCGCATCTGCATTACGAAGTAAGACAAGACGATTTGGTACGCGATCCGGTACATTATTATTTTATGGATGTGCTGCCTTACGATTACCATCAAATTATGTTGACAGCAAACAATACAGGACAATCTTTAGATTAAGAGATATGGGAAAAATGTATTACACCATTGGAGAAGTGGCCGAAATTATAGGTGAAAGCACCTCTTTGGTACGTTTTTGGTCAGGAAAATTCAGTGAATTCATTAAGCCGGCCAGGAACAAAAAAGGGAATCGGCTTTTCACAGCGGAAGATGTGGCCAATTATAAAATTATACATCATTTGGTAAAAGACAGGGGCATGACACTGGAAGGAGCCAGAGCCCGTATGCACGACAACAAAGAGGGAGAAGACAGGACGGTTGATATCATTGCTTCTTTGAATCGCATCAAATCGCAGCTGTCGGAAATTAAAGATATGATGGAATGAAATATAAAGTCATAGACATCATAGACGTGTTGGAGCAGTGGGCACCTACCCATATACAAGAGTCGTGGGACAATTCCGGTTTGTGTATAGGAAATACGCAAACGCCTGTGACGGGTGCTCTCGTATGTCTGGATTGTACGGAAGAAGTTGTTCAAGAAGCAATCTCTTTGGGAATCAACACGGTGATATCTCATCATCCTCTGATTTTTAAAGGATTAAAGCACGTGAGGTACGACACTCCTGTAGAAAGGACGGTGGCTTTGGCTATAAAAAACGATGTGGTAATATACTGTATGCATACGAATGCAGACAAAGTCATGGACGGCGTGAGTGGAGAAATGGCCCGGAACTTGGGTTTGAAAAATATTTCTGTATTGGCTCCGGATGCCACGTGTCAAGAGCCATGCGGTCTAGGAGTCATAGGAGAGCTGCCGCAACCGATGGACATATCGCTATTTTTCGACTTGCTTAAGAAGACCTTTCATTTAAAACACTTTAAAGCGTCGCATCTGTTTCATAACCGTGTGTCAAAAGTGGCTCTGTGTGGAGGAAGTGGTTCTTCACTGATTCCAAACGCATTAGAACAAGGAGCGCACGTTTTTGTAAGCGCTGATTTTAGCTACCATGCGTATTTGGATACTGCTCCGCGAATGGTGTTGGTAGATATTGGACATTACGAATCCGAGGTAGGTATCTGCGATGTTATCTGCAAGGAGCTTAAGAAAAAAATCCCTACCTTTGACGTCCGCAAAACAGAAATTGTTACAAATCCCATTAGAATATATTAAGTTATCAATAGTATTATGACAAAGAAAACGACAAAAAATGCCGGATCTCAAACAGGGTCCTTTACATTGTTGCAAAAAGCAGAACAAGATGGTGTGTTGACCATGGAGGATAAGTTGCGTCTTCTTTATCAGCTTCAGGAAACAGATTCGCAGATTGACCAAATCCTTCTGCTTCGCGGAGAGTTGCCGTTAGAGGTACAAGACTTGGAGGACGATATCAGCGGCATGGCAACACGTATAGAAAATTTGCAAAAAGAGATCAGAGGTATTGAAAAAGATATTTCTTCCCGGAGGATAGATGCTGACAATGCCAGGGCGATGGTGGCCAAATACGAGGCTCAGCAAGGAAATGTCAAAAACAGCCGTGAGTTTGATTCCTTGTCCAAAGAGATTGAGAATCAAAATTTGGATATGGAATTGGCAGAAAAATACATCCGTGAGTTTTCACTTTTGTTGAAAGACAGAAAAGAGAAACTGGAAGAAACAAAATTGGCGCACGAAGAAAGACAAAAAGACTTGGAGGTGAAAAACAAGGAACTGGATGTCATAGTCAAAGAAACGGCAAAAGAAGAAGAAGCATTACGTAAAAAAATAGAACAAATTTCTGCCCAAATAGATGCACGCGTACTATCTGCTTATCAAAAAGTGCGGAACAACGCACGCAACGGATTGGCCGTTGTTACCGTAAAGCGTGGAGCATGCGGAGGATGTTTCAACAAAATCCCCCCACAGCGTCAATTGGATATTAAAATGAGCAAGAAAGTAATTGTGTGTGAATATTGCGGCCGTATTTTGGTAAATCCTGAATTTGAAGAGTAAAAAAACCATACGCGAACAGTTTTTCTCTCTGCTGGGACAGACCTCCCCCTCTCCGTTAGGTGTAGAAATACATAAAGCAGAGGGGGTGTTTCTTCTGTCAGCTACGGGAAAGCGATACCTGGACCTCATTTCCGGTGTATCTGTAAGCTATGTGGGTCATGCCCGCCCCGAGGTAATCAAAGCGATTGAAGACCAGGCTCGCAACCATTTGCATTTGATGGTTTATGGAGAGTTGATCCAGCAGCCGCAAGTGCTCTACGCGTCTCTTCTTACGGAGCACCTTCCCAAGGCATTGAATTCAGTATATTTTGTCAATTCCGGGTCCGAGGCCAACGAAGCAGCCATGAAATTGGCCAAACGCATAACAGGCAGATCAAAGATGGTATGCTTCAAGAACGCGTACCACGGAAGTACGCACGGAGCGTTGAGCATGATGGGGAACGAGTCGTTTCGCGGTGCTTTCCGTCCGCTGCTTCCGGGTGTGACGGCCTTGCGCTTCAACAACAAGGAAGATTTGCAGCACATAGACAAGCGGACGGCGTGTGTGCTTGTGGAACCCATTCAAGCCGAGGCGGGAATCCGGCTGCCGGAGCTCGGCTTTTTGGAAGCCTTGCGTGAACGATGTGACCGTACGGGAACTTTACTTATATTTGATGAAATACAGACGGGTTTTGGTAGGACAGGGACCCTTTTTGCTATGCAAAAATACGGGGTAACACCGGATATGGTAACGTTGGCTAAGGCTTTGGGAGGAGGGATGCCTTTGGGAGCACTTGTATGCAACAAGACATTGATGGATGCCTGGCAATCCAATCCGGTACTGGGGCACATTACTACATTTGGAGGCCATCCCGTAAGTTGTGCTGCCGGGTGTGCCGCTTTTCAGGTGTTGCTTGAAAACGGGTGGGTGAAAGAAGTACATGAAAAAACGGAGTTCCTAAAGAAAACCCTTCGTGTTCATCCTGCTGTGTGTCAGGTGAGAGGAGAAGGGTTGTTGTTGGCTGTAGAATTGGGCAGCGCATCAAAAGTAGAACAAACCTTACAGCTGCTTCTGGAAGAAGGAGTAATGGCAGACGGGTTTTTATATTGTGACACAGCCTTTAGGATAGCACCACCTTTGTGTATTAATAAAGAAGAGCTGGAAGGGGCAGTTACGTCAGTATTGGCTGCTTTGGATAAATTGAAGTAAAAAGGAACGCATTATGGCAAAACAGGCAGCTGTTAGCAGAACAGCAAAAGCAAAGGCAAAAGAAAACGAAAAAAAGCAAGCGCAAGTTGAGCAGGTGGGTTTGGATATTGGGAAAGTGCCGCCCCAGGCCATTGACATGGAAGAGGCCGTGTTGGGTGCATTGTTGCTTGAACCGGCTGCATCGTTAGATATTGTGGGAACCATCAGGGAAGAATATTTTTACAAGGACAGCCATAAAAAAATATTCACGGCCATTATGAACTTGGTCGCGGAACACAACCCGGTGGACATCTATACTGTAGCAGAAGAATTAAAAAACAACGACTTGTTGGATCAAGTAGGAGGTCCTTATTACTTAAGTCAATTGACCATGCGCGTGGCGGCTGCTTCTCACCTGGAATACCATGCCAAAGTGTTGACTCAGAAATACATTCAACGTGAGCTCATCAGTACCTCTTACTCCATTCTTAACACGGCTTTTGATGATACGGTGCCGGCAGATGAGTTGTTGGATTCGTCGCAACAGCGGCTGTTTGATTTGGGAGAAATGAACCTGCGTAGGGATACGCGTCCCGTAAGGACTGTGTTGCAAGAAGTAGTGGACGAACTGTCCAGTGTACAGACAAGGGACGACGGATTGAGCGGACTCCCTTCAGGTTTTACTTCTTTGGACCGCATGACGTTGGGTTGGCAAAAAGCAGATTTGGTAGTTATTGCTGCCAGACCCTCTATGGGAAAAACGGCATTTGTGTTGACTATGGCTCGGAATATGGCGGTAAACCACAACATTCCCGTAGCGTTTTTTTCCTTGGAAATGCCGGACGCCCAGCTTGTTAAAAGGCTGTTGGTTAGTGAAACAGGCCTTTCTTCACAGAAGATCAGAGGCGGGAAAAAATTGAAAAGCTTTGAGTGGGAACAATTAAACCAGCGTATTACCAACCTTTCAGAGGCGCCTTTGTATATAGACGATACGCCGTCTCTTTCCATTTTTGAATTTCGTGCAAAGTCAAGGCGTTTGGTGGCCGGAATGGGTGTGAAACTGATTGTTATCGATTACATGCAGTTGATGACGGGACCACCGGAATTACGCGGTATGCGCGAACAAGAAGTAGCCGCTATATCCAGGTCTTTGAAAGCCATTGCCAAAGAGTTGAACATCCCCATCATAGCTCTTTCACAGATGAACAGAGCGGCAGAAACAAGGGGAGGAACACGCAAACCGCAATTGAGTGACTTGAGGGAATCCGGTGCTATTGAGCAAGATGCCGATATTGTGATCTTTTTATACCGTCCGGAATATTATGGATATAAAGAAGATGATTCAGGACGTTCTTTGGAAGGAATTGCCGATGTCATCATAGCCAAGCACAGGAACGGAGCCGTTGGTGAGTTTTCCATGCGCTTTAGGAGTTCTGAAATCCGTTTTATGGACTTGGACGAAGGTGGTCCGGATTTTGCTACCGATGAAACAGTGACGTACGCCTCGCGGATGAACCAAATGAACGACCTGAATGATACCTTTGGCGTCTTATAGGAACATTTTTCTTACAGGGATTTTGCTGTTGGGATCTCTTATACTTTCAGCACAAGAAACAGACAAACCGTGTTTGCCGGTACACGATGTCCCGCCGTCACGCTTGGCGTTTGGACCGGGAGAAAAAATCACGTTGATGGCCAGCTATACGTGGGGTGTGGTAAATACAGACGTAGGCACGGTCTCTATGGAATTGAGTGAAAAAATCTTAGATGGGGGGGAACCGGGTTTTCAAGCCAAAGGTCGCATCCAAACGTTAAAATTCTTCAGTACTTTCTTTAAAGTTGATGATTATTACGAGAGCCATTTTAAGAAATCGAATTTGCGGCCCGTATATTTCATGCGAGATATTCATGAAGGAAAGTACACCATTCAGAATTACTACAGGTACAATCAGGACTATTCCATCCAGGCACGCATCATACGCAAAGATGGGTCTGTACAGGATACGTTGTTACCGGGCAGGGTTTGTACGTTTGATCTGGTCACCGTCTTTTATTTTTTACGGAACTTCAATGTAGACACTATGATACCGGGAGATGTGTCACCCATTTCTTTTGCCATTGACGAAGAAATCTTTGAATTGTATTTGCGTTTTGACGGACGTGAAGAAATACGTATCCCGGGTATGGGCACATTCAAAGCGTTGAAATTCTCTGCACAAACGGTAGCAGGTGTGGTGTTTGATGGGAAAGAAGATTTGCGCTTCTGGATTAGTGACGACAGAAACAGAATCCCGTTATTTTTGGAATCGCCCGTAGTCGTAGGAAGGGTGACAGGCAGGCTTTGCCATTATGAAAACTTGCGGTTCCCGCTTACCAGCAAGATAAAATAACATGCATTCTAAAGAAACCATAACTCATAAAGGCATAGTTACAGCTACAAATCCCCTCAAAGTAGAGATTGTTACAGAAGGAGCATGTTCCGGCTGTCATGCAAAAGGATATTGTTCGCTGTCTGCAAAAAAAAGAAAAGAGATTACTCGTTTTCAAGGAACGGAAGGATGGACTCCCGTATTGGGTGAAGAAGTTGTTATCAGTATGCATACACGATTGGGTTTTAAAGCCTTGTGGTATGGAATGGGCATTCCTGCTCTTTTGTTGGGACTTTCCGTAACGTGTTTTTCCATATTGAAAATGAAGGAATGGGTGGTGGGGGTATTTGCTCTCTTGTGTATAGGAATCTATTATTTTGTTCTATATTTGCTCAAATATCGTATCCAAAATGATTTCTACTTTACTGTACACCGTCCTAATCCTTAGCTTGTTAGGGGGATTACTGGCGGTGGTGCTATACGTTGTTGCACAGAAATTCAACGTACAGGAAGATCCCCGTATAGATGAGGTTCTTGAAGTATTGCCGGGTGCCAATTGCGGCGGTTGCGGCTACGCCGGTTGCAGGGCTTTTGTAGAGGCTTTTGTCAACAATCCGGAACGTACAGATTTGTTTTGTCCTGTAGGAGGCAATAAAGCCATGCAGATGGCTGCCATGGTTTTGGGTAGAGATACCCTGGAACAAGCCCCCAAGGTAGCCGTTGTGCGTTGCAACGGTTCTTGCCAAGTAAGGCCGCAACTGAACGTATACGACGGTTCGCCGTCGTGTGCCGTAGTTGCCGATCTATACGGAGGGGAAACGGCTTGTTCTTTTGGCTGCTTGGGATTGGGAGATTGTGTACAATCTTGTGCGTTTGATGCACTGACCATAGACCCGGAAACGTGCTTGCCTGTAGTTGATGAAGACAAATGTACATCTTGCGGAGCTTGTGTAAAGGCTTGCCCAAGAGGCATAATAGAAATCAGACCCAAAGGCCCGAAGAACCGGAGGATTTTTGTGTCTTGCATGAACAAGGACAAAGGCGCACTCACGCGTAAAGCTTGTCCTGTGGGATGTATCGGATGCGGATTGTGTGTAAAAGCTTGCCCGTTCGATGCCATTACTATTACTAATAATCTGGCGTATATAGACCCCGACGCATGTCGTTTGTGTAGAAAATGTGTGGCAGTATGTCCCACGCACAGTATTTTAGAAATCAATTTTCCGCCAAAAAAACAAGAGGTAGTTCATGAGTAAAACGTTTTCTATTGGAGGTATTCATCCAAACGACAGCAAGTTTTCCAAAGACGTGTCCATAGTGGACCTTCCTGTGCCCGAGCGTGTCTTTTTGCCTATGAATCAACATTTAGGCATACCGGCTGCCCCGGTAGTGAAGAAAGGTGACACAGTTTTGGTAGGACAAGTGGTGGCGGAAGCTGCCGGCTTTGTTTCAGCTCCCATTCACGCTTCTGTGAGCGGAACGGTAACAGATGTAGGGTTGTATCCGGATTTTCAGGGCAAAAGGGTCCAGACCGTCGTCATAGAGACGGAAGGAGACGATTGGCTGGATACTATAGACAGAACGGCACAGGTGAAACAGGAAATCACTATGGTACCTAAGGATACGTTCCAGAAAATTCAAGAAATGGGTGTTGTGGGATTGGGCGGAGCGGCGTTTCCAACGTATGTAAAGCTGACGCCTATTGAGGGCATGAATCCGGAATTTTTGATTATCAACGGTTCCGAGTGCGAACCCTTCTTGACATCCGACTATCGCTTGATGTTGGAACACGGGCAAGAATTGATGATTGGAGCAGAATTGATGAGGCGTGTTCTGGGAACGGGAGTAACGGGAGTCATAGGAATAGAGAAAAACAAGCCGCTAGCCATCAAGGCTATGCAAAAGATAACGGCGGGCTATCTGCAATGGAAGGTGGTTCCTTTAAAAAAACGCTACCCTCAGGGAGGAGAAAAGCAGTTGATAGATGCGGTGTTGGGAAGGAAAGTAGCTTCGTTTGCTTTGCCTATTTCTACGGGAGCCATTGTCCAGAATGTAGGGACGGCTTTTGCAGTATATGAAGCCGTTCAAAAGAATAAGCCTCTGGTTACGAACGTGTTGACTGTCACCGGTAGTGATCCGAAAATACAATACAACTATCGATTCAGGATAGGAACTCCTATTGAAGACGTGTTGAAGACAGCCGGAGCGCTTGATGCTGAAGGAAATTTGTTGCCGCATATAGCAAAAGTAGTCAACGGAGGTCCTATGATGGGCAAAGCCGTGGTAAACATGAAAGCACCTGTAGTAAAAAGCACTTCGGGATTGTTGTTGTTGACGGAAAAAGAGACAAAGCGTCTTGAACCGGGAGAATGCATTCGCTGTGCCAAATGTTTCCAAGCCTGCCCCATGCGCTTGCAGCCTTATTTGCTGTATCAATTGGCGTTGGCGGGACGAACGGAAGAACTGGACGAATACCGTGTTTTTGATTGCATTGACTGCGGTTCTTGCTTGTATGCTTGCCCGGCTCATTTGCCTTTGTTGGACTTGATTCGTTTGGCTAAAAACACATCGTTGAAGAATATAAGGAAAAAATAATATGGATAAACTGCTTGTTTCGCCGGCTCCGCATATACATACCAAAGAATCCACAAAAGGGATTATGCTGGATGTCATCATAGCCCTTGTGCCGGCTGTATTGGTAAGCTTGTATTTGGCAGGAATCAGTGCTTTTCTGGTACTTGCCGTATCTGTGACCGGCTGTGTGTTGATAGAACATTTGATTGCCAAGTATTTAATGAAAAAGGAGACAACGGTACGCGACTTGTCGGCTGTTGTGACGGGGCTGCTTCTTGCATTGAATTTGCCCGTTTCTGCTCCTTGGTGGATGGTTTTGATTGGATGTGTGGTAGCTATTGGTATTGCTAAGATGACGTTTGGGGGATTGGGGCACAATCTCTTCAATCCGGCTCTGGTGGCTCGCGTTTTTTTGCTCGTTTCTTTTCCCGTTCAAATGACAAATTGGGCTTTGTCCAACGGTATGTTTTCACCGGAGAATCCCTTGATTCCCGGGTTTTTGTTGGGTGTCCAGGGACAGTTGCCCGATGCACTCTCCGGAGCAACGCCACTGGGTCTGGTAAAAGAAGGCATATCGCTCGGTCTTACTCCACAGGCGTTGATCAACCAAGAGGGCTTGACGTATGGAAAATTGTTTTTGGGACACATGAGCGGCTCTATGGGAGAGGCTTCCGGCGTGGCTCTTTTGATTGGATTTGTCTACTTGTTGGTGCGAAAAGTGATTAAGCCTATTATCCCCATAGCTATTCTTGTAACGGTTGCTTTGTTCTCAGGGATCCTGTATTGGGTTAACCCTGCACAATTTGCAGATCCGTTGTTTCATTTGTTAACGGGAGGCTTGTTGATAGGGGCCTTCTTTATGGCAACCGATTACGTGACTTCTCCCATGTCTCCCTTAGGTATGATAATTTTTGGAGTAGGTATTGGAGTAGTGACGGTAATCATCAGGGTGTGGGGTGCCTATCCGGAAGGCATGTCGTTTGCCATCTTGTTTATGAACGCTTGGGTACCGCTTATTAATAAAATCAAACCTTTTCCGTATCAAAAGGAGGTGAGTCGTGGCTAAAAAATCTTCGTTTAAAAATATGTTTTTGACCCTGCTGTTGATTTGTTTTGGAGGGTCTGCCATATTGGGAGGTGTGTATTTGTTGACACACGGTCCTATAGAAGCAGCACAAACAGCTAAAGTGAACCGTGCTTTAATGGGAGTACTGCCTGAATTTGACAACACCCCTTCAGAAGAGTGTTTTGAGATGGATTTGGAAGGACAGGTAATAAAAGCTTATCCGGCTTTGTTTAACGGAGAGCCGGTTGGATGGGCAGTAGAAGTAGTTACCACAAGGGGCTTTGGAGGTCCCATTCAGATTATGGTAGGCTTTTTGCCCGATGGCACCATATTCAACTCGGCCCTTATATCGCACTCGGAAACACCGGGCTTGGGCGACAAGTTGGATGCGGAGAAAAGCGATTTCAGTACGCAGTTCAAAGGAAAGCATCCGGCAACGTTCACTTTGGCGGTAAAGAAAGACGGAGGTATGGTAGATGCCATTACAGCGGCCACCATCAGTTCCAGGGCGTTTTGCCATGCCATGGAAGTGGCTTATAAGGCGTTTCAACACATTGCAACACAAGAAGGAGGCAAGGTATGAGTAAATGGAAAATTATTACACAAGGGATTATTAAAGAGAATCCCACGTTTGTATTGGTATTGGGCATGTGTCCCACGTTGGGAACCACTACATCTGCCATCAACGGTATGAGTATGGGCTTGGCTACCACGTTTGTATTGATGTTGTCCAATTACGTGATTTCCCTTTTGGCCGGTTTTATACCTTCTAAGGTAAGGATACCGGCTTTTATTGTAGTCATTGCCATTTTTGTAACGGTGGTACAGTTGGTTATGCAAGCGTACGTACCGGCGTTATACCAAACGTTGGGCTTGTTCATTCCTTTGATTGTGGTCAACTGTATTGTGTTGGGTAGGGCCGAGGCGTATGCCAGCAAAAACAAACCTTTGGATTCTTTTCTAGACGGTTTGGGTTCCGGATTGGGATTTACCTTGGCGTTGACCGTATTGGGAATAGTAAGGGAACTGTTGGGAGCCGGGTCGTTTTTTGGATTGAAATTGATTCCGGGAGATGCCATCCTTGTCTTTATTTTGGCCCCCGGAGCGTTTTTGGCTTTAGGCTATTTGATGGTGTTGTTTAATAAATTAAAGAAAGCCTGACGTTATGGAATATATATTGATCATCATATCTGCTGTTTTTGTAAACAACATTGTTCTGAATCAATTTCTTGGGGTATGTCCTTTTTTAGGTGTATCAAACAGGATTTCCACGGCCGTAGGTATGAGTGCAGCCGTTTTGTTTGTAATGACACTGTCAACGCTCATTACGTATTTGATCCAGATGTATGTGTTGAACCCGTTGCAAATAGGTTTCATGCAGACCGTTACCTTTATTTTGGTCATTGCCGCACTCGTACAAATGGTAGAGATTGTTCTTAAGAAAATCTCACCGGCTTTGTACCAGGCATTGGGTATTTTTCTTCCCTTAATTACCACCAATTGCGCCGTGTTGGGAGTAGCTATATTGGTAGTGACTCAAGAATTTTCTTTTGGAGGAACACCGGCCTTGCTTACCTTGCCGCAAGCGCTCGTCTATACGGCCGCTATGGCTGCCGGTTTTGGGTTGGCACTGATTCTGTTTGCCGGCATGAGAGAACATATGGAATTGGTAGGTGTTCCGCAACCGTTTAAAGGAGTGCCTATTGCGTTGATTACGGCCGGTATTTTGGCACTGGCTTTTATGGGTTTTTCCGGAATCGTATAAAAAAGAAGTATGGAAAGCAAAGAGGCATTGAAACAATACGTTCAAACAGAAGAAGGGGCTAAAGACCAGAACGCTTGGTACAAACTGGGCAGCATCTACCGTAAAGAAGAAAACTGGGGCGAGGCGCTCAACGCGTATGCCAAATGTTTGGAACTGGGTGCATTCAATGCAGCCCGAGAAGCCACAGAATCCATCAAACGCATTTTGGATTTTAGGGATACTACCTGGATGCCGTAAGCATCAATTCAGCAATACTGTAAAACCGTAATCCATCAACTGCCTGGCGTCTTGATACCGTAACGCAGAGGTGGGTGCTTTCATGACTACGGCAATCACCCGTTTGTCGCCCATTTTGGCAGTAGTAGTAATACAAAGCTGTGCTGCCGTAGTGTAACCTGTTTTAAAACCATCACAGCCGGGATAGGCGTAACTCATACCGGGCAACATGCCGTTCGTAGCTCCGTATATGGTTCCTCTGAAATCCAATTTTGTTTTAGAGGTGTATTCCAGAATAATGGGAAAACGCCTGATAAAATCGCGCGTGAGTTTGGCCATGGACAACGGCGTTATGTAATTGAGAGAGGACAATCCGGAAGCATCGTCAAAATGTGCGTCCAATCCCAGCGAATCTGCGTAGTGGTTCATGACTTCTTTGGCAAACTGTTTTTCATAAGCCTGGGTTGTTCCCATTCCTCCAACAAAGTATTCGCCTAGTGCCACAGCGCACGCATTGCCGGATACCACACACAAAGCCCCTATCAGTTCGTCCACTGAATACGTAGGTGTTGCTGTCAAGGGCACATTGGACTCTCCCGGGTTTACAGAACGCGATGCAGCATAAGGACTGATGGGAATTTGGGAGTCCAAAGACAGGTATCCTTTGTCTATATGATCAAAAGCAATGTACATGGTCATGACTTTGGTCATGCTGGCAGGAACCAGCTGAAAATCAGGAGCCATAGAGTATAAAACGTCACCTGTGTCGTAATCAATGACAACGGCTCCTTGACAGTTGAGACTGATAGAAAAAGGAGGTTTTGTTCCGTTTCCGTTATCAATGGGTGGAAGAGGTTGTTTCTCGCAGGCAACAAAGAGGAGCAGCCAGGCTGCTAGCAGCCGGCATCTTTTTATATTCACAATGTATTAATTTTGCGCAGGTAAAATACTTAGGATGCGAATGTCTTCCACGGGTCTGTCTGCCGGGCCTGTTTCAGCGGAGGCTATGATATCTATGATTTCCAATCCTTCAATGACCTCTCCAAAGACAGTGTAGTTTCCATCCAGTTGACGGCACGTGGCTTCGTTGTGTACAATATAGAACTGCGAACCCGAGGATGCTTTTTCCGGATTGACGGCATCGCCTGTGCGTGCAGATGCCAAGGCTCCTTTCTTGTGGTACAATTCCGGAACAAACTCTGCAGGAACGGTATAACCGGGGCCTCCGGAACCCAATCTTTCACCGGGTGCGGCCGTACGCGATTGCGGGTCTCCGCATTGGATCATGAAATTATGAATAACCCTGTGGAACAGAATGCCGTCGTAGTATCTTTCGGACGCCAATTTGACAAAATTATCTCTGTGCAGCGGCGTTTCTTTGTACAGACGTACGATCATATTCCCTTTTGTAGTTTTGATTTCAAAGACAGGGTCTTCCGGTAACACTTGGGGGTCAAAAGCAATTTTTTCTTCCATAGAAATATCTGTTGTTTGTTCACTTTCACTTTTGGCAGCTTGAGCTTTTTTTGCTTTTTTTCCTGTCCAATTGCAGGAGCTTATTAAAAAAGCACTCATACTTATTAGAATAACGACTGTTGTTTTTTTCATAGATAGAACATGTTAAATCGAAGCGAAGGTAGTGTTTTTTTTCTATTTTTGTAATTATGAAAATCAAAATCATCAATCGTTCTCCGTATCCTTCTCCTGCCTACGCTACGCCACTTTCTGCCGGAATGGACATCAGGGCTCATGTCTTGGAATCACTGACATTGCAACCGCTGGAAAGGGTGTTGGTGCCTACGGGGTTGTATGTGGAATTGCCGGCCGGGTATGAAGCACAAATCCGACCGCGGAGCGGATTGGCGTCACGTAAAGGCATAACGGTATTGAACAGTCCGGGAACGATAGATGCAGATTATCGCGGGGAAATTTGTGTGTTGCTGGTAAATACATCAAAGGAATCCGCAGTTATTGAGCCGGGTGAACGTATAGCGCAAATGGTAGTGGCAGCACATAGTAAGGTGGACTGGGAAGAAGTGGAAGAGTTGACGCCTACAAAGCGTGGAGCGGGAGGGTTCGGCTCTACAGGGGAGCAATAAAACGGGTAAATGGTAGGATCATGGAAGAATGGTATCAGTTGTTTAAAGACCATCCTTTTGTATGTACAGATACAAGGAAAATCAAAGCCGGGTGTATCTTTTTTGCTTTGAAAGGAGACCGTTTTGACGGAAATGCTTTTGCAAAAGAGGCTTTAGAAAAAGGGGCTGCTTATGCTGTGGTAGATAACCCGTGTGTTATTCCACATACAACAGAAGAAACCATCAAATATGTGTTGGTTCCGGATGTCCTCAAAGCATTGCAACAATTGGCAGCTTACCATAGGAAGCAATACAATGTGCCGGTCATTGCTCTTACCGGATCCAACGGAAAAACGACGACGAAAGAATTGATCACCTCTGTTCTTTCTGCCCGTTACAACGTGACGGCCACGGAGGGCAATTTGAACAACCACATAGGATTGCCTTTGACGCTGCTGAACATAACCGGCCGGACAGATATGGTTGTTTTGGAAATGGGGACGAATCATATGGGCGAAATAGCCTTGCTGACTTCTCTGTGCCGTCCAACGGCCGGATTGATAACGAATGTGGGTGGTGCTCATTTGGAAGGGTTGGGTGATTTGGAAGGGATAAAAAAAGAGAAGGGGGTCTTATACGATTATTTGAAAGGCCATGAAGGAACGGTGTTTTGCCATGAGAACGATTCTGTATTGACGGGTATGCTTACAGAGAGGGGCATAGCCGATAACGTTGTGTTTTATGGAGACGGGCCACAGGCAGAGAACGAGCAGGCCGGAAAGTCTGTACAAGCCCTGCAGCCCGACGGACGTTTGCTGTTGCGCGTACCGGGCTATCCGGAAATACAGACGCATTTGACCGGTTTGTATAACGTTCCCAATGTGTTGGCGGCGTTGGCAGTGGGGGCACATTATGGAATTGCACCGGAACAAGCCGCAGCTGCTGTTGCCGCGTACGAGCCCACCAACAACCGTTCTCAATGGGTGCGCACAGCCCATAACGTATGTATTGCCGATGCCTACAACGCCAATCCCGTAAGCATGAAATCAGCCTTGGAAAATTGGCATTCTTTGCCCGGAAAGGGTAAGTGTGCCATATTGGGAGACATGTTGGAATTAGGGGCCTCTGCCCATCAGGCACATGTGGATACGGTACGTTTGGTCGTTGCCATGAAACCGGACCAAGTATTTTGGGTAGGCGATCATTTTGGCAAAGCTGTAAAGGAAGAACAGGCCGGCGGCATGTGCTTTGCCACAACGGAAGAATTGATGGCTTATTTAAAAGAACACCCGTTAAAAGACAAAATTATTCTGATAAAAGGATCTAACGGAATAGGATTGCACCGTCTTATTCCATCCGGAGCTTGCTGAATACAATCTTTTTCCTGACTTGTCTCTTTTAGTTAAAGAGTAGTGAGCGTTAGCGGAGCGATCCTTTCTGCAACTCGCTATATACCTGCATATTAGCACATCTTCTTCAAAACCACTACTCACTACCTTTCGCGGAAAACGCAAAAACAGCCCTTTTTGGCGAGGGTAGTAAGTGACAGGAAACGGCTTAACGTCACAACATGCTGGCAGCCTGCGAGTTAAACCCTTGGCGCGGAAGCAGCGACTTACTACCCTCCCAAGAAAACGCAGAAACCAGCTCTTTTTGGCGAGGGTAGTAAGTGACATGCGACGACGTAGTGCTGCAAGTTGTTGTGTGTCTTTGAGTTAACGCCTCGGCCCGGAAACAGCGACTTACTACCCTCCCAAGAAAACGCAGAAACCAGCTCTTTTTGGCGAGGGTAGTAAGTGACATACGACGACGTAGTGCTGCAAGTTGTTGTGTGTCATTGAATTGACGTCTCGGCCCGGAAACAGCGACTTACTACCCTTCTATGTTGTAATCCAAATTTTTTTACATTATTATGCTCTTTTATAGCAATTTAATGTTTTGCCCCTTAAACTTTCAGGCGAAGCTGAGCCGTTAGCAATATCAGTCTATAAAAACACCCTTCTATCAACGGACATGATGGTTAATCAGCCGCATTTCTGCTTTTAATTTATTATAGAGTAAGAGCTGTGGCCTTCGTGAAACGGACATCCTTTAGGAGCCGCAAGGGTAGTGTAACAGTCTCTTACATTTTGAGTAGTTTTTA
>MTBK01124279.1_pt1 | contig 33766 bp, 30 predicted proteins | sample 1535981 | NCBI WGS metagenome assembly MTBK01 (sample SAMN06109225, study PRJNA356200) | anaerobic digester metagenome | isolation source: biogas reactors fed with pig manure or primary and secondary sludge | place: Spain | collected 2016-06-30
CCGAACACGCCCTCGCCATGATCATGCTCGCCTGCGGACCCGTCACCCTCGAGCTCCCGTACCACACAACACTGCGACCACATTCACGGCAGTAGAGCCGTTTTTTCCGGGGCGTGTTGCTAGCAGAGCTATGACAGCTAGCGGAGCTACGCTAGCTGTCATAGCTCGCATCCATTAGTGCCGCGCACGTAGGAGGAACCGCTCATGCAGCCCAGACGGCACGCGTTGGCTAACCAGAAAGGCGGGGTCGGCAAGACCGCAACGACCCTCGGCTTGGCCAGCGCCATCAGCCACCGTGGCGGTCGGGCGCTCGTCGTCGACATGGACCCCCAGGCCAACGCCACCGAGGGCTTGGGTGTCTACACCGCAGACGGGCAGCTCACCACCGCCGACCTCATGGACCGCACCGAACCAGGCTCGGCCATCGACGCCGTCGTGGCCACCGCCTGGGACGGCATCGACCTCATCCCCTCACACCTGGACCTGTCCAACGCCGAATCCAGCGGGGCCTCCGACCTTGTCTTCCGCCTCGATATTGCCTTCGAGGGCTTGAACCTCTCGCCCTACGACGCAGTCCTGTTCGACTGTCCGCCCAGCCTCGGAAAACTCCTCTTCGCGGTACTGCTGACCGTCGACAACGTCTACGCGGTCACCGAACCCACCAAAGACTCGGTCAAAGGTGTCACCCGACTGGAGACCACCGTCGAGAAGGTCAAACTCCGACCCAACCCGCGCCTGAAACTAGCCAAGATCATCATCTCCCGCCGGCAGAACAAGGGTGAGCACATCGACCGGGAGCGCGAGTTGCGCGACGCCTACGGCGATCTGGTGGCCCGCACCGTCATTCCCGACCTCGGTGCCCGCCAGGACGCCCACAGTGCCGAAGTGCCCATGCATGAGTTCAAAGGTGGGAGGGCGCTGAGCCTGCAGGTCGCCTATGACGATCTGCTCGACGAGCTCGGTATCACGATCGGAGCCCATGCATGAGCGTCGCGCGCAAACCGGCCATCAGCCGCGCCGCCGGCCATCCGGCCGACGCCATCCCCGATCGCCCAACCGTTCCGCAGCCCGCTCCACCGGCCCAGGATCAGCAGCAGCCTCCGGCGCCGGGCGGGGAAGGTACAGAACGGTTGACCGAGCAGCACAACGTCAGGATCCGGCCGTCTGTGAAGAACCGCCTCGGCAAGGCCGTCGACAAGCTCCGCTACGAGACCGGCGACCGCACCATCAGCATCGCCTCCATCACAGACCAAGCACTCGACGCCTACCTCGCTCAACGTGGCTGCTAGCTAGCTTTGCTATCGGCGCTAGCAAAGCTAGCTATGGGTGCGTTGCGAGTCGCGAAGCGCCTGCTCACCGCCATGATCACGTTGACTGCACGCCGCGCCTTCTCGGGCGTGCGATCAGCGCGCGGGGTGTCGCTCAGATACTCGGCGTGGTCCATCCGATCGGGGTGATCACCGCCACCGGCGCGTCGATCACGTTGGTGGCGTCCCAGCGGCCGCCCATCCCGACCTCGATGACCGCGATGTCGACCGGCGCGTCGCGAATGCGGTGGTTATGGGCCTACCGCGCTACTCGAAGTAGTGGAGGTCCGGGGTTGGCAACTCGTGGGGTTGTGGATTGAGCGCTTCGCAGAGGAGTCGATCGCGCTCGGAGACGATTCCGGCCTCGATTTCTTCAAGGCTGCCTTGGTGTCGGTGGCCCCAGTTGATCCATCTGTCGATGATGTTGTCGTATTCCTCGGTCACCCAGTCCACCAGCGGGGGGAGGTAGTCGCTGAGGAAGCTGTTGCGTTCTTCGTCGGTCCAATGGGCTGGAAAGCGCTGAGCGCGAGTATGGGCGGCGTAGATCGCCGTTTCGATCTCCAGCGCTGTCATCGCGGCGGTATCAACGACGGCTGCCGCGATATCCCCATCCCCGCCGGCCCGGCCGACTGCGATCATTGTCGGTGCGCTTGCCGTCACGCGACGGCGGTGTCGGACGACTTCGGCCACGAGCGCGGCCGGCTGTGTGACGCAGATGATCCGTGATCTCTCGACCATGAGCGTTTTCCCCCTCGCGCCGGGTGCATGACCCTTATGTCGGTTTTACCGGTAAGAAGCTGTCAGGGCTAGGTGTAGACAGCTCCTCATGGCAAGCGTCTGGGGTCGAACACCCTCCGGAAATTCTTCACGGAGTTTTCTCGTATTCGCGCTAGAGGGCGTGTCGTAATCAGATTTGACCCCCATGGTGCGGAAGGCTGGGGACATGGCTGGACCTGGAAAGCGCGGACGAGTTCATAAGGGTGACCGAGTGCTGCTTCAGTCGAGACCGTTACGGCCGGTTTGGGAAGCCGTGCATGAGCGCGCGGCGGCGGCCGGAGTGCCGGTCTCGCAGTACCTAGCGGATCTACTTGCGGTACATGTCGGTCGCCCCGATTTGGTGAGCGATGACGGCCGCCGGGAGGTCTTGCCGTTGGCGATGTAAGCACCGCGCCTGGCTCCGCCGGGCAGATGGAAACAATTCCATAGCGGTGTGGACGAGCCTGTGACATGACGAAGGCCCCGCCTTGGCGGGGCCTCGTCTGAGGGTTTGAACCGAGTTAGCAGCTCGGTTCCGGGTCCGCACCCGTTGCCCCTGAAAGGGACGTGTCTTGGTGGACTCGTCTCACGGTAGCGCATACCTGTCTGCAGTTCTAGACGGAACACACGCGCATCACCGTGATCTATCAAATAGTGATCTTTGCGCCGCGGGTTACCGCGGCTGTAGCCCGATGCTGCGTCGGCGGGGGGTGGCCCGTACCCGGCCGTGGGCGGTGCGTCTGGCCAAGACCGCCTGTGGGCGGGGGAGCGGTTCCCCTGTCGTCCCCGAGGCGGCACAGACCGGGGAACCGGCGAAAGCCCTGCCGCCGATCGTGCTCGATCTCGAGGACGGGGTGTGGGCGGGGGTTCCGTGTTGGGTCGGCCGATCGGCGCGGTGGGTGAGGTTCACGGTGCCGATCGCCTATGACCTGCGCTACGACACGCGGGTGCGCCCGGTGCTGGGGGTTAACCAGGTCAGCCGCCCCGCGGTGCTGGCTGTCGCGGCGGCCCGCGCGGAATACGCCGAGTACGCCACCGGCCGGCAGTGCCGCCCCACCAACGCCCGCCTGGCCGCCGACACCGGCCTGTCGGTGCGCACCGTGCAACGCGCGGATGCCGCCCTGCGCCTGCTGGGGGTCGCCACCGAGGTCCTGCGCGGGCGCCAACGCACCCGCACCGAACGGCTGGCCTCCTGGCGGGTCGGCGACCGGGGACGCGGCTGGGCATCGGTGTGGGCCTTGCACGACGACACCCTGTTGGCCCAGCTCGCTGAACCGCTGTCACCCCATCCCGAAGGGTCTCTTTTACCCAAAAAAATCTCTCGTAGTTCTGAACTCACTACCGCCAACCGCCGCCCTGCGGGCGTCGGTAGACGCGGCGCGAGGCGCCGCGCAGGCCCGGACAGCGCAGGTTTGGCGCTGGCGAGGGCGTGGCGAGCAGACCCCCACGCCCCACCATGGGCCCGCCGGCACTCAGCGCAGGCGTGGGCGGGGCTGCTGGCCGGCCCGGCGCAGCACCGGTGGTGCGCCCGTGACGTCAACCAGCTCATCGGCGACTGGGCCGGTGTCCACGGCTGGATCCCCGACACCCCACACACCGCGATCGGCCTGCTCGGGGCGATGCTCACCTGGCACGGGGACCTCGCGGTACGCCCCGCAGCCCTGGACATGGCCCGCGACGCCGCCGAACTCGCCGCCGCCCGCACCCGCATCGCCGAGCAACTCACCGCCCGCGAACACAACGCCGCCGCCCGCGACGCCGGCCGGGCCGCCCTGGCCGGACCAGGACGCGCCGCCGCCCGCCAGGCCGCCGCCGACGCCCACGCCCGCAGCCTCGCCAAACGGACCCAGGCCGCCGCCGACGACGCCGCCGCCACCGAGGCGACCGTCCGCGCCGCCCGCGGCCTGGACCCCACCACCCCCTGACCACCCCCGCACCCTGGCGGTCCGGCAGCGCATGGCCCACCTCCACCGGCGTGCGTTACGTTACGTCACCATTGTTCAGTTACGTTACGTATTACGTTGCGTTACGTATTGTCATGTGGTGACAAAACGTGTAGGGTGGGGGCTATGAGTGAGACCGCTGACGCCGCTGCCGTCGACCCTTCCGCTGTCGAGCGGGATCGGTGCACCTATCCGGGGTGCAGCCGGGCGCGGCGGGCCGATTCGGCCACGGGCCGGCCTTCGGGGTATTGCGGGCAGGCCGACCACCCGGGCGGGCCGGTGCATAACCGGGCTACGGCGTGGAAGGCCCGCCGCGCCCAGCGCGCCGCCGACGCTGCGGCGGCCGGTGGTGAGGGGGCGGGGGAGGAGGTGAGCCCGGCGGGGGTGGTGTCGATGGCTCGGCTGAGTTTGGAACAGCGCCTGGCGGAGTTGCCCGGGGTGATCGACGGGATGCGCCGGCATTTGGATGCGGTGGTCGCCGCGGTGGGCCAAGCCGGCGATCTGGAAGCCGCCGGGGCTGAGGTCGACGACGCCCACCGGGCGGCACTGGCGGCGGTGGCCGAGGCCGAGGGCCGCGCCGCCGCCGCCGAGCGGGCCGCCCGCCACGCCCACACCCGTGCGCAGGACGCCGAGCGTGACCGCGAGGAAGCCGACGCGGTCACTCAGGACGCGTTGGCCGAGACCGCCCGGATACGCGCCCTGGCCGATGAACAGATCGCCGCGGCCCGCGCCGACGCCGCGGCGGCGATGACCGCCGCCGCCAACGATCGCCAGGCGGTGGAGGAGTTGCGTGCTGAGCTCGACGCGGCCCGCCGCGATGCCGCCGCGGCCGGCGCGGTCGCCGCCGAGCTGCGCGTCGAGCTGGCCACCGCCACCGCCACCGCCGATGCGGCGACCCGCGCCGCGGGTGCGGACCGCGACGCCCTGGCCGCGGTACGCGCCGAACTGGACACCGCCCGCGCTGAAGCCCGCGCCGAACGCGAAGCCCTACGCACCGACCACGCCACCCAACTGGCCCAGCTGCAACGCAACGCCGACGAACGCGCCCATGCCCTCACCGAAGCGTTGAACACCGCCCGCGACAGCGCCGCGGCCTACCGCACCCAACTCGCCACCCACACCGACACCCCCGCACCGCGGCGGCGCTCACCGGCCACCGACCCCTCCAACGAATAACCCGCCAACCCGCCCGCGGGCAGTTCGCCGCGATGCGCCCCCAAGCGCACGTACGTCAGGGACCTGCCACCCGAGGCCGCGTGCGATCTGGCATGTCTGCAAACGCATTACCGCCGCCTTCGGCGCCGCGCACAAACATGCGCGCCCCGGGTGGCCTTGGGTGCCAATCACAACCTCCGACCAACACTTGGTTTTCACCCGAAGTCCGTTCCACGTGTGTCTTCCTTCGTCAGCCCTTCTTCTCGAAGGCCTCCCCGCCCCAATCTCACTTCCCGGTATGTCCCCACCGAATCCGGTCCAGGTCCGCGACCACCGCCTGACCCGACACCACGGCCCAACGATCTTGGCACATTTGCACGTTTGTGCGAGGATGAGGCCGCGCCTGGCGGCGCGGCGGCCCGGGTTGGGCGCCGGTGCGGTGTGTGGGAGGGGGGTGGCGGGTCGGGTGTTGACGATCGCGCCGCTGAAGCGGTGGTCGGTGCGCTACTACAACGACACGTCGCGGGCTGCGGTGGCGGCGGGGTTGGATGGGCAGTCCGCGGGTGGCGGGTTGGGGGAGTACTACTCGGAGTCGGAGACCCGTAGCGCGGTGTGGTTGTGCGCCGGGGACGCCGCCAAGGTGGCGGGGTTGGTGGGGTTGAGCGATGTTCAGCGGGCTGGTGGTGACGCCGATTTGGAGGTGGTGGCGCGTTGGCTCGATGACGGGGTCGCCCCGAACGGGGCGCACGGGAATGCGTTTGGGCCGCGGGCGAACCATGGTTTCGATCTGACGTTTTGTGCGCCGAAGAGTGTGTCGGTGTTGCGCGCCCAGGACACGACCGGGGTGTGGGAGAAGGGGTTCGCTGAGGCGCATAACGCGGGGATCGCGGCGGCGATGGAGTATTTGGCGGCCCATGCCGGCTACACGCGGGTGCATAACGCGGTGTCCGGGAAGAAGGATTTGGTGCGGCTGCCGGGTCTGGTGGCGGTGGCGTATCAGCATGAGACGTCGCGGGCGGGGGACCCGCATCTGCACACCCATGTGTTGTTGCCGAACAAGCAGCCGCGCGCTGACGGGAAGCTGGTGGCCGTCGACAGTGATTCGTTGTGGCATGAGGCCAAAGCCGCGGGGGTGGTCTATCAGGTCACTGTGCGGCGGCGGGTCAGTGAGTTGTTGTCGGTGGAGTGGGGGCCGGTGGCGGCGCATTCGGCGATGGCTGAGGTGGCCGGTGTCGACCCCGAACTGTTGGCGGCGGCGTCGCAGCGTTCGACCCAACTCGCCGAGTGGGCGGCGCAGAATCTGGTCATCGCCGCCGAGGATGGGCCGACGGCGGCGCAGTTGGCGCGGGCGCAGAAAGCGACCCGGCCGCGTAAACCCGAGCACCGCCCGTGGGCTGAGTTGAAAGCGGAGTGGGTCCAGCGGTTCGGGGAAGTGACCCTCGATGCGGCGGCGCAGGCGGCGGCACGGGAGCAGCGGATCGCCGCGGCGGCGGTGAGTGCGCGGGATCTGGTGGGTGAGGCGGTGGCCGGGATCGACTCCCCGGCGTTCACCCGCGCCGATCTGATCGAGGCGTTGGGCGCGCGGATGCCGGTCACCCTGGACGGCGCTGCGGCCGAGCCGCGGGCGGTGTTGGAAGGGTTGGCCGAGCGTGCGGCGGTGCGGATCACCGAGGCCCGCGCCCCCCACGAACGTGAGGGCCACGAGCGCTACACCGCCGCCCCGATGATCGCCGAAGAGGTCGCGATCTTCGAGCGGGTCACCGCCGCCAGCACGGCGGCGCGGATCCCCGCCGGGGTGGTCGACACCGACGGGTTGTCACCGGATCAGGCCGGCGCGGTGGAGGCGATCGCCTCGTCGCCGTGGCTGGTGCAGGTGTTGTGCGCGCCGGCCGGGTCGGGCAAGACCACCTCGTTGCGGGCGCTGCGGGCGGGCGCGCACGCCGCCGGGAAATCGCGTGTCCTGCTGGCCGCGCCGACCGGGCGGGCTGTCGACGTCGCGCTGGCCGAGGGGGCCGGGGACGCTGAGGGCAGCGGCACGGTCGCCCGGATGCTGGCCGATCTGCGCAGCGGGACCTTGACCCTGGACGCGGCGACGGTGCTGATCGTCGATGAGGCCGGCATGGTCGGCACGCCTGCGCTGCGTGAGCTGCTCGACGCGGCAGGGGTGGCGGGCACAAAGACCGTTCTGGTCGGGGATCCGCGTCAGCTGGCCCCGGTCAAAGCTCGGGGCGGCATGTTCGCTCAACTCGCCGCTGATCTGCCGTGGGCCCAGCAGCTTTCGCAGGTGTGGCGGATGCGCGACCCCGCGGAGCGGGCCGCGTCGCTGGCGGTGCGCGACGGCGACGACACCGCGCTGGCGGGGGCGGCCCAGTGGTATCGCGAGCATCAGCGGCTGCACACCGGCGATCCGGTCACCATGGCCGCCGACGCGTTGGCGGCGTGGACCGCGGATGGTGCGGGCGGGGTCGACAGTCTGCTGATCGCCGACCGGTGGGAGATCGCCGACGCCCTCAACGAGCGTCTGCACCGCACCCGGGTGGACCAGGACGCGCCCACCGTGGGCGGGGCGCGCCGAGCTGCTATCGGGGTCGGGGACATCGTCATCTCCCGCCGCAACGACGCAGCGATTCCGGTCTTCGCCGCCGAAGGCTCCACCCCGATTGTTGATGCCCCGGTGCGTAACGGGCAGCGCTGGCTGATCGAGCGCGTCGACGTCGACGGTGGGCGTGTCCTGGCCCGACGGCTGGGGGATCGGGCGCGGGTGGTGTTCGAGGGCGACTATCTGCGCCGCCACGTCCATCACGGGTACGCGGTCACCGTGCACGCCGCCCAGGGGGCGACCGCGGATCGCTGCCACGCCGTGCTCTCGGTCACCGGGACGAGGTCGGCGGCGTATGTGGCGATGACCCGCGGCCGTGACACCAACTGCGTCTACCTCTATGAGCGCATCGCCGGGGAAGGCGACCACGAACACGCCGACACCCCGACCGTCGGGGTGGCAGAGGGTCGCCGCGGTGACCCGGCCGAAGCGAGTGCTGCGCTGCTCAACCTGCTTGGCCGCGACGACACCACGCGGACGGTTACCGCCACCGCCGCCGTCACCGACCGCTGCGCGCTGCCCGCTGAGGTGGTCGCGCTGCTGGAGCTGCGCGAGCAGGCCCTGAACCGGGCCCGCCAGGATCACGACGCCGAACGCCGACGCCGCCGGGCCGCCGCCGCGGTCGATCCGGCGGTACTGGTCGAGCGCACCGACATTGTTGCGGCGGCAACCGAAATGTTGGCCGCCGCGGGTCAGCGCAGCACTGTTGTCGGCCACCGGACGCCACCAGCGGAGACGGTGGCCGGTCTGGATGAACAGGCCCGCGAGGCGGTGCGCAGGATCGCGGTCAGCCACCAGGCCGTGCAGCCGGTGCAGATCGACGGCGCCACCGATATCGCGGCCGTGGTGCGGGCGATCGCCGCCACGGCCGACCTCGACCACGGACATCAGGTACTGGCCCTGCCGGGCAGCGCCGCTGCCTCTAACCGCGCCACCGCCCACCCCTACAGCGACGTGACCGGTGACCCCCACACCGCGCTGGACACCCTGCGGTCGGGGGCGTGGACCTCGCCCAGGGGCGGGCTGATCGTTGTCGATGACGCCGACCACCTCGCCGTCGAGCAGCTGCGCGCGCTGACCGCTCACGCCGCGGCGACCGGAACCAAACTGCTGCTGATCACCGGCCACACCAGCCCAGCCGGGCCGAACCGTGAACTCACCGACGCCCTGGCCGCTGCGGTGCCGTGGGCCCAGCACCTGGGCACCCCGACCCCCGGGCAGGCGGTGACTCTGTGGGAGCGGGCGCGGAACTGGCTCAACACCCAACCGCCCCACAACGCACCCGCCCGATCACGCCAGACACTCGACCCTGCCGCCGAAAGCCGCAGCACCGCAACGGTGTACACCCCGCCGACCGACGACGTCTTACGCGGACTGGACGGCGAGCCCGCGCGCCGGGCGGTACGCCACATCGCCGTCAGCGCCATGAACGTCACCACCGTCACCCTCAATGGAACCTCCACCACCGCCGATGCCAGAGCCGCGCTGCTGGGGGCGCTGGCCGCCACCGCCGCCGCCGACCGGCATCCCGTCATCGCCGTGCCGGCCACCCCCGCGGCCGCCGCCCGCGCCGCCACGAACCCCGCACTGCGCACCGTCGCCGACCCCGACCAGGCCGCCATGAGCCTGCACACCCGCGGCTGGAAGCTGCCCCCGGGTGCCCTGATCGTCGTCGACGACGCCGACCACTGCCCCGCCCACCGGCTCAACTCCCTGATCCGCTACGCCCAGCGCGACAACACCAAGTTGGTGCTCATCACCGACCACACCGCCCCACCGGGACCCAGCCGCGCCCTCACCGACGCCCTCGCCGCCGCGCATCCCTGGGCCCACCACCGCCTCGGCGAACCCGACACCACCCACAGCATCGCCGCCCGCCTGCGTGAGCTGCTCACCAGCTACGACACCCTCACCGCCACCTACCGCGACCAGCACCAGCAGGAACTCCGCTTCTGGAGCAACTGGGAACGCACACAAGCCCGATACCGGGAACGCTCCCGCAACCAGCACCGCACCCGCAACGACGGCAACGACCTCAGTCTGTGACTCCCCCGCCGCCAAACACGCCGCCCCGATCGAACCCGGGGATAGCGGGGGCCTGTGCTCACTATCGTCGCTGTTCATACAGCGGTCTCGGATCGACCTGGGGGCGGGGGTGAGTCAACAACGTGAACCCACACAGTGACGGTCTGGCTGTCGGCTCCGCTCTGTTCGAGTTCGGCCCAGATGACCAGATCAAGCACCGCGACCGGGTCCGCGACCTCGCCGAGGTCTACACCCATTACCGCGAAGTCACCGCGATGCTCGACCTCGTGCCCGGGATGTTCCCCACCGAGGACAACCCCGACAACATCGACAAAACATTCCTGGAGCCGGCCGCAGGCCACGGCAATTTTCTGGTCGAGATCCTGCGACGGAAGCTCGCTGTTGTGACCACTGCTAGATATCGCGGAGAAGAGTTCGAGCACCGCATCCTGCGGTGCCTGGTCTCGATCTACGGCATCGACATCGACTCCGAGAACGTCGACGACTCCCGACGGCGTCTACGCGCCGTCATCGCCGCGCATGCCGGTGACCCGACCACTCGAACCGAGGGCTTCTGGTCAGCCGTCGACGCCATCCTGACCACGAACATCGTGCGGGCCGACACCCTGGCTGACGCCCAGGTGATCGAACTTGTCTCCTACCAGCCCGGGACAGCCGGAACCTTTGTGCGGGAATGGTCCACCTTGGAACAACCGGAACCGGATTCCCAACTCGACCTGTTCGCCACGCTGCCCGACGAACCGCAACGTGACGAAATTCCGGTGCACTACACACAGCTAGCCGCCAACCCGAAACCGACGGCCGCCACGGGGAGGAAACGATGACGGGGGCTCTACATCGGCGATTCGGCAACCACGTCCCCGACATCCTGGACTGCCTGGCGCAGCTGTCCAACGACGAAGTGCCCACCCCGCCGAAGGTGGCCAGGTCAATGCTCGACCTGCTACCCGCCGAGGTATGGACCAACCCGGACTACAAGTGGCTCGACCCGGCCTGCAAATCGGGCGTCATCCTGCGCGAAGCAGCGGCCCGATTACTCGAGGGGTTGACCGCGTGGGAACCGGACTTCGACAAACGGCGGGAGCACATCTTCGGCAACATGCTGTTCGGCACCTCGATCACCCAGATGACGGGCATGATCTCTCGGCGCAGCCTGTACTGCTCCCGCGATGCGTCCAGCCAGCTGTCGGTCGTCCATTTCGACAATCCCGACGGCAATCTTCCTTTCATACCGGCCTCGCACACCTTCGTCAGAGGTCGCTGCGTTATCTGCGGCGGCCCGGAGACCTTGGAACGCGAGGGTCGGGAGAACTACGCCTACTCGTTCATCCACGACGCTACTACCCCAAAAGAGTTACAGGACATGAAGTTTGACGTAATCGCGACGAACCCGCCCTACCAGCTCTCGACGGAGGGATACGGGGCGACTGCATCGACGATCTACCACCTGTTCGTTGAGAAGGCGATCGCCCTGGATCCGCGATACGTCGTGATGATCACCCCCTCGCGCTGGTTCTCCGGCGGCAAAGGCTTGAACGAGTTCCGCGACAGGATGATCAATGACCGGCGTATCGCCAAGATGGTCGACAATCCGAAGATTTTCGACTGCTTTCCGGGGGTGAAGATTCGCGGCGGTGTGAGCTATTTCCTCTGGGACCGTGATTACGACGGGGATTGCGAGTTCACCACCCGCATCGAGGGGCAGATCGTGTCGGTGGCTACCCGCGACTTGAGGGAAGGTGGCGGTGTTCTGGTTCGGGACAACCGAGCGATCCCCATCATCAAGAAGGTGCAGCAGCGCGCTACGGAGATGGCGGAGTCGCGATGCACGGTGACCAAACCGTTCGGTCTGACGGTGCGGTCCAACTACAAGGGCAGTGTCCCGGAGCCCTTCGAGGGTGCGATACCGCTGATCTACAACAACCGCATCGGCTATAGCCGGCCGGATCAGATTCAGCGAAACCACCAGTGGATCGACCGCTGGAAAGTGCTGCTGCCGATGGCATCCAGTGGAGATACTCCCATCGACGAGCATGGCCGCATCGTGGATGTCGTCCTCGGGGAGCCGATCGCTCTGGCACCGGGATCTGCCTGCACGCAGACGTATTTCATCGTCGGCATGTTCGACACCTCGGAGGAAACCGAAAACTACGGGCTCTACTGACGTATCTGTGGGTGATTTGGGGACCGAATAGGGGCGCACGCCGTTGTCCCCGTAGCGTTCTGGCTTGTCAACGGTCAGGTCGCTACGGATAGGGATAACGGCGTGCGCAACAACAGGATATGGGCCCGGATTCTCGGTGTCGAAAAGACGGTCGTGGAAGCGGTCGAGTTCGACGACGTTGAGGGGTGTGTGGTGGTCTCCGTGCGGCCGATGTCCCGGGCCCGGTCACGGTGCGGCATGTGTCAGCGTCGGTGCCCGGGCTATGACAACGGGCCTGGGCGCCGGCGGTGGAGGGCGCTGGATGCCGGGTTGACCTCGGTGTTCATCGAGGCGCGGACCCCGCGGGTGTCGTGCGGTGAACATGGCGTCGTCGTCGCGGCCGTGCCCTGGGCGCGGCACGGGGCCGGGCACACCAAGGCTTTCGATGAGACCGTGGCCTGGCTGGCGACGCGGTGTTCGAAAAGCGCGGTGTGCGAGTTGACGCAGATCGCCTGGCGCACGGTCGGTTCCATTGTCGATCGGGTATGGGCGGACACCTGTGAGACCTTCGATCGTTTCGACGGGTTGCGCCGAATCGGGATCGACGAGATCTCATACAAGAAGAGCCACAAGTATTTGACGGTGGTCGTTGATCACGATTCGGGCCGGCTGGTGTGGGCGGCGGAGGGCCGCAACGCAGCCACGCTGCGGCTGTTCTTCGACCTCCTCGGCGAACAGCGGTGCGCGGCGATCACCCATGTCAGCGCCGATGCCGCCGCATGGATCGCGAAAGTCGTCACCGAACGCTGCCCCGAGGCGATACGGTGCGCGGATCCCTTCCATGTGGTGGCCTGGGCCACTGCCGCGGTCGACAAGGTACGCCGCGGGGCGTGGAACCGGGCACGCGTGAAAGCGACGCCCCGCAAGCGGTTCGGTAAACGCGGTCGGCCTCGGGCTGGCACCGGCAACACCCCCGACGCGGATCGGGAACAGGCCACCGTGGTCAAGAAGAGCCGGTGGGCGCTGCTGAAGAACCCGGAGAACCTGACCGAAAAGCAGGCGGTGACGTTGCGGCTGATCGAACTCGAGGACCCCGCCCTGCACCGCGCCTACCTGCTCAAGGAATCGCTGCGGCTGATCTTCCGGATGAAGCACGACGATGCGGTCGTTGAGCTGGCACGGTGGATCGGCTGGGCGCGGCGCTGCCGGATTCCCGAGTTCGTCGAGTTACAAAGAAGCATCGTCACTCACCAGGACTCCATCCTGGCCGCCATCGAGCATGGCCTGTCCAACGGGCGGATCGAATCGGCCAACACCAAGATCCGGCTCATCACCCGCGTCGCGTTCGGATTCCGCAGTCCCGACGCCCTTATCGCCCTGGCCATGCTCAGCCTCGGCGGTCGACCACCACGACTCCCCGGAAGGAATCACCCACAGATACGTCAGTAGAGCCCGCCTTACCAGCAAATAGGTCGGGGAATTCAACGATATTGGTAGCCTGGAACGTGGGGGGAGACGGAATTGCGGTCATTGCGAGGGCCTGCTTACGGCTACGTCGCCGCCTACAGTAGCGCCGATCCGAGCGCAGGTACTGGCAGGGGACGCAGTGGGGATTGACACCGGGGTGCCGCACCGGGCGGATGAAGCATCCACCGGCCAGCTGCTACGACCGGCGTTAGCCAAGTGGATCCGCCGCCTGGCGGTGCCGATCATCCTGGGCTGGCTCGTCCTAATCGGCATTCTCACCGTGTGTATCCCATCGCTCGAAGTCGTTGGCCAGGAGCGGGCGGTCTCGGTTTCCCCCAAAGCCGCGCCGTCGGTGATCGCGATGATGCGCACTGGCAACGTCTTCGAAGAGTCGGGCACCGACAACGCGGTGATGATCGTTTTAGAGGGCGGCAACCCCCTCGGCCCCGACTCGCGTCGTTTCTACAGCGACATGGTCGCCATGTTGCGGGCCGACACCACCCACGTAGAGAACGTCCAGGATTTCTGGGGTGACCCGCTGACGGAGTCCAGTGCCCTGAGCGCCGACGGAAAAGCCGTCTACGTACGAGTAGCCCTCGGCGGGAATATGGGTGAATCGCTGGGGAACGAGTCCGTCGCGGCGGTCCAGCGGATCGTGAAGACAATGACCACGCCGCCGGGCGTTAACGTCTTCGTGACCGGGGCCTCCGCGATGCAGGCCGACCAAGTACCCGAAGGCAACAAGAGCATCCAAGTGGTCAAGCTGGCCACTGTCTGCGTGATCATCTGCATGTTGCTGTTCTTCTACCGTTCGCTTGTCACCGTCGGGCTCGTTCTGGTGATTCTTGCCATGGGTCTGTCGGCGACCCAGGGTGTCGTCGCGCTCTTGGCATGGCACAACGTGATCGGCCTGACGACCTACGTCCCACAGATTCTTGTACCGCTCGCACTCGCCGCCACGACTGACTACGCCATTTTTCTATTCGGGCGCTATCAGGAAGCACGCTCCGATGGCGAGGATGTGGAGTCGGCCTACTACACGATGTACAGGGGCACCGCTCATGTTGTGCTGGCCTCGGGCATGACGATTGCCGGCGCGACATTCTGTCTGTCCTTCACCAGATTGCCCTACTTCAATACGTTAGGTTTCCCGCTCGGCATCGGCATGGTGGTCGCAGTAGTCACGGCGCTGACGCTTGGTCCTTCTATCGTCACGGTCGCCAGCCACTTCGGACTTTTGGAGCCGAAGCGGGCCATGCGGATTCGGTCGTGGCGCAAGCTTGGGGCGGTTGTGGTGCGCTGGCCCGCGGGCGTTCTGTTCGCGACGATCATGATCACCCTGATCGGTCTTATCGCTATCCCCGGCTACAAGCCCAATTACGACGACGCTAAGTACCTGCCTGCCGAGATGCCGGCCAATCAGGGACTGGCGGCCGCCGAACGGCACTTCCCCGTCGCCCGGATGAATCCCGAGGTGTTGCTCATCGAGACCGACCGGGATCTACGCAATCCCGCCGACTTCCTCGTGATCGACCGGATCACCAAGGCGATCTACGGAGTTCCCGGCATCGGCCGAGTCCAGTCCATCACCCGCCCCACCGGGCGGCCGCTGAAATACAGCACAATTCCGGCGCAGATAGGTATTAGCGGGTCACTGCAGACGATGAACCGCTCATACATGCAGGAACTGATGGCCGACATGCTGGCCCAGGGTGAGGAAATGCAGGCAACCATCAACACGATGACGCAGATGATCGACTTGATGGAGGAGATGAGCGGCACCATGCACGACATGGTGCAAATGTCCGACCAGTTGGCTCTCGATATCGCCGACCTGCGGAACCACATCGCCGACTTCGACGACTTCTTCCGCCCTGTACGCAGTTACCTGTACTGGGAGCCGCACTGTTTCGACATTCCGCTGTGCCAGGCGATTCGGTCAACCTTCGACTCTCTCGACGGTCTCAACACCATGACCGACGACATGCAGCGCTTTCTTCCCCATCTGCATCAGCTTGATTCCCTGCTGCCGCAATTTAGTTCACTGATGCGACCTACGATCGAGTCGATGGCGCGAATGCGATCCATGGTGCTGTCATTTCAGGCCACCCAGTCGGGGATACAGGATTATGTGGCCGCGATGAACGAGGGCTCGTCGGCAATGGCTGCCGCTTTCAACGACTCGTTCAACGACGACATGTTCTACGCCCCGCCGGAGATCTTCGACAACGATGTGATCAAGCGGGGCATGAAGAACTTCATCTCGCCCGATGGCCGCGCGGCCCGCTTTGTTATTTCCCATGAGGACGACCCGATGTCGGAGGCGGGTATGAGCCGCATCGATGCGATCAAGTCCGCGGTCTTCAACGCCATCAAGGGCACGCCATTGGAGGGCTCAAAGGTCTATCTGGGTGGCATCGCCTCGGCTCTGAAAGACTTGCAGGAAGGTAACAAGTACGACCTGCGGATTGCCGGTTTGGCGGCGCTGTCACTGGTCTTCAGCATCATGTTGCTGATCACCCGCAGCGTCGTCGCGGCAGGGGTGATCGTCGGCACGGTGGTGCTGTCCCTAGCAACGTCATTCGGGCTGTCGATACTGCTCTGGCAGCACATCCTCGGGATGCCCTTGCAATTCGTCGTAATCGCAATTGCGGTCATCATCCTTCTTGCGGTTGGCGCCGATTACAACCTGTTGCTGGTAGCCCGAATGAAAGAAGAGGTACCGGCGGGCATCAACACCGGCATCATCCGAGCGATGGGTGGCACCGGCTCGGTGGTGACGACAGCAGGCTTGGTCTTCGCGTTCACGATGATGGCGATGTCGGTGTCCAACTTGATCGTGGTTGCCCAGGTCGGCACGACGATCGGACTCGGCTTGCTCTTCGACACGATGGTGATCCGGGCGTTCATGACGCCCTCGATCGCCGCTTTGATGGGACCGTGGTTCTGGTGGCCGAAAGTCGTACGGCGCAGGCCGCCGAGTGGGCGACCCAACGGCACCTTGCTCAGGTAACAGTCAAGACGAACCCCGCTGGCGAGATCGGGATGGATGATCAACGGTACGGAGAGGCAGTCTTCGACGTCCGGACGAGGGGATCGATCGTCTCGAGGCCCGACGGCGAGTCGAAGGGCGGGTCGACGTAGCCGAGCACTCCGCGCGCCTTGGTGAGGTCGTATACGAAGTCATGGAGGAGGTGGCTGAGCTGGTACCGCGTCACGATCGGGCGCGGCAGCCGGCCATAAAGATGTGTGGCGTCGGCAACGTTCGCGAATGCCCAGGCCGCGTCGCCAGGGATGTAGAAGATCCGCTCGGGCCGCCCGACGCGTCGCAGCGCGGTGGTAAGCAGCTCCTGCTTGGTCGCGGCGGTCGGGTCGGCGATATTGAATGCGCCCGTCGCGCCCGACTCGATCGCAAGCTCCACCGCCCACGCCACGTTGTCAACATGAGTAAGCGAGATGCGATCGCCGGGCGCCCCGACCATCATCAACCGCCCAAAGCGGAAGCGACGCAGTAGTCGCGGCAGCAGCGTCGTGTCGCCGGGGCCGTACACGGCGTGCGGCCGCAGGATGATGCTGCGGTCGGCAGCCTCCTTCATCACCAGGTTCTCCGCCTCGCGCTTGGTACGGCCGTAGGCGTTGAGCCAACGCACCCGCTTCGTGTCCGCGACGTCGGCGGGGTCGGCGTCGGTCTCGCGCACGCACGAGTGGTCGGCGCGCGGGTCATAGACGCTCGCGCTCGAGACGTGGACGATGCGCGCCTCCGGCCACGTCGCAAGCACGTGGCGTGTGCCGTCGACATTGCCGCGGCGGAATGGCTCATAAGTGCCCCAGTCGTCGACCAGTCCCGCGCTGTGCACGACGGCGTCGACTTCGGGCGCGTCCTCGAGCGGACCGGTTTCGATGTCCCAGCTGCGGTAGCGGGCGCGCTGCGCCTCGGGGATGCGCTCGGCGGGGCGGCGGCCGAAGCGCCACACCTCGTATCCGGCGCGCTCAAGGCGGTCGGCGGCCCGGCCGCCGACGAAGCCGCTCGCACCGGTGACCGCGACCCGCGGTCGGCTCGGTAGATCAACGGACATCGACGACCCCTTGCCCGTCGCCGTGGTTGAGGTACCAGCGCAGGTTGTTGAGGATGCCGTTGCGCGCGGCGCGGCGATTGGAGAAGCGCACCACCGCGTCGCGGCGGTAGCCCAGTTTCGAGCTCACCTTGCGCACACGGTTGACGAGCTGTTTGTCCTCGTGCGCGTCTTCGATTCTTGTGCGCGGGAAGCCACCGCACTCGAGGTATGCGGTGGCGCGGATGCCCATGTTTCCGCCGGGGGTGAGGATGTACGGCGCCCGGTAGCCCTCGCTCCTGCGATTGTTGTTGGGGCGGGTGCGTCCGACAAAGCGCACTAGGCCGTAGACGATCGGGACGGTCACTGACGCAGCGAACGGTGCGGTGCCGTCGTCGGTGCGCGCGCGGTAGTTGCCGCTGACCAGGTCGAGTCCGCCGTCGAGTGCGTCGCGCATGCGCGACGCCCAGGCGGGCGTGGGCAGGCAGTCTGCGTCGGTGCGCAGGACGTAGGTTGCGCCATGCTCAATGGCGTAGCGGAAGCCGCTGTCGCACGCGGCGCCGGTGCCCTTCTCGTCTTCGCGGATTGTGCGCACGTCGAGCATGGGATGACGCAGGCCCGCGGCCGTCACTGCTCCGGCGGTGTCGTCGGTGCTCGCGTTGTCGACGACGAGCACCGTCGGCGACACGCCATCCTGCAGCGCGAGCGCATCGATCGTCGAGCCGATCCATGCCGATTCGTTGTAGGCCGGGATCACGATCCACAGCTCGTTCGGGTCATCGCTCATCGCGCCGCTTCCCGTGGTCTGCCGCCTGCGCGCGCAGTGCCGTGCGGTCGATCTTGTGGCTGCGGCCCGAGCGCGGCAGCTGCTCGACCACCCGAATCTCGTCGGGAAGCGCCTTCACGTCGATGCGGGTGTCGCCGCTGCGGATGCCGCGCTCCACGCGCTTGCGCAGCTCATCACTCGTGAGTCCATGCACCGCCGGGTCCCGCTCGACGTAGAGCAGCACGCGCTCGTCGGCGGTCTCAGGATCCGGTACGCCGATGATCGCGCACGCTCCTATGCCGTCGATGCGGCTGATCGTCGGCTCGTACAAACCCGGATAAAGGTTGAAGTCGTCACGAATGAGCATGTCCTTCGCACGGCCCATCAGCACGATCCGGCCCTCGTCGTCGATGCGCGCGTTGTCGCCCGTCCTGTGCCAGTCGACGCATCCCATGCCGACGTAGCCGAGGAACGAGTTCGGGCCGCGGAGCTCGAGCTCCTCGCCAACGATGCGTGTCTCGACACCCGGCACCGGCTGGCCCACGACGTCGCCGTCGCCCGACCATGCTAGCTTCTCGCGCGAGTCGATCCACGCGACAGGGATCATCTCGGTCATCGCATAGACGCAGGTGATCTTCATGTCATCGCTGCCGAGCGCGTGCACGCGCTCGAGCACGGTCGAAGTGATCGGCGCGCTGAACAGAAAAAGGTGCCGGAGCGATTCCGGCAGTTGTCGCCCAGTGCGCTCGCAGTGCAGCGCCACCTTCCATGCCTCGACAGGTAGCAGGAACGCGTGTGTGACACGGTGCGCCTCGACGTCGCGCAGGAACTTCTCGGGCGTGATCGACAGCGGCGCGACCACGCAGCGCAGGCCTTTGAGTGCGCCGACCACGAGCGTGAGGAGGTTGTGGGTATAGACGACCGCGTCGGTCGGTAGCTCGAACCCCCCGAGCAGCATCCGCACCGCGGCGGTGATGGAGCGGCCGGTGTGCTGCACGCCCTTGGGCATGCCGGTCGTGCCGGACGTGAAGACCACCATGCTTGGAGCGTGGGGCTGGATGTGCGCGGGCAGCGAGGCAGGCTCGCCGGCCGACTCCCGGACGAGCTTGTGCAGCGCGAGCGAGCGCGGCACAAGTCCGAGCACACGCCGACCGGCGCGCACGTGCTGTCCGGGCACCGTCGCCAGGCGCGGCAGCTCGAGCCCGGCGCGGCGCAGGTAGATCGATAGTGGAGTGCGCGCGCTAGCCGCGTAGAGCAGCGACTCGGAGACGACCCAGCTGGGGCGCAGCAACTCGAGGCGCCGCGCGAACAGCTCGTTGCCAGCGCCCGGATCAAACAACGTGATAACGGCGCCGTTGCGCATCGCAGCCATGACCAGCACGAGCGCATCGATGCCGGGGCGCACGCCGAACAGGATCACGTCGCCGGGACCCATCCCGCGTCGGCTGAACCCATGGGCGGTGCGCTCGATCTGGTCAGCGAGCGTCGCGCCCGCGAGGCGGCGCTCGCCTTGCACGAGCAGTTCGTAGCCGCCGCTCACGCGCGCGTTCTCGACGACCGCGTCGACCATCGCGGCGAGGTTGCCGCTGGCGAGCGAGGTATCCAGTGCGTGGCTCGGGATCGCCGTCACTACCCGGCGCCCTTCATGCGGATCACGAGCCGCTCATAAGTGGGCAGCAGCACGCCCCGCGCGGCGCGGCGGTCGACGATCTCCACCTCCCGCTCGAGGCGCATGATCGCCTCGAGCACCATGGACAGCTCTCGCTTGGCGAGGCTCAAACCAAGGCAGAAGTGCGCGCCGGCGCCGAACCACAGGTGGCGCAGTGAGCCCGGCATGCTGCGACCGATGTCGAATTTGTCTCCGTCGTCGATGACGCGCGGGTCGCGGCACACGTTGGTCATGAACCCGAGCAGCAACTGGTTCGCCTTGAGCTTCACGCCACGCAGCTCGTGGTCGCGCGCGATCGTGCGGGTGAACGCCGGTACGGGCGTCACAACGCGTAGGCCCTCGTCGATCGCGCCATCGAGCAGCGCCGGGTCCTGGCGCAGCCGCCCCCACTGTCCGGTATCGCACAGCAAAGCGACGATGCGGGCGAGGGCGGTCGACGTCGTCTCGGTGCCGGCGAGCATAACGATGCCGATGACGCCCCGTGCCTCCTCGAGCGAGAGTCCGATCTCGCGCATCCGTCCGGGGATCGTGTCGGGGCTGCCGCTGCGGTACGCCGCGTCGGTGCCATCGACGAGACGAGCGAACAGCTCGCGTGCCCGCTTCACCGTGCGTTCGTTGACTGCCCTCACGCGCAGCGGCACGAGGGCGGCGATCTCCGCACCGACGTCATATAACTCGAGTGCGCGCCGCTCGAGTGCGTCGCCCTTGAGCTCAATGCCGTTCATGTGGCAAAGCATCGTGCCGGTGAACGCCTGCGCGAAGCGGGCGACGTCCACCTCGCGACCCGCGGCGAGGTCGTCGTGCAAACCTGCCGCCAGCTCGCCGAGCACCTGGCCGGTCATCGCCCGGATGTACTTCGGCGTGAACAGGTCCTGCATCTTGCGGCGCAGCGAAACGTGGGGCGGACCGTCCATATTGAGCAGCGCGTACTCACCCATCACCTGCGTCATGAGCACGCCCGTGCATCGCGGGCCGGTTTTCGTGTAAGTCTCGCCGTCGAGCAGGATCTCGCGCGCTACCTCCGCCCCACTGACCACGTAGCCCAGGCCGGGCACCCGCCATATGTCGGGGTGGCGCTTCATCGCCCATTTCGCGATCGTCCAGCCGAGTGGCTGCGCGGCGATGAAGAGCTTGCGCTCGTTGCGCTGTGCGAGGGCGGCGCCGGTGTCCCAAGTCCCCTGCACGAGTGGTCTCATAGGCGGGTGACCATCACGCCGACGCTGATGCCGGCGCCGAGGCCGATCCACAGTATGTTCGATCCGTGCTTGGCGCGACCGTCGTCCATCGCACGCTCGAGTTGCAGGGGCATTGTCGCGCTCGCGATGTTGCCGAGCGTATCGATTGTGCGCACGACCTTCGACTCGGGCACCCCGGTGATCGCCAGGAATGTGTCGAGGAACGGGCCGGTCACCTGGTGGAAGATGACGACGTCGTAGTCATCGAACGAGGTCTTTGTACGCTCGAAGCAGTCGACAATAATCTGCGGGCCGAGCTCGATGAACGCGTCACGCATCGAGTTGCCGTCACCCGCGAAGTAGCTGTGCTCGGGATCTCGCGGATGCATCGTGCCGCCCCCGCGCAGCGTACAGACCTCCCAGTGGCGGCTGGCAGCCCGGAAGTCCAGGTAGCGGATGCCCGTGCCGTCGCTGCGCGCCTCGAGCACCATCGCCGCGCCGGCGTCACCGAACGTGTAGCCAGCGAACGACGTTTTCATGTGCTCCCAGTTCCGGACCTCCCAGCGGATCGCCTCGCTCGGCGCCTCGCCGGTGCACACCAGCACCTTCTCGTACTGCCCGGTGCGGACGAGCCCATCGGCGACCTGCATGCCGTTCATAAACGAGTTGCACGCATTCTTGATGTCGAACACCATCGCGCCGTCCGCGCCGAGCTTGTGGCTGACGAGGTGTGACGTCGCCGGCTCCACGATGTCCTGGCTCGACGAGGCGAAGATGATGAGGTCGATCTCGCCGATCGAGGTACCAGCCTGCGCGAGCGCGCGCTCGGCGGCACGAACCGCCATGTCGCTCGCGTCCTCGTACGGCCGCTTGTAGCGGCGCTCGCGCACACCGGTGCGCTCGGTCACCACACCAGGAGGCGGAGCGAAGTCATGTACGCGACTCGCCTCGGCGATGCGCCGCTCCACCTCGTCGGAGGTCACCACTTGGTCCGGCAACCACGAGCCCACGCCTGCGATCGCAGCACGCACTGAGGAAGGTGCCGAGCGCGTCATCGTCGGCCGTGGACCCTGCCGCGTGTTGCTGAGAGTACCGGAAAGGTTTTTCATCATGAGTCTCACCGCTGGTCAAGACGCGGGTAACGCAACCAGCCACGGATGCGACTCCCGCGAGAGCATCCCAGCAATACCCGACAAACGTTGAGCAAACATTTTTACCCCCGATGGTGCAGCGTAAGCCAGCAGACCTGATTGTAAGCAGGAAACTGGGAGATAGGTAAGCGTCATCTAGGTTTTTGCTCCCGGGGTTTATCGGGGGTCAAGTTGGTCACCAGCGATGCCCACGCCGGAGTGGTCGCGATCGGGGCGACCCTGCCTGGGGCGGCCTGGCAGCGCTGCAGAACGCATTACACGACGAACCTGATGGCCATCACCCTCAAAGCCTCGTGGCCGTGGGTACGCACCCTGCTGCATTCAGTCTTCGACCAGCCCGGTGCGCAATCGGTTGCCGCACAATATGATCGGCTCATTGACGTCCTGGCCGACAAGCTCCCCAAGGTCGCACAACACCTCGAAGACGCCCTCGCGGACCTGCTGGCGTTCACCGCGTTCCCCAAGCAGACTGACCCGTCCCGGTGAGTCCGGAGACTGCTCTCGTTGAATCACACCGCCTTGATTGGGGCATCGAACAGGGCGTTGGCCCGTTGCGTCTTGAGATACTCGGCGTCGGTCACGGGGTCGGCCAGCCTGCGGTAGTAGGGCTGGCGGACGAGCTTGAGTGCCCGGAACCTCACCGCCACGGGAATCCCGTCGGCGGCGAGCTCCTTCACGAGCGGGTAGCAGACGGGCACCTCAGGCAACGCCGAGTTAGCGGCCGCGGAAAGCACCCGGGGTGAGATAGGGCACGTTGATGTTCGGCATGGGAGGAGGCCCCGCTCACCACCCGGGCGTTTAGGGGCGGTGAGCGGCGGAATCGCGCCGGGAGTCGGGTCGCTGCCTGACACGTTGGGGAAGCCCGCGGCCGTGCCCGCCGACCGAGGGGCCAGCCGGTTCATCCGACCGCCACAATGCTCCTGGGCCATCAGGGGAGAACTAGGGCGCCTCTTTGAGAGCAAGGTCCACCGTGTAGGTCAGCCACTGCGTGGGCACTCCCCGTTTCGCCGCCAGGGCTTGCACCTGTGACTGGAACTCTTGATCCGGCTGGCCCGAGACGATCAGCAGTCGCGCCCCGGGGCGTCCGTCTCTGGCCGCTTTTTGTTTCAAGGCGGTCATGTATCGCCCGGCCTGGGAAACGAGTCCCTTGTCAGGTTCAGACGCCTTCAACTCGATGCCGACCAGTTCGTTGGTCTTCTTGTGTTCGGTCAGGATGTCGATCTTGCATCCGGGCACGATGGCCACTTCGGCGCCGAGGTAGCGCAGCCCCGCCTTCTTGAAGAAGGCCAGCGCACGGAAGTTCTTCTGCAGGAAGTTCGACAGGGGCGCTTCCTGATCGAAGAGCCGACGCGGGTCCTGAATGCCTGGGATTCGATGCCCCGCGTCGAAAAGAAAGATGCGCGTCGTGCGGGTGTTGGTCGGGTCAACCAATTTGGGGAATGTCTCTACGCCAGCGGCCCGCAGGTGCTCGTCGAGAACCTGACAGAACTTGGCCCCGATGCGCTGGTATCCCGCCTCGCGGGCCAACGTGCCCAGCAGCCGGTCCGGTGTCTGCGACAACGACTGGGCACCCCGCCGCGAGTCGACGTCCCTACGACACTTTTCGACCAATCGCGTCAGCCGCTCTTCCTTGCTTAGCTGCTTTGGCATTACCCAACCCCCTGTCAGTGAACCGAGTTCTCTGCCGAATCGTACTGAACCTGCCGCGAAGGAGACCGGAAGGCGAACGCCGCTGCGGCAGAAAATTTGGAGGCCTCAGCCCCGTCGGGCGGATCGCCGAATCTGTCACACATGCCCACAAAAATAAAGAGTCAGGGGGCGTTGATCATGATGTGCATACCACCGCCGTACGACCGTGTGGCTCACAACGAGCAGTTCAACGAGCATCTGGTGCGGGCAGTCGCCAAAGGCGAAGTGCAGCAACGGGCTCCGGAACGCTGGTCGACTATCGGACGAAGGTCGCGATTGACCAAGTCGCTGCCGCACATCCGAAACCCGATCCCGCTCTGATCAGAGCGACGCGGGTGGAGTTCGCCAAGAAGCCCGACGGAACCCAACGCGCCAAGAGACCGGGCTTGGTGGCGAGCCCCAAGGAAGCGAGGACGAGCAATGCGCCCGCCCTGCACAGAGCCGTTCATGCAGCTCAATCGAAGTCCTGAGGATCTCCCGCGACAACGCCGCGCCGATCCGTGTCATTCCACTTGTGGCCGCACGCACGACACCGCCATTTGTCATCGGGGGCACAGCCGGTGTGCCAAATCCAGGGCTCCGCCGGCGGCCTCGCTACGAAACCGGCCGTGGTCCGCATAGTCCATCGTGCTGAGCACGACGGGCACGACGGGTGAAGGCTGAAACGAAAGGCCAAGAAGCTGGTAAACGCCTTTCGGCGCATACGGCTGTGGCAGCCGTCGCACAGTACTGCCGGCCAATCCGGCGGCACGTGCATGGGTCGCCACCGCTCTGGCCTCAGCCGAATTGATCGGGCCGAATACTCGAAAATCTCACGCTCGGCAGGATTCTCCTCGGGCGGTGGATCGTCTGCGACACGCATCCAGGGGGCCGCAGGGTCGAAGTCGACGGTGTGAATGTGGACGTCGTAGCGGGCGCTGACGCTGCTCAGGTCGAGTTCACCGTCGCACCCGCTGCAGCGGCCGTGGGATTGCAGCAGGATCCGCGCGGCGGCCAGAGTGCTGTGCCCGTGCAGGTAGGACAGGTCTGCGTGGTTCCACATGCGCCCACTCATCACCTCGGCCAGGCGGGCGGTGCTATCGACGGTCACGTCGGCGCGGCCGTGTGAGTACGACATCCCGGTCAGCGCCGTGAGTGTGGCAAGTTCGAGAAGAGCCGGCGGGTCGTTCCATAGGCGCGACGGATCAATGCAGCCGGCGATGGCGCGTTCCGCGTTGCCGTCCGGGCCGACCTGTCGAACCTCGGCAATCATCGAAGATGGTTCGGTGTCCAGGACCGCGACGACCGCGTCGCCAGGTGCAGCGCCGACACCGCCCTGCCAAGGCCGGTAAGGCGAGCACGGCTGCAGGAGCTTGATGACCGCATCCTTCCACGGCGATCCCTGCACAACCTGAATCTGGTTGTCGCTACGAATCTTCCCCACAGTTCCATTATCCTGGAGCGCTCCGACAGAAAGCGGCGCGGCGGCCCTGCCATGATCCTGGCCGTGCGGGTAAAGGCCGCGATCCCGAAGCTGACGCGCGATGACCTCATTGCGGTCTTCGAAATCATCAACTGCATTGTCTGAGTTGATGATCACCAACTCGCTGACCGCATCCAGGTGCTCGCACTGCCCATCGCCCGATATCAGAACATGACGGTCATTGGTCCTGCGGTTCGTCGCGTAAAACTCAAGATTCAAGGCTCTACTGACGTATCTGTGGGTGATTTGGGGACCGAATAGGGGCGCACGCCGTTGTCCCCGTAGCGTTCTGGCTTGTCAACGGTCAGGTCGCTACGGATAGGGATAACGGCGTGCGCAACAACAGGATATGGGCCCGGATTCTCGGTGTCGAAAAGACGGTCGTGGAAGCGGTCGAGTTCGACGACGTTGAGGGGTGTGTGGTGGTCTCCGTGCGGCCGATGTCCCGGGCCCGGTCACGGTGCGGCATGTGTCAGCGTCGGTGCCCGGGCTATGACAACGGGCCTGGGCGCCGGCGGTGGAGGGCGCTGGATGCCGGGTTGACCTCGGTGTTCATCGAGGCGCGGACCCCGCGGGTGTCGTGCGGTGAACATGGCGTCGTCGTCGCGGCCGTGCCCTGGGCGCGGCACGGGGCCGGGCACACCAAGGCTTTCGATGAGACCGTGGCCTGGCTGGCGACGCGGTGTTCGAAAAGCGCGGTGTGCGAGTTGACGCAGATCGCCTGGCGCACGGTCGGTTCCATTGTCGATCGGGTATGGGCGGACACCTGTGAGACCTTCGATCGTTTCGACGGGTTGCGCCGAATCGGGATCGACGAGATCTCATACAAGAAGAGCCACAAGTATTTGACGGTGGTCGTTGATCACGATTCGGGCCGGCTGGTGTGGGCGGCGGAGGGCCGCAACGCAGCCACGCTGCGGCTGTTCTTCGACCTCCTCGGCGAACAGCGGTGCGCGGCGATCACCCATGTCAGCGCCGATGCCGCCGCATGGATCGCGAAAGTCGTCACCGAACGCTGCCCCGAGGCGATACGGTGCGCGGATCCCTTCCATGTGGTGGCCTGGGCCACTGCCGCGGTCGACAAGGTACGCCGCGGGGCGTGGAACCGGGCACGCGTGAAAGCGACGCCCCGCAAGCGGTTCGGTAAACGCGGTCGGCCTCGGGCTGGCACCGGCAACACCCCCGACGCGGATCGGGAACAGGCCACCGTGGTCAAGAAGAGCCGGTGGGCGCTGCTGAAGAACCCGGAGAACCTGACCGAAAAGCAGGCGGTGACGTTGCGGCTGATCGAACTCGAGGACCCCGCCCTGCACCGCGCCTACCTGCTCAAGGAATCGCTGCGGCTGATCTTCCGGATGAAGCACGACGATGCGGTCGTTGAGCTGGCACGGTGGATCGGCTGGGCGCGGCGCTGCCGGATTCCCGAGTTCGTCGAGTTACAAAGAAGCATCGTCACTCACCAGGACTCCATCCTGGCCGCCATCGAGCATGGCCTGTCCAACGGGCGGATCGAATCGGCCAACACCAAGATCCGGCTCATCACCCGCGTCGCGTTCGGATTCCGCAGTCCCGACGCCCTTATCGCCCTGGCCATGCTCAGCCTCGGCGGTCGACCACCACGACTCCCCGGAAGGAATCACCCACAGATACGTCAGTAGAGCCAAACTACGCGCATTATCTTGCGACCAAGTTCGTCCGATTCCTTGTCCTGCAGCGCAAGACAACACAGCACGTCACGCCGGACCGGTTTCGCTTCGTTCCGATGCTGGACATGACGCGACGATGGACCGACGACGACCTCTACGCGCACTTCGCTCTGACGGATGACGAGATCGACTACATCGAATCCAGCATCAAACCGCGCTCGGTCAACCTGTCGCTCGACTCACCCATCCCCGCGTCTCACCTCCCGGGCGGCTACAAGTATCGGGTCAGCGGCGCTGACGAGCCGAGCGACGAGGACGTGGACGAACCGGAAGACGACGAGTGACAGCCATCGAGCAGTCGACTCTCCAGCCGGAGGAGCTGGAGACCGTCGGCTCGAGGGGCGTGGCCCGGCGCATCTACGCCTACACGCTGCCCGGCAAGGACTCCCAGCCGTGGGAGCGCACCGTCGGCGGAACGCAGACCACCGGAACCGGTCTGATCAAGGTGGGCGACACCACGAAAGCTGATGTGCTGCAGCGAATCAAACAGCAGCTGGGCACCGCCTACCCGCACCTTGACGGTGTGCAGTTGCTTCTCGACACCGAAGCGGTGCGCCGCGACGGCAGCGCGTTCCGCGACCACGACGTTCACCGGGCGCTGGTCGCCAAAGGCATCCGCAAGGACGCCGAATGGTTCGAGGCCACCGTCGAGGAGGTGCAGGCCGCGATCGTCGCAGTCCGCAACGGACACGCCTACGACGGCACCCGCACCGCCGACTTCGGGATGCGCCCCGAGCAGGAGGAGGCCGTTGCGGTCACCGCCGGCTATTTCCGCTCCCACGCCGAGGACGCCCACGCCCCGCGGTTTCTGTGGAACGCCAAGATGCGGTTCGGTAAGACCTTCACCACCTACCAACTCGCCCGCGAGATGGGCTGGAACCGGGTTCTGGTGCTGACCTACAAGCCGGTGGTGCAGACCGCCTGGAAGGAGGACCTGCTTACCCACGTTGACTTCGAGGGCTGGCGGTTCGTCGACCGGGAGTCCTCACCGGAGGACCGCGACGCCGCCGCGGACACCGCGGATCCGGTGGTGTGGTTCGCGTCGTTTCAGGACATGCGCGGCAAGACCGCGGACGGGAAGATCAAGGAGCACAACGAGGTCATTCACCTCATCGAGTGGGACGCCATCGTCCTCGACGAGTACCACTTCGGGGCGTGGCGCGACTCGGCCCGCGAGCTCTACGACCCGACCGAGTCGGAGATCGCCGAGGCCGAGGAGCCTGAGGAGTCGGTCACCGAGGACGACCTCGGCCTGGCCAGCCGCCACTACCTGTACCTGTCGGGAACCCCGTTTCGGGCGATCACCAACGGCGAGTTCACCGAGGATCAGATCTTCAACTGGACCTACGTCGACGAGCAGCGCGAGAAGGAGCACTGGGACGACGCCGCCGGGCCGAACCCCTACCTCGACCTGCCCGGGATGCAGATCTTCTCCTACGACATCGGCGCCGACGCCGAGGACTGGGCCGCTGACGGCGAGTTCGACGGCTTCTCCCTCAACGAATACTTCAAGGCCAAGAAACTCGACCCGAAGTCGAGCGCGACCGGTCCTGGCGCCTACGAGTTCGAGGACCCCGCCCGGGTGCACGAGTTCCTGGAGATGCTGCGCGGCACCCTGCCCGAGCAGATGAAGCTGCAGATCGTCGGCGGCCAGAAGCCGCCGTTCCCCTACCAGTCCCCGGTGTTCGCCCAGGCCATCACGCACTCCGTCTGGTACCTCAACGACGTCGCCGGCTGCTTCGCGATGCGCGACGCCCTGTTGAAACACCCCTACTTCTCCACCTTCGAGGTCGTGGTCGCCGCCGGTAGCGGCGTCGGGATGGGCGCGGCCGCCAAGCCTCCGGTCATGGACGCCATCGACCGCGCGGCCAAGGCCGGCACCGGGTCCATCACCGTGACCTGCGGCAAACTGATGACCGGGGTGACGGTGCGGGAGTGGGGCGCGATCCTCATGCTGCGGTCGCTGAAGTCCCCGGAGACCTACTTCCAGGCGGCATTCCGGGTTCAGTCCCCGTGGTCCAAACGGCAGCCGGACGGCACCGTGGAGGTTCTGAAGGACCCGGTCTACGTCTTCGAGTTCGATCCAAACCGGGCTCTGACCCTGGTCGGCGAGTACGGGATGCGGTTGGGCGCCCTGGGCGAAACCACGCAGGAGGCTATCGGCCAGCTGCTGAACTACCTGCCGATCTTCGCCTTCGCCGGCGGCATGATGACCGAGCTCGATGCCGCCGACGTCTTGAACTGGGCCACCACCGGTATCGGCGCGACCGCCCTGGCGCAACGGTGGAACTCTCCCCTGCTGGTCAACATCAACGAGCAGACCCTCACCAAGCTGCTGGATCACCCCGAGCTGTTGGAGGCGTTGGGCAGGATCGAGGACTTCCGCAACCTGGCCAACACCGCCGAGCAGATCGTCACCTCCTCGAAGCTGCTCAAGCAGGCCAAACGCGACAGCCCCGACAACAAACTCAGCAAGGAGCAGAAGAAGGAGCAGTCCGAAACCGCCAAGCGCCGCAAGGAGATCCGGGAGAAGCTGCAGAAGCTGCTCGCCAAGATTCCGGTGTTCATGTACGTCACCCAGATCCGCGAGCAGGCCCTCAAGGACATCATCCTGGGCGTGGACGGCCCGCTGTTCGAGCGGGTGACCGGGCTGAGCGTCGCGGACTTCAAGCTGCTCAACCAGATCGGGGTGTTCAACCCCATCCACATGAACGCCGCCATCTACCAGTTCAAGGCGTTCGAGGACTCCAGTCTCGAGTACGCCGAGGATCCGAGCATTCCCCACGAGGAGCGGCCGATCGGCCTGTGGGATCGGGTGCTGCAACCAGGCCAGGACATCGAGGACGTGCTCAGCGGCGGGGCGTCTTCTTGAGCGGCAAGCAGATCAAACTGTTCCTGGTCGATGGAACTCCCGGCGGCCTGACCACCGCGGAGATCACCAACTGGACCGGGCATGTGCTTACCTGCAACCGCTCGGAGCTGTCCGACCTCTACCAGCGTGAGGAGACGTCCCGAACCGGGGTCTACCTGCTGTTACGCGACGACGAAGACGCGCTGGGCAGCACCCGCTGCTATATCGGTGAAACGGATGTCATCGCCAACAGGCTGCGCAGCCATGACCGCGAAAAGACGGAATGGGACCGGGTCGTAATCGTCACTTCCAAGGACGCCAACCTCACCAAGGCGCATGCCCGCTACTTGGAGTCGCGGCTGATCGAGCTCGCCAAGACAGCGGCCCGGGTCAGCGTGGACAACGGCACTGCGCCGGGTGTTCCCGCGTTGCCCGAAGCCGACCGCTCCGACATGGACTACTTCGTGTCACAGCTGCAGATCGTGCTGCCGGTGCTGGGCGTCAACGCGATCCGGGTCAAAGAGCCCAAGCCATCACGGGATTTCCCCATCTTTCATCTGCGGCTCGCCAAAAGCGGTGTGGACGCCCAGGCCCAGGAAATCGACGGCGAGTTCACCATGCTGGCCGGCTCGAAGGTGGTCGCCTCCTGGAACAGCGTCGGCAATACCGCCAGCACCCGCAAGGCATATGCCTCCTACCGCAGTCAGCACGAGCAGCTGGTCGATCAGGGCAGCATCGCGGTCGAGGGCGACCACGGTGTACTCACCCGCAACGTCGTGTTCTCCTCCCCTTCGAACGCCGGCGCGATAGCCCTCGGCCGATCCTGCAACGGCCGTCGGGAATGGACCTCTGCTGACGGGAAGATGTTCGGCGAGTGGGAAAGTCGCGGGGTGGACTAGAGAATTTCAGGGCGGCTCAAGGGGGGTCGCCTCCTGGAACGGCGGTCGTCTTCTTCGAACTCAAGGCCGTCGACGAGGACACTTCGAGGGATGAGCTGCGCGGCGCGCCCCCAGGAGCCCGGGCCGTAGCCGCCCCCGTACATCGCACCGCCACGTTGATACCGGTCTATCCTGCCGCCGAGTAGACGATGGTGCCGCGGTCGACATCCTTGATGAGCGCTGGCCAGTCGCGGTAATCGAGTGTGAATCCTTGGCTGTAGCCGCGGCGTCCGGTCTGGATCGTCTCGATGACATCCATCGCGATTTGGTAGAACTCGTCGTAGCGAGGGCCGTCAATTTCGATGTCCAGTTCGCCCGCTGTTCTCGCTCTCGTAATCGGTGCAGTAGCGGCAGATGTAACTCTCCCCATCGGGGAATTCGACCAAATACCGGGTGCCAGGGTGTTCTTCGTCGTAGTCGTAGAGAGCTTGGAACTGGAACTCTTCTTGGGGGTGGAAGTACGTCATTGCGGTTTTCCCTTGTCGGGATGAGCAGGAACGACGTGAGCGCCGGTGCATGTGGGAGAACCGAGTTCGTGTTCGACGGCGCGGCGGATCCACGATGAGACGGAACGGTCCTCGGCTGCGGCCGCAGCCCGGACTTGTTCGAGGATCTCCGCGGTGAATCGGACCGGTACGGTGGCGTCGAGCCGTCGCCGGGCAGGCCCTTGGGGCTGCTGGTTTTCCGCGCGGGCGTAGTACTCGTATTCCTCGTCGGGGGTCATCGTGTGGGTCATCGCTCTCTCCGGTATTGGTCAGCCAGTTGTTTGGACGCTTGGTAACAGCCGATCGGGCGGCATCGAGTGGGATCTCCTGTGCGAGCTGGTGCGAGCGGGACCATCAAGACGGTCCCAGCGACTTCGGCCACCATCAGCCAGTGGGCCGGCGGTTTGGCGGGATAGAACAGTGGGTCCGCGGCCCAGACATCATGGATGTCGTCGATGCCGAGGTGGGGGTGTTTGAACAGGTGTGCCGATTGGGTGTCGATTTCGAAGGGGTCGGCGTCATCGAGCAGGTCTAGGTCGAACTGCTCCGCCACGAGGAAAAGCGTATTACAAACGGATACACGACGGCTACCGTCTCATTCCTAGAGAAACGAGACACCCTGGATAGGGGCCACTCCCCTCCCCCATCAGCGCAGGTCGCGTTGTCTCGTTTCTTGTCTCCCGCGGCGTGTCCCGGATCTTGCTGTCGGCAGCTGGTGAGACGGTGGCCGGTATGACGGCGACGTTGGGCTACGCGCGGGTCAGTACCGGCGGCCAGGACCTCGACATCCAACGCGACGCCCTGCACGCCGCCGGGGTCGACCCGGCCCGGGTCTTCACCGACACCCTCTCCGGAGCTGCCGGCACCCATCGACCCGGCCTGACCGCGCTGCTCGACTACGCCCGCGAAGGCGACACCGTGATCGTCTCCGCGATCGACCGCCTGGGGCGTTCGGTCGCGGAGGTGACCCGCACCATCGCTGACCTTGGTGAGCGGCGAATTCTGTTGCGCGCCATCCGCGAAGGCATCGACACCGCCACCCCGACCGGTCGGGCCGTCGCGGCGATCATGGCCACCCTGGCCGAACTCGAACTGGAACTCGGCCGCGAACGCCGCGCGGCGGCACGCGACTCCCGCCGGGCCCGCCGGCTACCGGCCACCAAACCGCCCAAACTCACCCCCGAGCGCCAAGACCAGCTGCGCCGGCTTGCCGCCACCGGCGAACCCGTCACCGAACTGGCCAAGGCATTCGGCATCGGCCGCGCCACCGCATATCGCTACCTGCAGGATCGGAGCGCGTGAGCACCAGGCATATCTATATCGACGAAACCAAGGAACGCGGGTACGTCCTGGTTGCCAGCGCTCATCTCGGCCCCGACGTCGACGCGGTGCGTAAAGAATTGCGTCGCTTGGTTCTTCGCGGACAGCAGCGCATCCACATGGCGAAAGAAAGCGGCAGCCGCCGCAAAGCCATCATCGACACCGTGATTGCCGCTGGAGTCACCGCCACCGTCTATGACGCCGGCCGGCGTTACGGCGACGACCACGCCGCCCGCGCAGCCTGCCTGCGGGCCATCGTCGACGACATCGAGCCAGGCCAGCCGACTCTGCTGGTCTTGGAGCAGGACGACACACTGGTCCGTTGGGATCGGCGCCAGCTCGTCGAGTTGGTGCACGCATCCGGGCATCGCGATACCGTGCGATACCAGCATCAGCGCGCGAAATCAGAGCTGCTGTTGACGATCCCCGATGCGATCGCATGGTGTTGGGCGCGTGGCGGCGAATGGCGAGAGCGCGTAAGTCCGGTGACGACCGTTAAGCACATCTGAAGCCCAGACAAGCGCGAAGCCCGACCGCGCACCGTCCGGAACACTGTCGGGCTCACTTCCTGAAGCTCATCGCAACAGGCTGAATACCACTATATCAACGTCCCCGACGAAAAGGCCGCGGCGGCAATGCCCCCGATTTTGCGTTCTACCGGCTGGCGAGCTGTGTGCGGCGCTCCTGCCACTTGGTGTTCAGCCACATTTCGATGAGTTCTGCCGGGGTTTTGAGTCTCGTCAAGTAGCTGGGCCCCCTTCTCGGCGGGCAATTTGGCCCCAAGGACTGAATTGGAGATCGGGCGATGAAACGCGGAACCCCAGGCCCTGTCTTCCGGCAGGAACTCCTGGGGTCCACTTCTGATGACACCGCAATACATCAGCCAAACCACCATCGTATGCAGCCGGTGCGCGATCCGCACCAGTCTAGTGACTGACGTAATTACGTCATTACGTCATTACGTTTACGAGGCACTTGAGTTTTTTCGGCCCTACTGCCATGAATGTGGTTCCGGTGGAGTGTGTTATGTCTCGCGTGGCGTAGGGGTCTGGGCGCACGGGCAGCCCCTAGATTCGAAAGCTCCTA
>MTBK01101907.1_pt1 | contig 33684 bp, 34 predicted proteins | sample 1535981 | NCBI WGS metagenome assembly MTBK01 (sample SAMN06109225, study PRJNA356200) | anaerobic digester metagenome | isolation source: biogas reactors fed with pig manure or primary and secondary sludge | place: Spain | collected 2016-06-30
TGCCTGATTGTGGGCGGGCTGATCATGGTCAGCCTGAAGCGGAAGTATGACAAGATGTACACGGCGGAAGTGGTCGGCGCCTTTGCTCTTTACACCCTTTTGATGGCGCTCTTCACCAATCCGGTCATTGATGCGGTTAAAAACATTGTGACCTGATTTAAAACGGCAGCAGGTGAAGTAGCCGCCGCCCGGAACACAACATTCATGATCTGTCATATAGAACGCCCCCTCAGGTCTCGACGACTGAGGGGGTTTTTTATCTTTGCCCAAAGGCTCTTTGAGCGGCCATTGCTTGTGACCTTCAGGTCAGGAGCGTTTTGTTTCCTGTATGACTAGGGGACGTAGGCGCCGGCACCGATAAAATAGTTTGTGCCGGCAATCATTTCTACATAGGTCAGTTTTCTGAATTCACCTCCCCCGCCCGGCCTCGGCCAGTAATGTTCAAAAAAACCGCCGCCTTTTTTCGCTGTGGCGATTGCCATGCGCACATCGTAGAATCCTCTGGCATCCCGATGATCGATCAGATTCTTCCCCTCCAGGCCGGGCATGCCGCCGTGTCCAACCACCACGCCATCCAGTGTATAGACATAGATATATCCGCTGTCGTCCGGAAAAAAACGAACCGCTTTGACAAACGTTCGTATCATGTCTTTCTTTCCGGTTTCATCGGCGACGCCTTTGAGCAATTCGCCAAGCGACAGACCCGAGGTATGAATCACCGCATGCAGAATCTCTTTCGTGCAGGCGCTGTTCTGCCCGGCCGCGAGCCCCTGATTTCCCGCTAGAATAAATAGTGCGACAGGGACCAGCAGCAAAACTTTTTTTAACGCCTTTCCGGTAAGTGGACCTGTGAAAATCATTTTTTTCTTCCTCCCGACGCTGATGTGTTTTATAAAATCTCCGCTACCGCCCTGATCCAGCCCGCGCTCGCCCCTTTTATTTTCACCGGGAAGCAGTAAAACCTGAAACCGGTTGACGGAAGCCTGTCCAGATGAGTCAGTTTTTCAATCTGAAAATAACCTTTTTCGATTCCGGCAAAATGCCCCTCCCAAATGAGCGACGCGTCCTTGGTCCGGGCAAACTCCTCGGCTTGAAACGGCAGAGGCCGGTCCCAGCTCCACCCGTCCGTCCCGACCACATGAACGCCCTGTTCCAGAATCCAAAGCGTCGCCGACCGGCTGAATCCGCAGCCCTTCACAAGGTACTCGGCTGTCCCCCAGTAAGGCGCCGCACCGCTTTGCGCCAGAAAGATATCTCCCGGCTTAAGCGCATACCCTGCTTCCCTGAGCTTGGATTGAACATCTTCAACCGTGATGTTATAGCCGTCGGGGAAGGCAGAGAAATCGAGCATCACGCCGTCGCCCACTCCCCATTCCAGGGGAAACTGATCGATGGTCAGAGCGGGCTTACCACCGTCCTGTGTAGGATGATAATGCCAGGGCGCGTCCATGTGCGTGCCCGCGTGCGTTGAAATCTCCATGACCTCGAGCGCCCATCCCTGACCTTTCGGCAGATCGGAAGCCGTCAGCCCGGGATAGAAAGCCTTCATGCTCTCGGCGCCCAGCGCATGATCCACGTACATGATTTTGGGAATCATCAACGGCGGATCGCTGGGCAACCCGCTCTCTATGGCCACGGAAAGATCAATAAACCTGCTCATACCAGCAACTCCTTTCTATAAAGAATAACGCACGATTACGGCGGCAGGAAAAGGAAAAGTTATGATCCGCTAAGCCCGGCAATGTGCCTCACCTGGGCGTTGAGGTTCGTCATGTAGGCAATTTTTTCCTGAAAAATGCCGCCCTTGACGTCGTATTCGGCATGGGCCATTTCTTCCGTGGCCCTCTGTGCGTTGCCGCCCGCCGACGACAGATAATGCTCAATCAATTCGCGGTAGCGGTAGGTTGCGGCCAGGGAACCCCGCAAAAAACCTTCCGCTTCCTTGCCGCTCACCATCCAGCCATGCCCCAGGCAGATGATTTCCGGCCGAAGGGATACCATCCACTGAAGGGAATCAATGTAGTCCTGATAGGAGGAAAGGAATTCGACCTGTATTTCACTGCCCGTCCTCCCCTGCGGCACACCCGCCGACTCACCCGGGAACAGGGTCTGAATTTCCGGAAAATAAAAAGACAGGGAATCCTTTGTGTGGCCGGGAGTTTCATAAACGCAGCAGGTCAGCCCCCCCAAATCAAAACGGTCTTTCTGCTTCAGCTCGATATCGATGCCAAAGGGGCGCAGTGTCAGGTCTTCGCCGGCCGGATTATATTTGTGCAGTTCGATATGGTTTTGGCTGAGGCGGTTCATCATGTCCAGAACGGACTGTTTTTGCAGCAGGCCGGCCAGCCTTGGATGCGCTCCGATTTTCAGGCCCGGAAAGAGTTCCTTCAGATAGCCGGCGGCGCCGATGTGATCATAATGGGAATGCGTTAAAAAAAGGTAATGGGGCGATTGGTGATCCCCGAGGACTTCCCGGATCATCTCGCGGTAGCGGGGCCCTAAAAGATTCACCCCCGCGTCTATCACCAGGTTCTTTTTTTCTCCCCGCACGAGGTAAATCGGATGCCAGGCATTCGGAATGGCGGTGATCCGTTCATGGATTTGACCTTTGGCCTGCCGTCTCATAAAAAACCGTACCGGGCGGCTGAAAATCCCTGAGATATCATGAGCAATACAGGCCCCCTCCCTTGAGTTTCATCTCGTACATCGCCTCATCCGCGTGGCGCATCAAGCCTTCAATATCGCCGGAATCATCCGGGTAAATGGCCGTGCCGATGCTGAAAGCCGCGGTCAATTCCTTTTGGCCGATCGAAATCGGCTTTCGGAAGCCTTCAGCGATCCTTTCTCCGATCATCTTCACGTCCCCGCGGCTGGAAACTTCCGGAAGAATGATGACAAATTCGTCTCCGCCGATGCGGGCCACCGTATCCTGCTCCCGTACCGCCTGTTCCAGGCATCGGGTCACCCCGATCAGGATCTTGTCTCCGGCATCATGCCCGTATGTGTCGTTGATATCCTTGAAACGATCGAGATCCAGCATCATGAGTCCGAACCGCCATTCCTTCCGTTTGGCCTGGGCCAGCACCATGGCGGCGCGGTCGTAAAAGAGAGCGCGGTTGGGAAGGCCCGTCAAAATATCATGATAGGCCATCCACTGGATCGTGTCTTCTCTTTGCTTGCGCTCCGTCACATCGCGGACGATCCCCCGGAAACCGACCGGCCGTCCCTCTTGATCTTTCTTTAACGTTACGGAAACTTCGATAAACTGATGCGTCCCGTCCAGACGGACCGTTTCCCAGGAAAGGCCTTTCAATGGCTCACCGGTCTCGAAAACATTATAAAACGCCTGGTATATTTTGGGCCAGTTCTCCGGCGGCGAAAATTCGCGGAAGTTCATGCCGATGATGGTTTTCCGGTCGGTGCCCGTAATTTTCAGGCAGGGATCGCTCACATCGATCATGTCGCCTTTGAGATTCACCTCAAAATAGCCGTCTTCGATATTCTCGATAATCGTTCGATACCGCTCCTCGCTGGCCAGCAACTCTTCTTCCTTCTTTTTCCGCTCCGTAGTATCCGAAATCGAAACGATTATGGCCGGCCGACCCTTATAATGGACAAAGGTCGCCGCAAAGTCGCCGACTCTTCTAACGCCTGTTTTCGTCAGATATTTGATTTCATAGTTCGACACCAGCTTTTCATCGCGCTGGCGGGCCAGTTCCTGTTCCCGGACAAAGTCCCTCATCTCCGGCGCGATGAGATCCCAGAAGCGAAGATCGCCCAAATCTTCCATCGTGTAGCCGGAAAGGGCTGTAAATGCCTTATTGATATAACGAAATTTCTCCCCCTGAATGACGAAAATCGCCACGCCCGTACTTTCCGTAAGAGCCCGGAACGTTTCTTCGCTCTGGCGCAGGTGGTCTTCTATTTCTTTTCTTTGCGCAACATCGCGCCCGCTCAGGACGAAGCCGGCAATTTTTCCCTCTTCGTTGCGGATGGCGGCCCCGACCACTTCAAACCAGAAAAAACGGCCGTCCCGATGCCGAATGCGGATTTCGGTCTTGTTTTTCCCTTCCTTCCCCCCTTTTTTCAAAACGAGCATGGCCCGGGCAAGATCCTCTTCATGGATAAAGGAAATGACCGAATGCCCGATCAGATCGGCAATATCGTAATCCAGAACCTTTTTGACCGACGGGGAAATGAATTTGATGACTCCTTCCAGGTTGACCTGGAGAACCAGGTCTTCCATATTGTCTGTAATCCGGCGGAGCCGCTCCTCGCTTTTCCGGAGGGCCTTTTGCGCCCGGCGTAAATCGGTGACGTCGCTCATCTGGCAGACCGTCCACAGCTTTCCCGCGCTGTTGCGGAAAATGGAGGCTTTCAGTTCCGAGTGGCGGGACTCTCCGCTTTTCATCAGAAAAGAAATGTCATATTTAGAAGGCGGATTTTCTCCCTGCTGGCGCTTAAGGTAGCGATACATTGTAGCGTCCCGGCTTGCCGGGGAAAGAAAATCCATAAAATGATGGCCGATAAAATCCTGGCGGGAAAATCCACTGGCGCGACAGGCCGCCTCGTTGACAAAAATGATGCTGTATTGATCGTCGAGAATCAACATGGCGTCCTGGGAGCATTCGACGACCGCGCGATACATTTCTTCGCTCATTGGAAGGGCGACTTCATCCTGCTTGCAGGCCATTCCACCGTTCAACGTTTCCATTGTTTGTCTTACCACCTGCCCAACGGTTGAATTCAAAACATACAGGCATAAAGCATGCCGGAAAAGCGATTTTATCTTTTCAGATCGGAAACTTCTGCATTTTTCTATATAAAACAACCGGAGATGTCAAGGCAAAACATGCCGATTCACCCCACCCCGCGGAAACCTGCAGGGCGCAATCCCCGATTGCGCCGCAGAACGCACGATACCCGCGCGTTTGGGGAAAACGCAAGAAAACCGGCGCGTTTGGAAAACGCGCCCTACAGAGAATGAACAAACAAACCGCTGCGCAGCTTCGGTTCAAACCAGGTTGATTTGGGGGGCATGATCGCGCCCGCATCCGCCACGTTCATGATCTGTTCCATCGTTGTGGGATGAAGCGAAAAGGCCACGGCGTAGCCGTCCTGATTCACCAGTTTCTCAAGCTCGGCCATCCCCCGGATGCCGCCGATAAATTTGATCCGGTCGTCGGTTCGCGGATCGGCAATGCCCAGAACCGGCGCCAGCAGATGGTCCTGCAATATCGCCGCATCGAGGCTGGCCACCGGATCGTTCGCATCGTAGGCGCCTTCTTTGATTGTGAGGCGGTGCCACGCGCCACCCAGATACATGCCGAAATCATGCAGACGCCGCGGCGATTTTGCGGCAAAATCTTTTGTCACGGCAAAAGAGGCGGAAATTTTTTCCAGAAACTGTCCGACGGACAGTCCACGCAGATCCTTCACGGCGCGGTTATAATCCATGACCTTCAATTGATCATGGGGAAAGAATACGGCCAGTACGCTGTCCGATTCCTGCGCCTGCGCGGGCTTGCGGCGGCGGCGGGCAATCGTGGCGGCGGCGGCGGCACGGTGATGTCCGTCGGCAATATACAGAGCGTCCACCTGATCGAACTCCGACCGGATGGCGTCCATCTGCATCTGATCCGCGACCACCCACGCGGTGTGGACCACACCGTCTTCGGCGGTGAAATCATATTCCGGCCTGCCGGCGGTGATCTTTTCCACGATCCCGTTTAAGCCGGGGCGCGCACGGTAACTGATAAATACGGGGCCGGTCTGCGCGTTGACCTGATCGACGTGGCGGATGCGGTCGTCCTCCTTGTCCTGCCGGGTCAGTTCGTGTTTCTTGATTTTTCCCTCATCGTATTCCGCGGCGCTCATGACACCGACAATGCCCGTCTGCGCCCGGGATCCCATCTTCTGGCGATAGACATAGTAGCAAGGGGACGAATCCTGAATCAGAATCCCCTCTTCCCGCATCCGGGCAAAGTTGCGTTTCGCCGTCTCATAGATCATGGGATCGTCCGGACGCGTGCCGTCCGGCACGTCAATTTCTGATTTTTCCACGTGCATAAAGCTGAGCGGACGGCCCTCCACCGCTTTCTGACCTTCTTCACGCGTCATGACGTCATAAGGAAGCGCCGCCACCTGCGGCGCATATTTCACCTGCGGCCGAACCGCTTTAAAAGGCAATACCAGAGCCATACACTTCTCCTTTTTCAAAATAAAGTTGCGCACGATTTAACACAATGGCATAATCCGGGCAACGTCAAAATGAAATTCAATTCTCAGCCGGAAAGGATGCCCATGAAAAACACACTGGTTTTTATTCACGGTCTGGAGAGCACTTCGCAGGGGAACAAGGCTCTGTACTTTCGCAAGGCCTATCCGAAAATGATCATTGAAGATTACACGGGCGGCTTCGGGGTCCGGATGCAAAAGCTCAAAAGCGTTCTTGCGGGCAAAACCCGCCTGATTCTGGTGGGATCCAGCTACGGAGGCCTGATGGCGGCCCGTTTCGCGCTGGACAACGAAGCTCTGATCAAAAAGCTGATCCTGCTGGCCCCCGCCCTGACCATCGAAGGGTTTGAGCAAGCCGTCCGGCGGAAACTTCAGATTCCGACGGTCCTGTATCACGGAACCCGCGACGATGTCGTCCCCCCGCAAGCCGTCAAAGCCATCGCTGAAAAAACCTTCGCCCGACTGGAGCATCACTTTGTGGAGGACGACCATCCGCTCAACGCCGTTTTCCCGACGCTCCCCTGGCCCGTGCTTTTGGAACAGGGTCCGGCGGCCGAAACCGATTGACAAACACAAACGGATAGATTACAAAAATACCGCGGGCCGGCCCGGTGGGATTCCAAAAACACCTTCAAGAGCGCTGCTCCGAAAAGAGGTTATCATGGCTGACGCAGGGAGCCCCTTCTCCTTTCAAGAATCGTCCGTTTTTCCGTGGTTGAAAACCGCCGCCGATATGTGGCTCAACCTGGCCAAAACCATTCCGCCCAATTCGGACACGACGCTGAAAACGCAAACCGCCGTGCAAAACCGTTTTACGCAGCAGCTCGAAACCAGCCTGAATCTATTCAAATCCTTCTCCCGAATGATGAACGAGCCGGAATCGGCATCGGCCACCGCCAATACAATGAACGCGCTGCCCGAGATTTTTCTGAAGATGGCGGGATCCGGTTTTGATGCGGCCATGCAGATCCAGAACCATCTGATGGGAAAAGCCGCCCGGATCGGCAAGCGCACGGAAGCGTACAACTTCGACAATCTGGATCAGGAAGTCTTCCGGGCGCTCACCGAAGTCTATGAAAAAGAGCTTCGCCAATATCTGAAGATTCCTCCGCTGGGACTGACGCGCTTTTACCAGGAGCGCTTCAACGAGATGCTGGACAAGCATAACCTCTTTGAAACCACGCTGGCGGAATTTCTATCCATCCTGTATCTCCCGATGGAAAAGTCCTTCAACGTGCTTCAGGAAAAGTTCAAACAGCGGACGGAGGAGGGAAACATCCCCCGCGACATGAAGGAAAGCTACGCCATGTGGCTGAAAATCCTGGAAGGCCACTACATGAATCTGTTCAAGTCCAAAGAATACACGGACGCGCTGCACCGGACGCTCAATAAGCTGGAGGATTTCCTCATCGCCAAAGATAAAGCCATGAGCGACTTTCTCCAATTGCTGCCCATCGTCACGCAAAAAGACATGGATGGAATGTACAAGGAATTTCACCTGCTCAAAAAGAGAGTCAAAGCACTGGAGAAAAAAGCCGGCATATCCCCCAACGCCCTGACTCTCGCCAGGTAAAGGCGCCGCCCCTGTCCGGGCGGAAAGAAAAGTTTTCGGAAGGATGGCGTTTTCATGGCTCCCACAAAAATCCCTCTGGATCTGATTCTGGAACGTATGGCCGAGGACGCGGAAAAGGCCCGGCAGCGCGCTTCCCGGGCTTCCGACGTTCTGCTGGGAGAACTCCATTATGAACTCGGTTCGACGCCCCATGACATCGTGTATGAAGAAGACCGCGTCCGCCTCAAGCATTACTTCCGCGACGAAAATGCGGACCACAGGCTGAAGACCCCGCTTCTGGTGGTGTACGCGCTGATCAACCGCGAGACGATGCTGGATCTCCAGCCGGACCGCAGCGTAGTAAAGACCTTTCTGCGGGAAGGAATCGACCTGTATATGGTGGACTGGGGTTATCCCACCGGCAAGGATCGTTTCCTGACCATTGACGATCACGTCAACGGATACATGGACAACATCGTGGATTTCATCCGGCAAAAACACGGGGTTCCCAAAATCAACCTGATGGGCATCTGCATGGGCGGATCGTTCAGCGTCATGTATGCCTCCCTGCATCCGGAAAAAATCAAAAATTTGATCACGACCGTCACGCCGTCGAGCTTCGATACGGACAAAGGCCTTTTGCATGTCTGGATGAAGGACGTGGACACGGACCGGATGATCCGCACCTTCGGTAATATCCCCGGCGACCTGATGAACTTCGGGTTTCTCCTGCTGAACCCCGCCCGTCTGATGATCGACAAATATGTCGGCTTCATGGAAAACATGGACAACAAAGAGTTCGTGGAAAACTTCGTGCGCATGGAGCGCTGGATCTTCGACAGCCCCGACGTCCCCGGAGAAACTTTCCGCCAGTTTGTCGACGACTGCTACAAGAACAATCTGTTGATTCAAAGCAAGATGTTTCTGGGCGGGAAAAGGGTGGATTTAAAAAAACTGACCATGCCGCTTTTAAACTTTTTCGGCGAGTATGACCACCTGGTTCCTCCGGAAGCCTGCAATCAACTGACCGGCGCCGTGGGTAGCAAGGATGCCCAGGACGTCTGCCTGGAAACAGGACACATCGGCATTTATGTCAGTTCCAAATTCCAGAGGCAATTTGCTCCCCGCATCGCGCGATGGCTTAAAGAGCGGGATCAGGAAAATGTCGCCGAGACGCCATCCGCCAAAAGAAAGCCGGACGGCAAACGCGAAGCGCCGCTGAAAAGACCGTCCATCCGGAAAAAACCGGCCGTCCGGAAAACCGGGGCAGGGAAAAAGGCGCCGTCCCTCGCAAAAACCATTCTCCCGACAACGGCCAGAAAAGATAAACTGTCACTCATTCAAAAAATCGCTGAGGCAATCTGAAAGGAAAAAGAAGTATGGCAACGGAAATGAGTTATTTTCGAGCTTTGAGCAAGCTCAGCAGAGAAATGGCCACCGCCGAAGACCAATCCAAAATGCTTCACCTGGTTGTTTCTACAGCAGTCAAAACCCTGAAGGTCAAAGCGGCCGTCATTTTCCGAAGAGACGACGAGACGGAGGATGCCATTTACAACGCGGCCGTGGCGCAGGTCGGGCTGTCCAGGCAATACACGCATGCCGGACCGGCGCACGCAGTCAAAATCAGCCCGCAGCTGCTGAAGGACGGCTACATGTATTTTCGGGACGCCACGACCGATAAACGGCTGGCCAACCGTGAAAAGAAAAAAAAGGAGGGAATCGGCTCCATTCTGTCCGTTCCGGTTATGGACAAAAACAGAATGCTGGGCATCCTGAGCGTCTATACCAAGGAGATCCGCTCGTTCACCAAAGATGAAATCGATTTTCTGTCCATTCTGGCCGAGCAGGGAGGCTCCGCAATCGAAATTGCCCGCCTCGTCCGCAGGCTGCGCAACCAGACACAGATTTTTCTGAAACTGGCCGCCAGTATCTCAGAAAGCCTCGACGTCAAAGACATTCTGCAAGCCCTGACGCAGGATATGGTAGAAGCTCTGGATCTCAAAGCGGCGGCGGTAAGGTTACTGGATGAAGACAAGTACACCCTGAAATCGGTGGCCAGCTTCGGGTTGAGCGGGCAGTATCTCCGGAAAGGCCCCCTCCTGGTGGATAAAAACATCGGCGAAGCACTCAAAGGCAAAACGATCGCGATCGAAGATGTCTTCAAAGACACCGGCATTCAATACAAGAAAGAAAAGAAGGCGGAAGGTATTGCCTCCATGTTGTACGTCCCGATTAAATCCAAGGAAGACGTGATCGGTATTCTCATTGTGTACAGCGGACACAAGCGAAAATTCACCGAAGATGAAATTCAGCTGGTTACCGCTTTGGCTTATCAGGGGGGGCTGGCCATCAACAATGCCTGCATGTATCTGGTGATGCAGGAGGACATCAGGGATTTAAAAGAAAATATTTGGAGCCACAAGTCCTGGTTTTAACGTAAAGAAGGAGACAAAAGGGTGATCACAGGAAAAAGCATTGATCAAATGCAGGTGGGGGACGCGGCGGAATTCGCCAAGACCGTGACGGAAACGGACATTTACCTGTACGCCGGCATTACCGGCGATTTCAATCCGGCGCATGTCAACGAGGCCTACGCCAAAAACACGTTTTTTAAAACCCGCATCGCGCACGGCATGCTCACGGCAGGTTTTATTTCCGCCGTCATCGCCAATCAGCTGCCGGGCCCCGGGACGATTTACCTGAAGCAGGAGTTGAGTTTTCTTGCGCCGGTGCGCATCGGCGACACCATCACGGCGCGCGTTGAAATTCTGGAATTGAACAGCGAAAAAAACCGGGGCCGTCTGAAAACGACCTGCAGCAATCAGGACGGCGTGACTGTGCTGACGGGCGAGGGACTGGTCAGCCCGCCGAAAGCGCCGAAAAGCTGACGCAGGCCCCGCGGGCGCATAAATGAAACCGCCGCCGTGACTCCCGCGGCGGCGGTTGTTTTTCGGCCCCGGTTACTTGGTTGAAAAAAACGCATCGACCTTTTTAAAATTCTCGTCAGCTGCCGCCTTGAATTCCTCCCGGCCCTTCTTGTAGGTTTTCAGCCAGTCCGTGATCAGCTTCTTGCCTTCATCCGGAAAAAACTGCGTCTGCTGCATCATGGTCGAAACCATCTTCTCCGTCTGTTCCTGCATGGCGGCCATGGCGTCGAACGAGGCGTCAAAAGCCTTCTTGTTAAAGTCCACCATCTGTTTTGCGATCTGCTTGGGTTCCATTTTTATTTTCCTCCTTTTTGTGTTTTTTGCATTTGCGACATACCAATGAAAGAGCAACGCCTTTCTAAAAGCCGTTCGGGACAATCAATTACTTTCTCTTTAATATTAATTGATTATGCATTAATTATCCCAAATTCCTTTTTGCCACGAGGCTAATTATAGCCAGCATATTCTATTTGTCAAGAGTAAAATGTTGCGTTGCAAAATATTTTTTTCTTGCAATGCCGGCCGGAATTGAATAGATAAAGCAAGGAGGGCCGCATGGATCAGAACACGCTGAATTTAAAGAAGTACACCAACCGGAGACTTTACGACACAGAAAAAAGCATTTATGTCACACTGGATTACGTAACGGACGCCATCCGCCAGGGAAGACAGATCCGGGTAACGGACGCCAAAACCGGCGAAGATGTTACTCCCGCCATTCTGACACAGATTGTCATGGAGGAGGCGCGCAAAAAAAAGTTCCTGCTCCCCCCTCCCCTGCTGTACCTGATTATCCAGCATGGAGAAAATGTCCTGGCGGATTTTTTCGAAAAATATCTCGAACAGACGATTCGCAATTATCTTTTGTTCCGGGGCATGGCGGATGATCAATTCAAAAAGTGGCTCGATTTCGGTGAAAATTACACCCGGATGAATCCGCAGGATATGGCCGGCCTGTCGCCTTTCAGATCCTTATTGAATCTGTTTCCCGCTTCCGGACAAAAGAATCAGAAGGAGGACAACCCCTGACCAGGAGACTCCTCGCCGATCAACGGGAAACACGGCAGAAAAAGCAACTATTGCCTTGACATTACGCCTTGCATCTCTTAACATGCCGCCAATGTAAAAAGGTGTTCAGTTGCTAGCTATGTACTCGAAAAAAATAGTTATTCGCTACAAGCCGGAGATCGTCGAGCAGCCGGTCATCTATCTTCTGGCCCAAAAGCACAACCTTGTCTTCAATATTCTGAAAGCGAGAATCTACCCGCGCCGCGAAGGCGTGATTGTTTTGGAATTATCCGGGCAAAAAGAGGATTTTGACCGCGGTATCCGTTTCCTGCAGGAAATGGGGCTGCAGGTGGAGGCTCTTTCCAAAAGCGTGTTCCAGAACATCGAAAAATGTGTGCATTGCGGCGCGTGCACCGGATTTTGCCCGACCGGCGCCTTGTCCTTCGAAAAGCAGACGCAAAAGGTCCTGTTTGACCCTGAAAAGTGCAACGGCTGCGAGCTGTGCGTTTCCGCCTGCCCCGTCCGGGCCATGGAAATTAATTTGCTGTAACCCCGCCATTGCAGAAAGGTCATCCATGAACACAGCCCAAAAAGGATTCGACAACGAGAAATATATTACCGAGCAGACCGCGGAAATCCTGCAGCGCGTCGAACGGTTCAACAACAAACTCTATCTGGAATTCGGCGGCAAACTGCTCTACGACTATCACGCGGCCCGTGTGCTGCCCGGCTACGACCCCAATGTGAAAATGCGGCTCATCAAAGAGCTGAAAGAACGGGCGGATATCCTGCTTTGCATCTACGCGGGAGATATTGAGCGGAAAAAAATCCGGGCGGATTTCGGCATCACCTACGATACGGACGCGATGAAACTGATCGACGATCTGCGCGGCTGGGGTATCAACGTGATGGGCGTCGTCATCACCCGGTTTGAAAATCAACCCTCCGCCGTTCTGTTCAAAAACAAGCTGGAGCGCCGGGGGATCCGGGTTTTCACGCATCGTTACACGAAGGGGTACCCGACCAACGTGGACATGATCGTCAGCGACGAAGGGTACGGCATCAACGGTTACATCCCCACCCAAAAACCGCTGGTCATCGTCACGGGGCCGGGCCCCGGCAGCGGAAAGCTGGCCACGTGCCTGTCCCAGCTTTATCACGACTACAAGCAGGGCGTTAAATCCGGCTACGCCAAATTTGAAACCTTCCCCATCTGGAACCTGCCGCTCAAGCATCCGGTCAACGTCGCCTATGAAGCGGCCACCGCCGACATCCGCGATTTTAATCAAATCGATCCCTTTCACCTGGAAGCCTACGGTGAAGCCCAGGTCAATTACAACCGCGACGTGGAAGTTTTTCCCGTGTTGAGGCGGATCCTTGAAAAAATCACCGGCGAGCCGTCTTTTTACAAATCGCCCACGGACATGGGCGTCAACCGGGCCGGATTCGCCATTATCAACGACGGGGTGGCGCAAGAGGCGGCCAAACAGGAAATCATTCGCCGCTACTTCCGGTATCGCTGCGAATACGCCATGGGCTTTTCCGACAAAGAAACGGTTCAGCGCGTGGAATTGTTTCTCAATGACTTTAACCTGAAGCTGGAGGACCGGCTCGTGGTCGTTCCGGCCAGGCAGGCGGCCCAGGAGGCGCTGGAGCTCGAAAAAGGAAACGAGGGCATCTTCTGCGGCGCGGCCATCGAACTCAAAAACGGGTCCATCATCACCGGCAGCAATTCCCCGCTCATGCACGCCGCTTCCAGCCTGATCATCCATGCGATCAAACACCTGGCGGATATTCCTGACAAGATCAAGCTTCTGCCGCACAGCATCACGGATTCCATCGGCAAGCTGAAAACAGAGATCCTCAATGAAAAAAATGTCAGCCTCGACCTGGAAGAGGCGCTCATCGCACTCAGCATCAGCGCTGCGACCAATCCCGCGGCGGAGCTTGCTCTGGAAAAATTAAAGGAGCTGCACAACTGTGAAGTGCATATGACCTATATTCCCACTCCCGGCGACGAGGCGGGTTTGAGACGTATCGGCGTCAATCTGACCAGCGACCCGAATTTTTCAACCAACGATCTTTTTATCACTTAACGGCCGGATGCTTTTCCGGAGAGCTCTTTTTCCTGTCCCCGGGATCGCTGCTCTTCTCTGTTTTTTCCTGCGCTGTTTTCAGCGAGGATTTGATTTCCTCCGGCGCCTTTTTCACCTGATCCGCGATGTCGCTTACGTCCTTCCAGATGCCGCTGACCTTATGCCATATCTGCTCTGAACCGGTGATAAAGGCCTGGGCGTTCTGTTTGATTTTACCGGGCATGGATGCCGGGTCCTTAATCAGGCTTGCGCCGCCGGCCAGCAGGATCACAATGAGCAGCACGACGGCCAGTTTGATGAACTTACATAAGATGAAGTAAAGAATAACAATGACGATAAAAATCGTCAGCAACGTAAAAACCGTCGGATGCGCTGTAAAATAACCAAACAAAGCGTCCAATAGCCAATCCTCCTTTTCGTTCCATGTAAGGGGAATTAGCTCATTTTGACAATAAAATCTATTTTTGTTTGTCTTGACAAGGGACCGGGAGACCCGTAAATAAAATGCCTGTTCAAAAAGGATGAAGGAAACGAAAATGCTGAAAGTCGGCCTCACCACCCTGGGATGCAAGGTCAATCAATGCGATTCCGCGGCGTTGGCGGAAGACCTGCAATCCGCCGGTTTTTCCCTGACGCCGTTTAACACTTTTGCCGACGCCTACGTGATCAACACCTGCACCGTCACCGCATTTGCCGACTTCCAGGCGCGCCAGCTCATCCGCAGGGCGCTCAAAAAAAACCCCCTTGCCCGCGTCATTGTGACCGGCTGCTACGCGCAAACGCAGCCCCGGACGCTGGCCGCCCTCGAAGGCGTCAGCTTCGTGGCGGGCAACGACCGGAAACACAAGATTGCTGATTTGCTCGGCCGGCCGGCCCCCGACTCGCCGCAGATTCTGGTGGGCGATATTTTTCTGCAAACCCGCTTCCCTTCCGCCCCGGCGTCAAAACTGACGGGGCGGACCCGCGCCTTTTTCAAGATTCAGGACGGTTGCGACGCCTGCTGCAGTTATTGCATCGTTCCTTTTGCCCGCGGCCGCAGCCGCAGCCTGCCGCTGCCCGACGTGCTGGACGGCGCACGGAATTTTGTCAATCAGGGCTTCAGGGAAATCGTACTCACCGGCATTCACCTCGGAGACTATGGACGTGATCTGAAGCCCGAAACCAGCCTGATTTGCGCGCTGGAGAGCCTGTTGTCGGGGCACCCGGAAACAAGATTCCGGCTCAGCTCCATCGAGCCCAACGAAATTTCGGATGAGCTTCTGGCGTTGCCGGGACATTACCGGAATCTCTGCCCGCATCTGCACATCCCCCTGCAAAGCGGCGACGACGGCGTCTTAAAGCGTATGAAGCGCCGCTACGACGCGGATTTCTACAGCGATCTGCTCGACCGGGTGAGCCGGACCTGGGATGATGTCGCGATCGGAATCGATGTTCTGGTGGGGTTCCCCGGCGAAGGGGAAAAAGAATTTCGCCGCACGGCGGAGCTGCTGGAAAAGCTTCCCGCCGCTTACCTGCACGTCTTTCCCTATTCGGAACGGCCGGGAACCGCCTCTGTGGAATTGCAGCCCAAGGTTCCGGCAACCATCAGGAAAGAACGGGCGGCCGTCCTGCGCGCGCTGGGCGCAAAAAAGAGAGAGGCCTTCGCGCGGCGCTTCCTGGGGAAGAACCTTCCCGTTCTGGTGGAGCAGGCCCGGGACAAAAATACCGGTCTGGCCAGAGGCCTTTCCCACAATTATCTTCCGGTCCTTCTGGACAAATCCCCCGCTTCTTTAGTAAATAAGTTCGTCAACGTCAGAATCGAACAGATTCGGGACGGCAAATTGACCGGCAGGGTTTTATGAACAGCGACAGAAGACAACAATTGGCGGATCTTCAGGAAAAGCTTTCCTACGCATTTCGCAATCCGGAGCTGCTTTCCACCGCCTTGACGCACCGGTCTTACGTCAATGAAAATCCCCAGTCGGGTGTCACGGACAACGAAAGACTGGAGTTTCTGGGCGACGCGGTCCTGGGGCTTTGCGTCAGCGACCTGCTGATGAAAAAACACGCCGATTTTGACGAAGGCGCCCTGTCCAAAATCCGCTCCGCGCTGGTCAACGAAAAACCCCTGGCGGCTCTGGCGCTGCAGTTGGGCCTGGGAAACTGCCTTCTTCTGGGCCGCGGAGAAGACCATTCCGGAGGCCGCGTCAAGGAATCGCTGCTGGCCAACGCGCTGGAGGCGGTCATCGCCGCCATCTATCTCGATTCAAGCTTCAGTAAAGCCAAAACGCTGATCAAGCGGCTGATGAAGCCCCTGATGGAGGACGAAGCGATCACGGCGCAAAGCATGGATTACAAAACAGCCCTGCAGGAGCTTTGTCAAAAAAAGTACAAAGCCCAGCCGCTCTACACCCTGCTTGCCGAAAGCGGTCCCGATCACGAAAAAATCTTTGAAGTGGAAGTCGTCATCGGGGAGGATGTCCGGCAAATCGGCCGCGGAAAAAGCAAAAAAGAAGCGCAGAAGCAGGCGGCGCAAAAGGCCTGGGAAAGTCTGCATCGTGAAAACGGCATCTGAATCTTCCGGAGCAGGGAAACCCCTGATTATCCCCATCTTCATCATGAACCGCGGCTGCCCGCAGCGCTGTGTTTTCTGTAATGAAAAAGTGGCCGCCGGAAATTTCTCTCCGAAAATCACCCGGGAATTTTTTGACGCCGAAGTCGCTTCTTATCTTCGCTGGAGCAGGGATAAAACGCGCAGCGCGGAGATCGCCTTTTACGGGGGCAGCTTTACCGGGCTTCCCGAAAAGGAGCAGGAAGAGCTTTTGGCCTGGGGCCGGGACTATATTCGCAAAGGTCAGGTCACCTCCATTCGCATTTCCACCAGACCGGATACGATTGACGAAGATCAACTTACATTTCTGCGCGCGGGCGGCGTCCGGACGATTGAAATCGGCGCTCAGTCCTTCAACGACCAGGTTCTCCGCGACGCGAACCGCGGACATGACGCGCAGGCAATCGTGAGAGCCATGCAATGTATCCGGTCGCATGGATTGAAAAGCGGCCTGCATCTGATGGTCGGCCTGCCCGGCGACACGAAAGAAAACTTTTTGCAAACCCTGGACCGCACGGTGGAGCTTCGACCGGATACCGCGCGCATCCACCCGGTTGTGGTATTTCAGGATACGGCCCTCGCCGAGGAATTCCGGGCGGGCCGTTATCGGCCCCTGTCCCTGGAAGAAGCCGTGGACTGGTGCCGACTGGCCTGGGAAACGCTCGCGCCGGCGGGCATTTCCATCATTCGCTTCGGCCTGCAACTAACGCCGCAAATGAAGAAAGAAGGCGCCGTGCTGGCCGGTCCGCTGCACCCTTCTTTCGGCAGTCTGGTCTATTCGGCTGTTTTTTATTCCACGGTCAGGAAACTGCTCGGCGATATTCCGGAAACGGCGAGGACCTTGCGGTTTACCATCGCGGAGAGCAACCAGTCCCATTTTCGCGGCTATGGCGGTAAAAATATCCTGGCCATAAAAAACCTTTGCCCCAATGCGCAAATCATTATAGAGTGCCTTCGGAAAAGATCCCCGGGGCTTGTATCGCTGGAGACAGAAACGGGAAAACGCGCCTCCATCGGAATTCCGGGCATCTTCTGACAAGAGGGGAAAATCTGCGTGTTCAAGTCCGGCTTTATCTCCATATTGGGACGCCCGAATGTGGGCAAATCCACGTTTTTCAACGCCGTGATCGGCGACAAAATCTCGATTGTCGCCGATAAGCCGCAGACGACGCGCAACCGCATTTCGGGCATTCTGAACTTCCCCGACGCACAGCTGATTTTCCTGGACACGCCGGGCATGCACAATCCCAAAACACCGCTGAACCGGGCCATGGTCAAGGCAGCCCGCGATACTATCGGCGACACCGATCTGATCCTCATGATGGTGGAAGCCGGCAAACCCGTCGGGGCGCAGGATCTCTTTCTCATCGAAGCCCTGGCCGGGGTTCAGGAGCCTGTATTTCTGGCCATCAATAAAACAGACCGGATGGAAAAATCTCTTCTGCTGCCTCTGATGGATCAGTGCCGCAGGCTTTACGACTTTGCCGGCATCTTCCCCATCAGCGCGCGAACGGGAAACGGCCTCGAGGGACTGATCCGCGGCATGAAAGAGGCACTGCCGGACGGCCCCCGGCTTTTTCCGGACGACATCGCGACGGAAGCCACCGAGCGGTTTATCGCGGGGGAGTTCATCCGCGAACAGATTGTGCGTTTGACGAGTCAGGAAATCCCCTATGCGTCGGCCGTCGAAATCGACGCGTTCAAGGAAGACGAAAGCAAAAATCTGATCCGCATCAGCGCGACGATCATGGTGGAAAAAGAATCACAAAAAGCCATCATGATCGGCAAAAAAGGTGCCATGCTCAAAAAAATCGGGACGCAGGCGCGGACGGCCATGGAAAATCTTTTCGGCGCGAAAGTTTTTCTGGAATTGTTTGTCCGCGTCAAAAAAGACTGGACCCGTTCGGACAAAATGCTGCGCGAGCTGGGACTGATGAAATAGAGAATCGAAATGCAGGCAAAACCCGTCATCGCCATTGTCGGCCGGCCCAATGTGGGCAAATCGACGCTTTTCAACCGCATCGCGGGAAAGCAAAAAGCCATCGTCATCGATGAGCCGGGCGCGACGCGCGACCGCAATTACATGGACTGCGTCTGGCACGACAAAGCCTTCACGCTGATTGACACGGGCGGATTCGAGCCGGCCTCGGAGGAGCGGATTCTGGTGCAAATGCGCGAGCAGACCAATCTGGCCATTGAGGAGGCGGATGTCATCATTTTTCTGATGGACGGCCGGGACGGCCTGACGCCCTCGGATACGGAAATTGCGCGGCAGCTGCGCGGGCGGGGGAAAAAAGTATTTTACGCCGCCAACAAAGTGGACGGCGCGCGTCATGAAGAACTGCTGACGGAATTTTATCGTCTGGGCATTGACGAGCTTTATTCCATCTCCGCCCGGCACGGACCGGGCGTGGATGAAATGCTGGCTGCGCTGACCGACGACTTTCCCGAAGCCGCCGAAAGCAAAGAAGATGAGGCACAACCTATTGCCGTGGCGATTGTCGGCAAACCCAACGTCGGCAAGTCCTCCCTGGTGAATCTGATTTCCGGCCGGCAAAGAAGCATTGCCAATCCCATACCCGGCACAACACGGGACGCCATTGACACCACCATCAAAGTCCACGGCCAATCCTATCTGCTGATCGACACGGCGGGCATCCGCCGGAAAAACAAGATCAGCCTGACGCTGGAAAAATACAGCGTCATCCAGGCGCTCAAATCCATCAACCGTTGCGAGATCGCGCTGGTACTGATTGACGCGGAAGAAGGCATGACGGAGCAGGACGCCAAAATAGCGGGGCTGGCCTACGAGCGGGGCAAGGCCTGTGTGATCGTGGTCAACAAATGGGACAAAATTGCAAAAGACAACGCCACGGTCGGGAAATATGTCGAGGAAATTCACGACAAAATCAAGTTCATGGATTTTGCGCCCATTGTGTTCATTTCCGCCGTGACCGGCCAGCGGGCGCCGAAGATCTTTGACCTCATCAACGAGGTTTACGGCCAGTATTCAAAACGGGTGGACACCTCACCGCTGAACGACCTGATGGAAAGATCCATTCGGAAAAACCCGATGCCGCGCTTTCAAAACAAAACCATGAGCATCTCCTACGCGACGCAAACCGGCGTGAGACCGCCCACGTTCGTCCTTTTCGTTTCGCACGCCAAGGGCGTTCACTTTTCCTACGAGCGTTACCTGATGAACGCCATCCGCTCCGGGTTCGGCTTCGACAAAGTCCCGATCAGGCTGATCTTCCGCAAAAAGCGGTAAAGGCTCCCTTTCCCCTCCTGTGGACCGGCTTTTACACCTGATCCTGCTTTTTCAGAACCTCCGGCAGCACCGTTGCCCGCAGTTTCTTCTTATCGAACTTGCCCACGCTGGTCTTGGGCAGCTCCGGCAGGAAAACAATTTCCTCGGGAATCCACCATTTGGCAACCTTGTCTTTCAGATAAGCCTGAATATCTTCCCTGGTAACGGTGTTTGCCGATTCCGGCCGGAGCACCACGCAGGCCAGCGGCCTTTCCTGCCACTTGGCATCCGGCAGGCTGATGACCGCCGCTTCCAGCACGCCGGAGAATTCCATGATGGCGTTTTCCAGATCGATGGAGGAAATCCATTCGCCGGCGCTCTTGATGAGATCCTTCGTCCGGTCCACAAGGGTAATATAGCCTTCGGGATTTATGGTTCCGATGTCCCCGGTGTGAAACCAGCCGTCTTTAAAAATGATGGCGCTCTGTTGCGGATTTTTGTAATATTCACCGGCGATCCACGGTCCGCGCACCAGAATTTCACCCATGTCCCTGCCGTCCATGCGAGCTTCTTTGCCCGTTTCCAGGCTGATCAGTTTGACATCGAGCATCGGCACCGGCATTCCCGCCGTTGTCCGGATGTCAATCTTTTCATCCGCGCTCAGTGTTTGCATGTAACTTTTGGGGATCGACAGGGTAACGACCGGGGACGTTTCCGTGGCGCCGTAGCCCTGGGACAGAATGACGCCGTATTTCTTTTCGAAAGATTCGATGAGATACCTCGGCAGCGCCGATCCGCCGGAGAAAAAATTTATGACGGAAGAAAAGTCATGCGCGCCGCCCTGTTCCAGATAATTGTGCAGCATGATCCAGATCGTCGGCACGCCGCAGGAAAAGGTGACCTTCTCTTCGGTGATGGTCCGGCAGAGCGCCGCCATGTCCAGAATCTGCCTTCCCGGCAGCACCTGTTTCATTCCGCACAGGGTGCAGACAAAAGGCACTCCCCAGGCGTTGGCGTGAAACATCGGAACAATATGGAGCGCACAGTCTTTTTCCCGGATGCCCATGACCAGACCCGTGGTCAAAGAGTGTGTCACCAGACCGCGATGGCTGTAAACAACGCCCTTGGGATCGCCCGTCGTAGCCGAAGTGTAACAGATGAGGCAGGGGTCGTTTTCATCGCGGTCCATCGGAAAATCATAGTCCTCCGGATAATCCTTGATCCAATCGTCATACAGGACAACCGGCGAAAGCGTGGTCTGAGGCATGACGCCGGATTGAGACAGAATGACATAAAGCTCAACGGTTTTGAGCTGATCCTTAAACGGCTCGATGAGAAAATAGACATCCTCGTCGATAAACAGGATGCGGTCCTGGGCATGATTGATGATATAAACCAGATGTTCAACGGACAGCCGGATGTTGAGCGTGTGCAAAACGGCGCCCATGCAGGGAACGCCGAAGTAAAGCTCCAGATGACGATGATTGTTCAGAGAGAAGGAGGCCACCCGGTCCCCCTTTTGGATGCCGAAGGCGGAGAGGGCGCCCGCCAGTTGACTGGTGCGCCTGTACCAGTCGGCATACGTGTAACGGAACGTGCCGGTTGTGTAAACGGAGACAATCTCCTTGCTCGGATAATATCTGGCCGCGTGCTGCATGAAATTCGTGAGCAACAAAGGATAATCCATCATGACGTTGACCTCCCGGCTCCGGTTTAGAGCGCCAAAAAAAGTTAACGATCTGAATCTTTAACGAAACGTTCGCCTGCCCCGGCACACAAACATAAGACTCTGTTTCTGCCCGAAAGCAGGATCTTCATGGCCGGTTTATGACAGCGCATCTGATTGGAGGATTTGTCTTTCCATACGCCCATTATTAATTTCTTGACGCTCCTTATCCGCCTGATCCATCAAAAAGTCAAGAGAGGTTTATTTCCCCAGCAGCCGTTTTTTCTTCCAGGGACCCTTCCGGTAGTACAGCCAGTTGAGGACGACGGCCAGCGCGCTGCTTGCCAGCATGGCCATCCAGATGCCGTTGTGCTGAAATCCGCCGGGACCGGCCAGACCATAAGCCAGAGGAATGCGGATCATAAACATGGCAATGAAGGAAAGCGTCAGCAGGGCCATCGTGTCGCCCGCGCTGCGCAGCACACCCTGGATGGCAAAAATGACGCCAAAGCAGGGAAAGATAAAGGCGAGCCACCGGTAATACCCCCGGACGTACTGCTTCACCAGGGCGCTTTCCGCGGAGGCTTTGAGAAAGATGCCGCCGATCTGCTCGGGAAAAGCCAGCAAAACGGTCGTGCAGACAAGCCCGACGAGCAGGCCGAAACATACGGAGATCTTCGTCGTTTGAAAAACGCGTTCCAGTTTCCCCGCGCCCAGATTCTGTCCTGAAATGGTGGTTGCGGCGATCCCGATCGAAATAAAGGGAATCGTCATCAGCATGTCCACCTGCATACCGATGCCGAAGGCCGCGGTCACGGCCGTCCCGTAGCGGTTGACCAGGGACACGATGACGACGCCGGCCAGCGACACCACGATCATCTGCAGCGACGCAGGCACGCCGATGACAAAAACTTCGCGAATAATGTTCCAGTCCAGAGAGTAATCCCATTGGCGCACGTTGATGTACGGGTTGAACCTGAGCAGGTAAACGTAACCCATCACACAGGTCAACACGGCCGCCACCCCCGAGCCCCAGGCGGCACCGGCCACGCCGAGCGGCGGCAAAGGGCCGATGCCGCGGATGAACAGCGGGACCAGAACAATGTTCAAAACGGCAAGCATCAGGAGAATTTTCACGACGGTGGTGGCGTCGCCCAGTCCGCGCAGCATTCCGTTCATCCAGTTGACATAGAAATGAAAAACCATCATCGCCATCATGATCGTCAGATAGGAAAGGGCCATGTCATAAATTTCCGCGGGCGCATGCACCCATTGCAGCAGCTGATGACGGAACAAAAGACCGAGAAGAGAAATCAACAGGCAGAACAGAATGGAAGAGAAAAAGGAATTGGATAAAATTTTCCGGAGCATCGCATGGTCCCTGCGTCCGAAGGCCTGGGCAATGAGAACATTGGTGGCCATACCCAGACCGATCAGAAACGCGGGCATCAGCATGATGATCGGCAGGCAGGCGGCAACGGCGGCCACGGCCTTGTGCCCGAGGAGCCTGCCCACCCAGATCAGATTAATGATACCGTAGGCGGACATGAGCACGTTGCCCAGCATGATCGGCATGGTGAAATCGATGACCTGTCTGGCAATCCTGCCTTCCGTGAAATCCCGCATGGGTCCTTGTCAATTCTTCTCGTCGGGCCAGGAATACACAGGCGGACGGTGTTGAAAAACCGCACCGTCCGGCATGACCTCCACATACCGGCCGTCCTGATACATCATTTTCGTCCGCGTAGCCACGACGCGTTTTTTCTTCGCGCACCGGAGCGCTTCTTCGACCGTCCGGAAGCAACTCAGCTCCTCAAGCGTCATGATCTGGGGCAAAACCATTCCGATTTTGTCCGCCTTGTATTGCAAAAGAGCCTCCGAAGGCCGGATCCAGACGTGGCTGGTCAGCTCCACTCCGTCGTGGGACACGGATTGTCCGGCCGGAAGCGCCGCCATGAAAAAGCGCACGTCATAGCGCCGGGGAAGCGGTTCCGGCGTGATCCAGTGCGAAAAGTAGTAAAGGTCTTCGCTGAAGAGAACCAGTTTTTCCGTCTCCAGAATGGAGGAAAAGGTTGTTTCCTTTTTGACAAGCGACTGCCGGTAGCGTTCGAACCTGTTTCTTTCCTCCTGTGTCGTCATGGCCGGGAGAGAACCGTCCTCTCTCCGGGCCAAAAGCAGCCCCGCTTCTTCAAAGGTCTCGCGAACAGCGGCCACCCATACGCCCAGCGCCTTTTCAGCCTGCGCTATATCCGCAAGGAGCGAGGCGGCCTTTTGCCTGTCCAGCCCCCGGACAAAGCGCTCCATGCCCGGTTCGTAATCTTCATCGTCAACAACGCCCCCGGGATACACGTAATAGCCGGGCACAAAGCTGCTTTTGCGATTGCGGAGCAGCAAAAGCGCCTCGATGCCTTCCGCACCTTCGCCGGAACAGGGCCTCAAAAGCATCACTGTCGCGGCATCCACGGGAATTACGTTCATACCGGATCATCCTCCACTTTGAACTGGCGATGGCAGGGGCCTGTTCGGGCGGCTTTTTCGCGGGGCCCGCGCTCAATCCATCCAGAAGACAAATTCATCGAGAGTTGCCCTTTCCCGTTCGAATTGATTCAGCGGAAAAGACTGGTCCGGGTAGCCCATCGCGATTCCGACGATGATTTTTTTGTCGTCGGGAACGGCCGCGATTTTTCGAATTTCGGCGGGGAAACGGGCGGCGGCGGCCAAAAGACAGGTGCCCAAGCCCCTGTCGTGGGCCGTAAGACAGATGGACTGGGCAATAAGGCCGATGTCCAGCATCTGATATTCAACCAGATTGTCGCGCGAAATGCAGGCCAGAATCAGACAGGGAGCGTCAAAGGCGGACACCATGCCCGCGTAATATTTTTCTCGCCCCGCCTTGTCGTCCCTCGCGATTCCCTGCGCGCTTAAAACGACTTTGCCCGTCTGACTGTAGCGCGCTTTCATGGCGTCGGGCCACTTCTCCAGCATGGGAACATCCGATGCGATGGGCGCGCCGGCCATACTCTGCAGCAGATTCATTTCCTTGAATTTCTGCAGCGTTTTGCCCGTCAGCACATACAAAAACCAGGGCTGGGTATTCCCCCAGGAAGGCGACCAGCGGGCCGTCTCCAGAATATCAGTAATGATTTCCTTCGGAATGTCCCGAGGCTCAAACTTGCGAATGCTTCTTCTTCCCCGAATGGCGGCAGTCAGTTCCATGGCAACCTCCTTGTGTGATATGCCGTTCCATACAACATCCCGCGAAATAAGGAAAGCCGGGATGTCCTTTTTCTTCCATTGGGCCGGTCAGCCCATCAGCCCCTCGTCCAGAAAACTAAAATACGCGCCGTCGCCGATGATGATGTGGTCCAGCACTTTTACGCCCATCAGCTTTCCCGCGGCGCACAGCTCTCCCGTAAATTTTTTGTCCTCCGGACTGGGCGACAGGTTCGCGCTGGGATGATTGTGGACACAGATGATGGCGGCCGCAAAGTTTTGCAGGGCGTCGTGAATGATTTCCCGCACGATGGGCATGGCCTGGTTGACCGTGCCCTGGGCGGCATTGCGGATGACGATCAGGCGATGATTGCTGTTGAGGTAGGCAACTTTGAACACCTCCGTCTTGAGATCGCGCATCTGCGGCATGACGATTTCTACCACATCCCTGGCGGAGCTGATCTTGCGCTGCCCGGGGCGGACTTCGACTTCACGAAAACGGCGGCCGATCTCGAGGGCGGCATGAATCTGGGCGATTTTGGCCGGCCCCAGCCCCTTGAACGTCTGCCAATCGCGGACGTCCGTCTGGATCATGTTCCGGAAGGTTCCGAATTGATCCAGAATCTTTCGCGCCAGATCGATCGCGCTTTGCCCCTGCGCGCCGGTCCGCAGCAGAATGGCCAGAAGCTCGGAATTACTCAGCGCAGCAGCGCCTTTGCTGAACAGCTTTTCCCTGGGCCGGTCGTCTTCCGGCCAGTCTTTGATCCCCGAGGATTGAAGTTTTTCAGTCATGATCCGCTTTCCCTTCCTTTCTGTGAGTAGAGAAGCACAAGGTCATCACCATCATCGATTCCACTTTTGCCACGCCGTTCAACCAGCGGCCGCTTGATTACGGCATCGATCTGGTGATCCACAGCGCGACAAAATACCTTGCCGGCCATAACGACATTCTGGCGGGTGTGCTCCTGGGGAAAAGAGAGCTGGTCGGCAAAGTCCGGGAGCTGCACAAATCCATGGGGGTGTGATTGATCCGCACTGTTGTTATCTGCTGCTGCGGCGTGCTGAAGGTCCTCTCCCCTGCCGAAATTCCTGATGGTCTGAAGCAGAAAATCTCAGGCACGCAAAAGCTCCCGACGGCCATCTTCCGATCCGGCAACGCTTTCTTCTGTCCCCAATGACGCCCGGACAGCCGCCAGCACGGGTTCATGAACGGCCAGTGCGCCCCGAATGGCGGAAATCATCAGCGGCTGCAGTCTGCGCATCCCCGCTGCGAACGCCGTCAGAACGAAAACCAGCGTTACCGATATGCTTTCCGGATTCGCCGGCATGGTTTCCGATCGCTCAGGATTTTGTCGGCGGCTTTCATCGCGGAAGAAAAACTGATGTCGCCTGAACAGCCGTCACCTCTCACCGTATCGCCGATAAAATAGAGTCCTTTGATCCCCGGACATTCGATATCCGGCCGGTTCGGTTTGGACTGCGCGGGCGTCAGGACATTCCCGTTCATGACCGTTGCGACCATTTTTCTCTCATCGACGACCGCAGGCAGAAAATTCGGGAAAACGGTGGAAATGACGCTTTTCATTTTTTGCTCCGCCCCGGCAACGACGCTCGCGTCGCCGTCGAAGTGCCACGGCAGCATGATTCCCCAGCTGGAAAGATATTTTCCGGCGGGAGTGAAGGAAGAATCCCCAGCGGACTGAAAGCGCGCCCAGACCGGCACGTCCACGCCGAGAATTCCGGAACGAATGCCGGTTACCGGCCTGTTCGTGATGAAATCAATGACCAAGCCGGAGCTGTGCTCGATATTTTTCGCGTAATTCGCAACGGCGGCGGGCAGCAGTGCCTGGTCGAGCAGATCGGCAATCAGGGGAAGTCTGGCGGCAAAAAGAACAACCGGCGCCGGATAGATCGCCCGTCCGGTTTTCACGCCCGTGACCCGGCGGTTTTCGATGATAATTTTTTCCGCCTTTTCATGCAGGTGAATTTCTCCGCCCCCGTCGATGTGCCGGCTCAGTGTTTGAAAGATTCCGGCAGACCCGCCGCGCGGCTCTCCAACGCCCACACCGGCCGCCAGGACCCTCTTTAAAAAGTCGATCACCTCGCCCGCGCTGACCTTGCCCGGATCGGGGCACATGATCGTCATCCCCAGAAACGGCAGAAATGCTTCGACTTCCCTGTTCCGGAAAGAGGTTTTGTAAAAATCCAGAAGCGTCTTGTGATACCAGTCGGCCGGATCGGTCTTTTTGATTTTGGCAAACAATGCCAGCAGCACCAGCCTGGCGCGAATCGACAACAGCGGCGTTTTCAAAAAGCCGATCGGCCCTTCCGGTCTCTCCCAAAGCTTGCCCCGGAAAATCAGTTTGCCGTCTTTGGATTCGGGCAGAAAATCGATCTCCTCCCCGAGCCTTTTAAACACTTCGTTGGCAATGCCTTTGTGCGCCAGCCTGTGCGAATGCGCCCCATATTCCCGAAGATACCCTTCTTCATCCCGAAATGAGCGGGCGCGGCCGCCGACCATTTCGGATTCTTCCAGAACCACCACCTTCCGGCCGGCGTGAGACAGAAGCGCCGCGGCGCTCATTCCCGCATACCCCGCCCCGATAATGACTGCATCCGGCATAAAACCCTCCATCCACAACATCGATTATCCGAAAGTTGACCCAAAACGGTTAAAAGGAAATGCTAAAGTGAAAACGACCGGGAATGCAATCCGGCGGTCCGCGACACGCATCAAATGTTGGCGAACCCTCTTTCCAGATCGGCAATAATATCCTTCACGTCTTCGATGCCGACCGCCAGCCGGAAAAGATTGTCCACAATACCGAGGTTATAGCGCTGCTCGCGGGTGTAACGGTAATAGGTGACTGTGGCGGGATGCGTAATCAGCGTCTCCACGCCGCCCAGACTAGGCGCGATGTAAATCATCCCAAGGGAATCCATGAATCTTTTCGCCGCATCCAGATCGCCCCTGATCGTGAAGGTGACAACGCCGCCTCCGCCTTTCATCTGCTCTTGAGCAATGGCATAATGGGCGTGGCTTTTCAGAAAAGGATAATACGCCTTTTCGATTTTCGGATGGCGCTCCAGATATTCGGCGATCGTAAGCGCATTGTCATTTTGCGTTTTCACCCGCAGGGGAAAGGTTTTCAGGCCTCGAAGCAGCAGATAACAACAGTGCGGATCAATCACACCCCCCATGGATTTGTGCAGCTCCCGGACTTTGCCGACCAGCTCTCTTTTCCCCAGGAGCACACCCGCCAGAATGTCGTTATGGCCGGCAAGGTATTTTGTCGCGCTGTGGATCACCAGATCGATGCCGTAATCAAGCGGCCGCTGGTTGAACGGCGTGGCAAAAGTGGAATCGATGATGGTGATGACCTTGTGCTTGTCTCCGATTTGCTTGAATTTGACCATGTCAAACACATTGAGATACGGATTGGTCGGAGATTCCGAAAAAATAAAGCGCGTATTCTTTTTAACGGCGGCATCCAGAACGTCATAGTCGCCAAACGGCACAATCGTGCATTCGATGCCGAACCGTTTGAGGTAGGATCGGCAGAATTCCAGTGTTTTTCCATAACAATCATCGGTAATGACAATATGGTCCCCAGTCTGCACCAGAGCGAGAATGGTGGTGGTAATGGCCATCATGCCGGAAGAAAACATCAACCCTTCCTCGGCGCCGTCCAGCTCCGCCAGACGACGCTCCGCTACCTTTTCCGTCGGATTACCGTATCTTCCGTATTCATAGCGCTTTTTATCGTTTCTGGTGTAGGCTTCAATTTCCTTGCTGTCCTTGAAGGAATACGTGGATGACTGGACAATGGGGGTGGTGATCGAGTCGGCATAGCGCGCCCGGTCCTCCCCCGCATGGATGGACTTTGTAAAAATGGATCCTGATTTATCTTTTTCCTTCATGGCTCCCTTTCCAAACAACAGAATTTTCAGTGGAAAACCTTCTTCTCGACCGTGGAAGTATAAGAAGAAGGCTGCGAGATGTCAATGGACAATTTCGCAGTTTTTTAAGCGGCGACACTAACCGCCACAGGTATTGACATTTTGCGTCTTCATCTCTAGATTGAAGAAAAAAGGGGCAGAATATGCCGATTTACGAATACGAATGCAGCAAATGCAAAAAACAATATGAAGTGGTTACATTGAGTCTCCGCGAAACACCAAATCCCGTATGCCCGAAATGCAAATCCAAAAAGGCCAATAAACTGGTTTCCAAAGTAGGGAAAGGAAAATACGGATCATTGAAGTCGGGCGGTTCCGTGAGCAACAGCGCGCCAAGCTCCTCCGGATGCGCGTCCTGCTCGTCGTCAAACTGCTCTTCCTGCGGGCACTAAAGCTTCATTTTTCTGATTTCTCCGATTGACGATTTTTTTAAACAGGGATAATAACTGCCGGAACCGACTATTGATGATCATGCGCTTTTTCGGTTACGAAGCCTTTTGACCTGTCCTGATTTACTGAAGATTTTCAAAGCTTAAGCCTCTCTGATCGCACAACGATTTCTTTGAGCGCTCCTTCTCGTTTCAACAGAATTGTTCCCGGAAAGGAAGATTATAAGGATTCGGTATATTTGAGAATATTTCATCAAGACGTCATGACCAGCTTCGATGGCCGGACTTCAGCGTTAACCTTTTTTTAACCCTTCACGAGAAAGGAGAAAAATCATGGGAAGACGCGGCCAAAAAAGCCGTGGAAACGGCAGCCAAGAGCCTGAAGGACATCCGCGTTGCGGAAGTTAAAGAGATGGACCTGAGAATTGAAGATGGTAAAAGGGGCGGCGGAAATGGTTCCACCGCGTCGGTGGGTGAGGCTGTGCCGCAAAAAAGTCATTAATTGCAGTGGTTGCAATGCTCCATCTCACGGGCCGAAGACGGCAGGAGCTGGATCGTGGTGTGATCGATGCCGTGATCTTCATGAAGGATCTTCTGCACGGCTCGAATAATTTGTTCATGGTCGGGCGGTTCGTCATCGGACACCAGATGGGCGGAAAGCAGTTTCTGGCCAGTGCCGGTCTGCCAGATATGCAGATCATTAACTTCCGCCACGCCCGAAACGGAAAGCAAATCTTTCTTTACAGCGTTGAAATCTACGTCCGCCGGAACGGAATCCAGAAGAGCGTTGACGGTGTGTCGGATGATTTTGTAGATTTCGCGGGCAATGAAAATGCAGATGACGATCGAGATGAGCGGATCGATAAAATATAAGTCAAAATAAGTAATCAACAGGGCGCCGACAATCACCCCCAGAGAAAACAGCGCATCCTGAAGCGAATGGAGCCAGGCGCTTTTGATGTTGAAGTTCCGGTCCGATATTTTATGCAGAAGCAGCGCGGCCGCGCTGTTTCCCACAAAAGCCACCACGGCAACCCAAAGCATTGTCGTGCCGGATACCTGCGCGGGTGAAAAGAGTCTTTGAACAGACTCCCAGAATACAAAAGCAATTACCACCGACAGAACAGTGCTGTTGACGAACGCGGCGATAAATTCCATCTTGCGCCAGCCGTAGGTTTTGTGTTCCGTCGCCGGACGCCGGGACATCTTTTCCGCCCAATAGGTAAAGCTCATGGCGACGATGTCGCTCAGATTGTGAACGGCATCCGAGATCAGCGCCATACTCGAAATCAGCAGGCCGAAGATCATTTCAAAAACGACGATGCCGCCGTTGATGAGAATGGCCAGAATGAGATTGGCAAGCGACGGCGATTGATCATTGTGATGATGATTGCGGCTCATTTCATTAATCTTTCCGAAGTGGTTTCGTCTATCTGGCCGTCATTCTGGCTTTGTTTGCCAGAAGAGCCATCGGGTACTCTATCTCACGCAACATCGATACCGCTCTATGTCTTGCCGCCCTGACCATGGCTATTGCCCATCGGAAGCCTTCCCAGGGCGTTATTCATCACTCGGATCGGGATGTCCAGTATGCCTCCCATGACTATGTCGCGGCGCTACAGCAAAACCATTTTCTGATCAGCATGTCCCGTAAAGGGAATCCCTGTGACAATGCCGCCACGGAAAGCTTTTTCAAAACACTCAAGGTCGAAGAGGTTTACCTGTGGGAATACCGAACTCTGGAAGATGTTCAGATTCGGCTTCCCTTTTTCATCCAGGAAGTTTATAACCGCAAACGTCTGCATTTCTCTCTTGGATACAGACCACCGGTGGAATTTGAAGAACTGTTTTTTCAAAACCAAAAACCCCGGCCAACTGCTCTAACCCAATCTGTCTAACCACGGGGGTGCAGTCCAAGACGGCTTAATATAATTCGGCCCACAAAAAGGAAGCTCTTATCAATCAATTCAATCAATAAGTGTTTTTATACAGGAAAAGTGGGCGCACGCAAGGCTATTTTTGCTAAAACTTATTAAAGAAAGCTAATTGGGAAGAAGAGTGTTGAATACAAATAATCAACGAGAAACACTTGCAAGTCGCCTGGGTTTTATATTTCTATCTGCCGGATGTGCAATAGGACTCGGCAACGTTTGGCGTTTCCCTTATATAGCAGGCAAATATGGCGGAGCTGCATTTGTATTAATTTATCTATTTTTTCTTATTTTTCTTTGCGCTCCCATTATGGTTATGGAATTCGCCGTTGGACGCGCCTCGCAAAGGAGCGTTGCCACTTCTTTTAAAACGTTGAAACCGACCGATAAAAAGTGGACTGTCTTTGGTTATACGGCTTTGGCCGGCAATTACATTCTGATGATGTTCTACACCACAGTGAGCGGCTGGATATTCGCATATTTCTGGTATAGCATCGTGGGGAGGCTAAGCGTTCTGCCGCAGGGTGAGACGGCTGCCTTCTTCTCGGCCATGCTTTCCAATCCGGTTACGCTGGTTTTCTGGATGTCCATAGTTGTCCTGCTGGGCATTTTAATTTGCATAATAGGACTCCGTAATGGAGTGGAACGTATAACAAAGATTATGATGGTAGGTCTTATCACCAGCATGATACTTTTGGCAATTCGTTCCATGACGCTTCCCGGCGCAGGGTCAGGACTTGAATTTTACCTTAAACCGGATTTTGGCAAACTTATGGAACATGGCCTGTGGACAAGCAGCTACGCCGCACTGGGGCAAGCGTTCTTTACTTTGAGCCTGGGCATCGGAAGCATGGCTGTTTTTGGAAGTTATATTAGCAAGGATCATTCTTTAACAGGCGAGACAATATGGGTTGTCACTCTCGATACTTTTGTGGCCTTTGTGGCGGGATTAGTGATATTCCCTGCCTGCTTTGCCTATGGAGTAGACGTAGGTTCAGGGCCGGGATTGATATTTATCTTGCTTCCCAACATGTTTAACAACATGCCGTACGGTCAGCTCTGGTGTTCGCTGTTTTTCCTGTTTATGGCATTTGCCGTTTTATCCACTGTCGTGGCTGTATTTGAGCATATAATTGCCAACTCGATAGATATTTTTGGCTGGAGTCGCAAAAAAGCAAGCATCGTGGGTTTTTTTACTATTTTTGCCCTCTCCCTTCCCTGTGCCCTGGGCTTCAACGTCTGGTCCTCTTTTGCCCCTCTCGGAGAAGGCACGGTGATTTTGGATTTGGAAGATTTCATAGTGAGCAATAATTTATTGCCCCTTGGCGCTCTGGTCTATCTGATATTTTGTACCACAAGATATGGATGGGGATGGGATAATTTCATTGCAGAAGCTGATGCCGGCATAGGGATGAAGTTTCCAAAGTTTTTGCGATACTATCTCGTTTACTGTCTGCCTCTGATATTTATAGTTATATTTGTCTACAACTATATAGAAAGGTTTCTTCAATAACTAAATAATGATGAACTTGTAAAAGGTAACCCAAACCGTCACCCCGGCGAAGGCCGGGGTCCATAACCAACTGTAGTTACTGGATACCGGCTCGTGTGCCCTTTAGGGTATTCGCCGGTATGACAAAAAGAGTACCGAAATTGACTTTTTACGAGGACGTCAAATAATTGCACTACTGTCCCAACGTTTTAGTTAACAGATGATGTAAGGTATAGAAAACAATGAGAATAAGCAACCAAAAGTTATTTATCGATTTGAAATATTTTTCTTCGGCGTGCCATAGTCTCGCATTCCATTACGAGGAGATGGCCGATGAATTCTGGAAGAACGATATTTGCTCAGATCATGGATTACTTGCCGACCTACGAATTCCGGCAATGCGTCGAACAATACGCGGGTAAGCTGCATGCCCTGCTCGATCTGAAAGGCAACATTCCAACGATTGCCTTTATTACCACAGGGAAAGTTCACGAAGTCAATATCCTGGACAAACTGCCGGTAGAAGCCGGCGCCATCTACATCATGGATCGGGGCTATCTGGATTATGCGCGCCTCTACAGACTATATCAATCGGCAGCTTATTTTGTAACACGCGCCAAGAGCAACGCCAGATACGATCGTTGCTATTACCAAAAGATCAACAGGACAACCGGGCTGAAATCCGATCAGATCGTCACCTTGCACGGTTATTATGCCAGTAAAGATTCTCCCGAAAGGCTCAGGCGAATTGCGTATTACGACGAGACTCAAGACAAGAGTCTGGTTTTCCTGACCAACAACTTCACCTTACCGGCCCTGACCATCACGGAGATTTATCGCAAGCGCTGGCAGATCGAATTATTTTTCAAGTGGATCAAGCAACATCTGCGAATCAAAGCGTTTTACGGCACATCCGAGAATGCGGTCAAAACACAAATATGGATTGCGATCTCCGTTTATGTTCTGGTGGCGATTATCAAGAAGCAGTTGAAACTGGAGCAGAGTCTCTACACAATTTTACAAATTATCAGCGTAACGCTTTTCGAGAAAATACCGCTTTTACAAGCGCTTACGGATGTTGCTATAATGGAAGAAAACACCGAAGCCAACAACCAACTGAATTTATTCAGCTAACGTTGGGACAGTAGTGCTGTTAAAATAGCCTTGAACATTCGTGACATATGTGTAAGGTAAGGCTACACAAAAAATCTATGCCAAGCGGAAAGGCTGACTTGAGCGGGGCCTGGATTAAATCACTTTCAACGGAGCGCTGGCATGAATTTACTTTTTCGAAACGCTTTCTCAAGCGTAATATTACTTTTACTGTTTTTTTGCGCCACGGCTTTTGCTCAACCCGACGCCGGCACACTTTT
>MTBK01280727.1_pt1 | contig 33309 bp, 32 predicted proteins | sample 1535981 | NCBI WGS metagenome assembly MTBK01 (sample SAMN06109225, study PRJNA356200) | anaerobic digester metagenome | isolation source: biogas reactors fed with pig manure or primary and secondary sludge | place: Spain | collected 2016-06-30
CACCAGGTACAGGGATGTGCCCAGGACCATCAGCACGAAGCTTCCCTTCATCACCACGCCGAACAAAACCTGCCCCAGCAGCATGGCAATGAACACATCGGCCATTCCGATGAAGAAATAGGGGACCGCCTTGCCCAGCAGAAATTCACCGGCGGTGATCGGCAAAGATTTGATCGTCTCCATCGTCCCGCTTTCATATTCCCGGGCAATGACAAGCGACGTCAGAATGGCGCCGGAAATCATGATGATGATGGCAATGATGCCCGGAATAATAAAATTGCGGCTTTCCAGGTCTTCATTGAACCAGATGCGGATGCGCCCCTCCACGGGCGGTTTGAGCGTCTTTTGCCCCTGACGGTTGAGAAACGACAGCAAAAGTTTCGAATTATATCCTTCGGTAAAAGACGTCAGATAGCCCCGCACCGCGCCGGCAAAAACCGGATCGCTGCCGTCGATGATAATCTGCAGCTGCGCTTCCCGGTCGGCCTGAAGATTCCGGGCAAAGTCCGGCGGAATGACAACGGCCACGGATGCTTCATCGCGGTCGAGATAACGGTTAACCTGCCGCGAGGAACCGGGGGTGGCAACAATATCGAAGTAGCACGACGACTTCAACCGGTTCGTAAAATCGCGGCTGAGTTCGCTGCGGTCATAATCCACGACCACGGTTTTGATGTGCTCCACGTCCAGGCTCAGCGCATAGCCGAAAAGGATGATCAGCAAAAGCGGAATGGCAAAGGCCAGGTACAGGCTGCGGTAATCACGGATCAGGTGGTAAAATTCCTTGCGAACGATGGCTTGCAGTCGAAAGGGATTCACGCCTGTGTCCTCTTCATCAGCCGGATAAACGCGTCGTCCAAGTCTGCGCCGGCCAACTCCGGGCAGGTCGCCGCGATAATTTCCGCGGGAGATCCCTCCGCCACAATGCGGCCGGCGTTGAGCATCACGATCCGCTCGCAGAAACTCGCTTCATCCATGTAATGGGTGGTCACAAAAACCGTCACGCCCCGGGCGGCAAGCTGCCGGATGAAATTCCAGAAATGCCCGCGGGTGATCGGATCGACGCCCGACGTCGGCTCATCGAGAAACAGAATTTGTGGCCGGTGCAAAAGCGCGCATCCCAGGGCCAGCCGTTGGCGCCATCCCGGCGGCAGTTCGCGCGTCAGGCGATTGCGAACGTCCTGCAGGCGCGTCATGTTCAGGATCCAATCTATCCGCTCCGCCCATTGATCCCGGGGAACGCTGTACACCCCGAGATAAAACCGCACGTTCTCGTAGGGCGTCAGGTCTTCATACAGGGAAAATTTCTGGGACATGTAGCCGATGGACCGTTTGATGTTTTCCGGCTCGCGCAGGATGTCAAAACCCGCCACGACGCCTTCGCCCGCTGTCGGCGTGATGATGCCGCACAGCATGCGGATGGTGGTGGATTTTCCGGAGCCGTTCGCGCCGAGAAAACCGAAGATTTCGCCTTTTCTCACCCGGAAGGTGATGTGATCGACGGCGACAAAATCGCCGAATCTTTTTTCCAGCCGGGAAACCGCAATGGCATCAGAGGGCAAAGGTGTCATGTGCAATCTCCTCGTCCGCTTCCCGAAGACGCGCGACAATGGCCTCCTCCAGCGACGGGTAGCTTCCCCGCAGGACGCCGGGGGCATCCTGCTCCAGAATGACGCCCGCGTGCATCAGGGCCAGCCAGTCGCACTTCTCGCCTTCGTCCAGGTAGGCGGTGGAGATCAAAAGCGTCATCCCCGCCTCTTTCATGCTCTGCAGAATGTCCCAGAATTCGCGGCGGGAAACCGGATCCACACCGTTGGTCGGCTCATCCAGAATCAGCAGAGACGGCTCATGGGCGAGTACGCAGGCCAGACCCAGTTTCTGCTTCATCCCGCCGGAAAGATTGCCGGCCAGGCGATCCATAAACGGCAGCAGGTTGGAAAATCCCAGATACTTTTCCTTGCGCTTTTCCCTTTGAGCGCGCGGGACGCTGAAAACGTCCATGAAGAAATCCATGTTTTCTTCGACGGTCAAATCCGGATACAGACCGAAGCGCTGGGGCATATAGCCGATGAAATGCTTGAGTTCACGCCTTCTTTCGGCCGCGTCTTGTCCGTTGATATCCATAGCGCCGGAGGAGGGCCGGACCATGCCGGCGATCATTCGCAGCACGCTGGATTTGCCGGCGCCGTCGGAGCCGACCAGTCCGAAAATGCTTTGCTGCCACGCCGAGAAGGATACATTCCGGACCGCCCGGACCTGCTGGAAATCGAGGGAAAGATTTCTCACCTCCAGCAGAGGCGAACGGTTCAAAGACAGATCGGCCATTGCGCTCCTCCCGTCACGGGCGCAGGCGGGCGTCCGCCGGCATCCCTGCCTTGAGTTCATGGTTGGGATTGGGGATGGAAACTTTCACCAGATAGACCAGCTTGACCCTCTCTTTCTGCGTCTGGATGATTTTGGGGGTGAATTCGCCTTCCGGCGAAACAAACGACACGACACCCGGATAGGTTTTGCCCGGAAACGTGTCGACCATGACATCCGCTTTCTGCCCGGGTCTGACCCGGCCGATCGTCGTCTCATCGACATATATTTTCAGATCCACGCGATTCAGATCGGCAATCGTGATCACTTCGCGCCCGATGTTGACCGTTTCGCCCGGCTCGATATTCCGGCTGGTGACCACGCCGTCGACCGGAGATCGCAGGCTTGTGTACTCCAGCTGAATGGCCGTTTGGGAGAGCGCCGCCCGGGCAACGTCCACCTGCGCGGCGGCGGTGGCAATATCGTCTCTGGCCGCGTCAATGCGCGAAAGATTGCCGCGGGCCAGGGCCAGCACGGATTCGCTCTCTGCGAGCCGCGCAAGGGCGACGTCATAGCGGAGTTTCAGTGTGTCGTATTCCTGTTCCGTGACCACGCTTTTACTGAACAGATCCTCATAGCGCCGGTAATTTTTTTCGGCATCCGTCAGAGAGACCCTGGCACTTTTCACGGCGGCCTGGGCGCGCGCGACTTCGGCCGGCAGCGTTTTCTTGCTGATTTCAAAAGCGGTTTCCGTCTGCTGTTTCGCCTTTTGCGCGCGGTCGAGATTGGCCCGGGCCTGTTCGCAGCGGGATGCATACTCCGCCCGGTCGAGTTCGGCAATCACCTGGCCTTTTTTTACGGTCTGCCCTTCCTGAATATAAACCTGCAAAACCCGGCCCGGCGCCTGAAAGGAGAGCTTAGCCTGGGTGGTTTCAATGGTGCCTGAATAAAACAATTCCCCGGACGCCCTGTGCTGCTGCCCGATATACACCAACAATCCCGCGCCGATAAAAAGCAACGCAAACGCCAGAATGATAATTTTCTTTTTCACGCCGTCCTCTCCTTTTTCCGCACGATGAAAGCTGTTTTTTGCTTAGCACACTTCTGAAAGGTTGAATACCCTTCCGTCGTGAGGACCGTTATTTTTTTTGTTCTCGGCAAGTTTTTTATTTTTCGCTCCAGGCTGAGCGCCTCACTCCTGCTCATGGGGCCGCTCACCGCCAGAAGCGTCACCGGTCTCCGGGCGCGGGTATATTTGGATGCCTTGCCGCTGTTGTGCTCCCTCAGCCTTCTTTCGATGCAATTTGTCGCGCCGGTATAAAAGCTGCCGTCCGAACAGCAAATAAGATACACCGCCCATCCGTCGCGTTTTTGTTGATCTTTCGGCTTCATCACCGGTTCTTTCTACAACAGAGCAAAAAATAATTCCACTTAAAGCGTGTTATTCTTTGACCAATCCGCCAACGCGTGTTAAAGGCGCCCATCGCAAAAGGAAGGGAGTTATCCATGTTGAATTTTCTGCCGAAATGGCTGGTGGGTGCCATCACCATGCTTTTGTTGTCATTGAATATCCTGTTTTGGATATTCATTCTATTTGTATTTTCTTTTCTGAAATTCATCCTGCCGATTCGGCCGCTGACCAAACAGTTTGATAAAATTTTATTGTGGATCGCAGAAAATTGGATCTCCGGAAACACTGCATGGATGCAATTGACCCAGAAGACCGTCTGGGATGTGCAGGGGCTCGATAACCTGAATTACCGGGACTGGTATCTGGTGGTCAGCAATCACCAGTCCTGGGCGGATATTTTTGTCCTGCAGAAACTGCTGAACCGGCGCATCCCGCTCATGAAATTTTTCCTCAAGCGCGAATTGATCTGGGTGCCCTTTATGGGTCTGGCCTGGTGGGCGCTGGATTTTCCTTTTCTGCGCCGTCATCGTGCCGACTATCTGAAAAGACATCCGGAGCAAAAAGGAAAGGACTTTGAAACCACCAGGAAAGCCTGTGAAAAGTTTTCGCGGATTCCGACCAGCGTGATGAACTTTCTGGAGGGAACCCGGTTCACCGCGCAAAAGCATGAACACCAGAAAAGACCTTACCGCTATCTGCTGAAACCCAAAGCGGGCGGCATCGCTCTCGCCCTGAACGTTCTGGGGGACAAATTTCATTCTCTGCTGAACATCACCATCGTTTATCCGGACGGCATTCCGACGTTCTGGGAATTTTTGTGCGGCAAAGTGCGCAGGGTCGTCGTCCGGATCTCCTCTTCGAAAATCCCCGCAGCGTTTTTGCACATGGACTACGAGTCGGACAAGGACTTCCAGGCGCTGTTTCAGCAGTGGGTGCAGGGCTTGTGGAAAGAAAAAGATTCTCAGATTGCCTCTTTGCTTCAGGAAGCCAGGGCCTGACCGCGCCCCGGCCGTTGCGGCAAACGGTGTCCGTCCCGGCAGGCGCGCCGGGAGAGCTTTTTCGGCAAAGTATTTTGAGCGCGGGACACCGGTCGGTTTATAAACCCATAAGGATAGATTTAACCAGATCGATGGCTTGAACGCCCCGCTCCGGGTAAACCCAGAAATATCCGGCAAGAAGCGCCAGGGTCATGACCACTACAAAGGCGGCCGTCATTCCTATCCAATGGAGGATCCCGTTGCTTTCCTTTTTTGACGAGGCATCAGACCCGGAGGTCCGGCGCTTTTCCGTCAAAGCCGTTCGTCCGGCAAATTCCTTCGGTTCGTCAAACCGCGCCATCGTTTCAATGCTGTCCAGCGGAACCGAAATTTCCTCCTCTTCGGGCAGCGCGGTTGCGGCCGGTTCTTCCAGTTCGAAAAGCGCGTCTCCGGAAGACGCCGGATCCAAATCCTCCGCCGGTTTTTCAGGTGATTTGATCCTGTCCGTTTCAGCAATCGGCGCCGCGGTCACTTCGTCCGACGCCGTCGCAAATTGGTCTTTCGGAGAGAAAACGGAAACATCGCCGGATGTAAAAACATTTTCCTCGGAGAGCGCCGCCTCATCTTCGACAATGGCGGACAAAAACTCATCCAGCTCCCGCTTCTCGCGCTTTAAATCGATCTCCTCCGTTTTACCGGGCATCTCACATCCTCTTCCATTCCCTGCGTCCAACAAGCGGGCGCACTTCCCGCTCATTGCGGCGGCGCGGGCGGCATCCTCATCCTGTTTTTCTTCCCTGCGAATTGGAAAACGTCCGCAGCCTGCCAGGCTGAACTTCAAGCCGGATCCGCAACATTCCTGTCTAAATGGCTGTATTGCTTTTTTCCTTCAAAAGACGAATTTCCTCTTTCAGAACGGCGATCTCATCCTGGAATGTTTTCTTCAGCTCCGCGAGCTCCCGGGCAATGGCTTCATTCGGCGGCGCATCTTCCGTCGCCGCCAGGCCTTCGGCGTCTTTTCCGTCTGCCCCGGACGGCTTTTGCTCCTCCACCACCCGGACGCGGGCAAAAGACGCGTCTTCCATCAAGGCGTCTCTGCGCTGCCTGCCGTCGGCCGCTTCCATGCCCCGGGCTGGGTCTTCTTCCATTATACCTGCAGGGACATCGGGATCGACTCGCTTCTCCAGATCAGCTCTTTCCACCCACGAACGATACTGTTCAATGCTTTCCTTTAAAAAGTGGCGCCTGGTTTCCCGGGTCATTTCTTCCCCGTCCGTGATCAATTCCAGACGGCCGTAAACAGAAAAAAGCAGGTCCAGAGCATCCCGGCCGGACCGGTTGTCTGTGACCCGGATGTATCTTTCCGCAAAACGCAAAATACGCAATAATCCCAGGACAATAGGATCGTCTTTGTAGAGCCGTTCCAGCCTGTGGACTTCATTGTCCAGCCGCTCCAGAGCGGCATCGCTCATCCGGGCTTCCATGGAGAAAACGATACCTTGCAGATTCTTCAAAGGGAAGTCCGGCGGAGATGGCGAAAACAGCGTGAGGTCCTCTGAAATATTTTTTTCATTGGGGACTGCCTCCCGGCCAACGCGGACAATCAGGCCTTTCAGATCATCCGGTTCCGTCCCATCTTCAGCAAGCCGGTTTTGCTTGTCCGTGTCGCCGAAGATCGCCGTAAAGCGCTTGTCGATTTCCGAAAGGTAAGCGGACTGATCCTGAACCGCAGCCGGACCGGACGGGCCTTGACCGGTTTCCGGAAGAACGGGATTTGCCCGCAGGACGTCGTTGACGCCGGCGGCGATTTCATCCGCGATGTCGTCTCCGGCGGGGTCCGTGGGTCTGGCTGGTTTTGAATTCGCCCCGAAAATACTGTCCAAACGGCTTTCCACCGCCTCAAGAAATGATGATTCATCACGACCGGCCATGGGATCACTCCTGCATTCCAGAGATCCTTGACGCTCTTTTGCTCCGGAATGCCCAAGCATTATAAATTATTTTTTTTTTAGTTCAAGTGTTCATTCGCGAGCGAATTGCATCAAATAAAATGTGCCGAGCGGAACCGCGGCGGCAAGAAGGAAATATCCGTGTCATGATTCGCAGACCGCTTGTCGTAATAAATCGCCGTGCGAGCCGGGAACGATATCTCTCCATCCGGAGGAGGCGTCCGTTTTATATCGTGTGCGCATGACGGCTGCGTCCTTTTCCTGAAGCAGCAACGACAGGATGTGCTTCCATTCCGGATGACCCTCATCGTAGCCGGAAAGCAATATTTTCCCGTCTGAATCGTATAAGACGACGATGGAAATTTTATATTTTTTATTGGCGCAGTCCATCGTCTCGAGATTCCTGACAATGGACAATGCCGCCATTTCTCCGGGCAGTGTCCCGTCTTGGACTTTCGGCCCAATCCTGTTTTTTCGATACCCGTCACTCAGCAGCGCCCCACTCCATACTTTCACGATAGCCTGTTTTTCGTTCTTCTCGATGCTCGTCCGGTCATACAAATAGATCCCGTCGTCGTCCGTATGATACACGACCCAGTCCGGCTGATTTCTCATCCCGCAGCCCGCAATGAGAAAGATCACCGTCCACATCAGGAAAACCGCCCGCGCCATCGATTTCATAAGACCCCCTGCATGAAATAGTGAAGAACAAAATGAGCAAGCTTCACACAACCTCATCCGTGCATTACCCTGGTTTTTTCGGCGAAAGCCGGAATTCCGTATCTTCTCCGGATTCCCGCACTTGTGCCCTCGCGTAACCTTTAGGTTGTTAGGGTATTCGCGGGAATGACGGGAAGCAGACTGCACAAATATCTCAATGAATGCAATGCAATTATGGGATTGTTAATCATGTCTGTAATCGTTTTTCAAGAATTTTTTCCGCTTCCCGCCGGAGAGCCCGCTTGAAAACGAAAGGGCTTTTCCCCTTTCAAACGAGCCATTCCAGGCGGGTCTGACGCCGGTCATGATTCCCTTGACATGCATAACCGGTTTCCTGTAGTCTGCCCTCACCGATCATCAGACACCGGAAAGGATGAAGCAAACATGAAGGCTCTTTACTTCGACAACAGTCTTCCGCGGATTGTTTTGGTTCAGGCAGCTTCCCTGCTGTACCGGCAGGCGGCGCTTCTGCCCTTTTCACCGACGCACTACGCCGAGGTGCCGGAACCGGAAATTCCCAACCCCCGCTGGCTCAAGGTGAAGAACCTGGCTTGCGGGCTTTGCGGCTCCGACATCCATCTCATGTTCATGGAAATGGACCCGAAGTGCTTCCCCGCGGCGACCCCGGGCATTGCCCGGAAATACCTGGGTCATGAACTTCTCGGAGAAGTGATGGAAACCGGAAATGAAGTTGACGGATTCAAGAAGGGCGACCGGGTTTGCCTCCGGATCGACTGGCCTTCCTGTTTTCAGATGGAGCTGGACCCGATGTGCCCGCAGTGCGCCCGGGGAGAATACATGCTCTGCCAGAACCTGGGAGCCCGGGAGCTGGCCGCGGCGGACGCGGGATGCGGGTTTTCCCCGCGGATGGTCATGCACAAAACGCAGCCCTTCAAGATTCCCGACAATCTGACGAATGACGAGGCCCTCATGCTGGAACCGATGGCCGTCGCCGTGCATGCGGTCCTGAAGCATCCGCCCGCGGCGGGAAACCGCGTGCTGGTCGTCGGGTGCGGCACCATCGGACTCTTAATCATCGCGGCGGCAAAAGCCATGGTCAAAGACGCCGAGGTGACCGCCCTGGCGCGGTATCCCTTCCAGACCGAAATGGCCCGCGCGCTGGGCGCGGACGAGGTCATCACGGGACGGCAGGATCCCTACCGGCGCATCGCACAACTCACCGACGCGAAATATTTCGAGGGGTATTTCGGCAACCAAATCCTCCTGGGCGGGTATGATGTAATTTACGATTCCATCGGTAATGACGCCAGCCTGAACAACGCGCTCCGATGGACGAAAAGCCGGGGCACGGTCGTGATTGTGGGTGTCAACTTCAAACCCGGGAAAATCGATTACTCGCCGATGTGGCATCAGGAACTGCATCTCACAGGGACCAACTGCCACATTCTTCGGGAAGCATCCGGCGCCTCCTCCTTCGACATTGCCGCGCAACTGATCGCCGAAAAGCGCCTGCCCGTAAGCCGTCTCATCACCCACCGGTTTCCCATGGACCGCTGGCGCGACGCGGTAAAGACTTTTCTCTCCAAAGGCTCCGCAGGGGCGATTAAGATCGTCCTCGAACATCCTTCTGCACACTGACAGACCGTTTCTGGAAGGATCAGCTTTCTTGATCCGCCTGCATTCTGGCCTCTTTTGCCTCAAGGGAATGGGCGAGTAACCCGGCTGCGGCAGCGATTTCACCTCATGGCTTTCGCTGTTTTTTCAATTTCTCAAGGCCAAATTTTTTGATCAAAATCCGGTCAAGCAGATTCACCGGCAATTTTTTGATCAGCGGCAGGCGCGTTGACTCCTTGCCGATGCGAATCAGTCTGGGAATTTTTTCCTGCAGCAGACGATCGACGAGTTTTTTGGAAAACACGTCCGCCGGCATGGCATCTTGCTGCGATAGGGCGGCTCTGGCGCTGATATCCTCCGCCACCGGGGCGTAAAAGGAACGATCCTGCCGCCCCATTTTCTTCGCGGCGGCATATCCGAAACCGGACTGGATTCTGCCGGGCTGTACGGTAATCACGTTGATGCCGAAAGGCGCCAGCTCCATCCGCAGGGCATCGGAAAGCAGGTTGACCGCGGCTTTGGTGCCGCAGTACGCCCCGGCAAAAGGCGTCGCACAGACACCCGACACGCTGGCAATATTCACGATCAGACCGGAACGCTGTTGGATCATGTGCGGCGCGACAGCCTGGGTCAGGGCAATCAGTCCGATGACGTTGGTCTCAAACTGGAGCCTCAGATCCTCGATGGACAAATCAATCACCGGCCCCATCAGCGCATAACCGGCGTTGTTGACCAGAACATCAATCCTGCCCGCCCTGGCCATCACTTCCGCCACGCAGGCTTCGATCGACGTCTGATCCGTTACATCCAGCGCGGCAACCTGCATCTTTTCATGCTGAAGCTCCGCAATACGATCCGGCCTGCGCGCCGTGGCGAAAACGCTGCATCCGCGGGACGCAAATTCGCGCGCCAGCGACAATCCGATGCCCGACGAACAACCGGAAATCAAAACAACAAATTTCTTATCCACAGCTTTTCTGTCCATCCTCAATCATGGAGTCAGATCGATCCCATGATTGTGATCCCATGCCCGCACAAAGAAAAAGGCTTAAGCCCCTGCTGCCTAAGCCTTTGATCATCCTGGAGCCGATGGGCGGATTTGAACCGTCGACCTACTGATTACGAATCAGTTGCTCTGCCAGCTGAGCTACATCGGCCTGCCTTGAAGAGGTATCGTATTTATATGAAGGGGTTTGCCTTGTCAACATCAATCTGCGCCCGAAAGACCGATCTGCCTTAATGATTGACTTTCGTCTTATTTTCTTTTAGTTTCCAAGCAGATAGTAACCGACTATGGAAATCAGGATGATTCTATTTCTTTTAACCTTTTTATGTCTTTACGGTGGAATTAATTTTTATTTCTTTTTCCGGGCCAGAAGCGTTCTTCATTTCTCCGGCACGCTGCAGGCCCTGCTGCTGGTCCTCCTCATTTTCCTAATCCTCGCGCCGGTCGTTGTCCGGACACTGGAATCGCTTCACTGTGAGCAGGCCGCTCGTTTCGCCGCCTGCACAGGCTATGTGTGGATGGCGTTTGTCTTTTTGTTTTTCTTTTTGAGCGTTTCCCTCGAGTTGGTCCGGTTCCTTCACAAGCTGATCGTTCCCGAAACCGGTACGCTGGCGCTGAAAGCCGTGACGTTCGGCCTGTCCGTGCTTCTGTCCGCCGGACTGTTTGTTTACGGCTACATCGACGCGCAGCGCGTCCGCGTCAAGACCCTGTCAATTCCTACAGAACAAATTTTCCCCGGAGAAGGAAAACTCCGCATCGTCCAGATCTCCGACGTCCATGTAGGCGTCATTATCCGCAACGACCGCCTTACGCCCATTCTGGAGAAGGTCCGGGAGGCCAAACCCGACATTCTGGTTTCCACCGGTGACCTGCTCGACGGCGAACCGGACAACATCATGGCGGATGCCGCACGGTTTGCCGCGCTCGGAGCGCCTGCCGGGAAATTTGCCATTCTGGGCAATCATGAATATTACGCGGGCGTTTCGCGCTCCATTGAATTTACCGAAGCAGCCGGCTTTCAACTGTTGCGCGACGATGTGACTCAGGCGGCGGGAATTACGATTTTCGGCGAAGACGATATCACCGGCCGGAAGCCCGGCGCCACACCGAAAAGCGCGGCGTTTCAAAAGGCGCTGGCCGAAAAGCAGGAAGGCTTTGTTTTGCTCCTGAAGCACCGGCCGCATATTCGGGAAACGGCCAATTTCAATTTGCAACTTTCCGGCCATACGCACGGCGGCCAGCTTTTCCCCTTCGGCTTTATCGTCAAACTCTACTTCCCAAGAATTTACGGTTTGCATATCCTGGCGGAAAACAAGCTGCTGTATATAAGCCGGGGCACAGGCACCTGGGGGCCGCCCGTGCGCATTTTCGCACCGCCGGAGATCACCGTCATTGACCTGATCGGCAAAAAACAATAAGGATGAATGCCGGAGAAATAAAAACGCGGTCTGCCCGTAAGCATGACCGCGCTCATGTTGCTGATTGATATGTTGTTTATTCCTTCATGGCATTGACTTTTCTGGTCAATCGGGAAATTTTGCGGGAGGCGTTTTTCTTGTGGATCAGGCCCTTGGAAGCGGCTTTCGCCACCGCAGGAGCCGTTATTTTCAATGCTTTTTCCGAGTTTTCTCTGTTTTTGCTTTCCACAGCCGCGATCACTGCTTTTACCTTGGTCTTGATCGCAGACTTGGCTGCGATATTACGCACGCGGCGGGCCTTGGCCTGACGATCGCGTTTTTCTGCTGATTTGTGTGTTGCCAAAAGGTTCTCCTCCTGAACTTCTTTTTTTATAAGGTGGAGCTGTTTAACGCAATTATTTCAGGCTGTCAAGCGCAATTTTGGGAAGAGGCCCGAGAAGCCGGGAACGCTTCCATACGTTCCCGGCTCACACCGGTAATTTAACCCCTTCGCCTGACCAAGCACCGGCACCAGACCATCAGATTCTCGATCACCGCCGCAACGCCAAGACCGCAGCAGCAGGAGCTGAAACAGCCGTACTTGCCGCCCTTCTTCATCAGTTCGCGCATGGTGAAGATACAGATGCAGGCGCCGGACGCGCCGTTAGGATGGTCGATGGAAATTGTGCAGCGTTTTCCCCCTCCTTGCCCACAACTCCCTCTCTTCATCTTTTAGTGTTGACGTCCTCGTAAAAAATCAATTTCGCACTCTTTTCGTCTTACCGGCGAAAGCCGGTATCCAGTAATTACAGTTGGTTATGGACCCCGGCCTTCGCCGGGGTGACGGTTTGGGTTACTTTTTACGAGTTCATCAGTGTTGAAAAGCGATAAAAAACGCCCTTCAGAAAACCGTGTATATCTTCTTTCGGGGCGCTTCGCGCCCAGTGATGACATCATTTTCTTTTATCTTTTTCTTCAGCCTGTTTTATATCTCCCAGGCCGCTTTCGCCCCCTCCGTCGTCGCTTCGATGATCCTTCGCGGCGCGGAAGCGTCGCCTACGACAAAATGACGGATGCCGTGTTTCGAAAGCATTTCCTTAAGCGACGTGCGGGGCGTAACACCGATGGCCACAATCACCTGCGCAACCGGTTCCAATCTCTTTTCTTCTCCCCCGACTTCAACCGTCACCGCGTTTTCTTCTATTTTTTTCACCCGGGCGCCCAGCATCAGGGCAATTCCGGCTGCCCGAAGGCGCTTGTGCAGCATGTAGCCGTGCGCGGCCAGCGCCAGAACGGGGGAAGCGGGCAGCATCTCCACGATCGTGATATTCCGCACGCCTTTCTCCAGCAGAAAATCGGCTGTTTCCATGCCCACCAGCCCGCCGCCGATGACCACCACCGGCTCTTTCGGCACCACGGTCCCGTCCAGAATCTGCCAGGCGTCACAAACCACGGGTGCGTCAATGCCTTCAGCCGGGCAATCGGCTTTGCCGGCGCCGATCGCCAGAATGACGGCGTCCGGTTTGCCCGCTTCAATCATCGCCTCGGTAACTTCGACGCCGGTTTGGATATCCACGCCTTGCCTCTGGCACCTGGCCGTGAGGGTCCTGATGTACCGGCCATAAACCTCTTTGTGGGGCGCTTTGGCGGCATAGCGGACATTTCCGCCCGTCTGGTTTTCCTGCTCAAAGAGGGTTACCTGATGACCGAGGCGCGCGGCCTCGTGAGCGGCGGTCAGTCCAGCCGGCCCGCCGCCGACCACCCAGACCTTGCGGAGAACAGACGCCGGACCAGCCGGATACATCAGTTCCTGACCGGTTTGCGGATTGATGGCGCAGCGAATCGGCAGCGCTTCCAGAGAAAGACGCTCAATGCACCCCTGATTGCAGGCCAGGCATTCCAGCGTGTCCTCGGGATGACCGGCCAGAGCGTTTTTGAGGAAATCCGGGTCGGCCAGATGCTGACGCGCCACAGCGATCATGTCCGCATCGCCGCGGGCGATGACTTCATCCATAAAGTAAGGATCAGTGTAGCGCCCGACGGAAATCACCGGAACGCCCGCCGCCTCTTTCACCCTGCGCGACAGATGGGACTTGAAGCCGGGGGTGTATTCAACCGGCGCGCTCGGGTTCGGGGTGTCGATGTTCACGGCCGGGGAGCCGTGCGTGCCGAAGGAAACATTGATGAGGTCCGCGCCGGCCGTCACCAGATCGGGAATGATGGTCTCCATGTCGGAGATCGTGTAGCCGTCCCTGATGCACTCTTCGCCGGAGATCCGGATGGAAACGGGAAAATCCGTGCCGACCTGACGGCGGACTTCCCTGAGGCATTCGATCATAAAGCGGGCCCGTCCGCGAAAATCGCCTCCGTACTGATCCTTGCGCTGATTGCTGAGCGCCGAAAGAAACTGCATGAGAAGATAACCGTGTGCGCCATGAAGCTCGACGGCGTCAAATCCCGCCTTGCGGGCCCGCAGGGCAGCGCTGCCGAAAGCAACAATGGTTTCCTCGACCTCGGCAAGCGTCATCTCGCGAGGCGTTCCGAGAAAACCGAAGATATAACTGGGGATGGCCGAAGGCGCGAGAGCCTTGTTTTTCTTCTGCAGCAGGTAGTTCTCGCGGCCCGTATGATGAAGCTGCATGGCGATTTTGCTTCCCTGGGCATGCACCACATCGGCAAGCTTGCTCAGGCCGGGAATAAACTTGTCATCCCAGACGCCGATGCATCGCGGGGAGGCGGATCCCAGCGGATGCACCTCCGTGATCTCGGTGATGATGAGTCCGGCGCCGCTTTCCGCCCTTCGTTTGATATAGGCCAGGTTCGCTTCGCTGACGGTGCTGTCGGCATTGCCGAGCGCCGTTCCCATCGGCGGCAGGACCAGGCGGTTCGGAATTTTCAGGGAGCGAACTTTGATGGGCGACAACAAATGCTCAAGGGTTTTCATAAACGATCTCCTTTGCCGAAATATTCGCCGCTTTTACGGGTTTGGAGAACGGCGCACCAAAAAGCGCCGGTCGCCGGAAAAGCGTCCGGCGTTTGTTTACAAATGCGCGCCCAAAAGCAGACCACCGTCGATAATGATCTCCGCGCCCGTGGTATAGCTCGATGCGTCGGATGCCAGATAAATCGCCGCTCCGGCGATTTCGTCCGGTTCACCGATCCGGCAGGTGGGCAGGTGCTTGCACAATTCCTCTTTCTGCCTGGCTGCTTCCTCCGGGGGAAGATGGACCCAGTGTGAATTCATCATCTTGGTGCTGATCGGACCGGGCAGAATCGTGTTGACCATGATGTTGTCACGGACCAGTTCCATGGCAAACGCGCGCGTGATCTGGCGGACGCCGGCCTTGGAGGTCGAATACACGCTGACAAACGGCTCCGGATTGACGCCGTCAATCGAGGCCACATTGATGATCTTGCCGCCGCCCTGATTTTTCATGATTTTCGCGCAAGCCTGGCTCATGAAGTAAACGGCTTTAAGATTCAGATTCATGATGGTATCCCAGAGGCGTTCGTCGGAATCCAGCACGGAAGCCATGGCAGGGCTGGCGCCGGCATTGTTGACCAGAATATCGATCCTGCCGAACTTCTGAACCACTGCGTCCACCACACGCTGGATTTCGTCGAGCCTGCCCAGGTGAGCGGGAACCACCATCGTTTCGCAGCCCACTTCATCCATCGCACAGGCGGTCGCCTCGAGATCCTTCTCTTTACGGCTGGTGATGGCAACCTTTGCGCCTGCCTTGGCAAAACCGTAAGCGATTCCCTGGCCGATGCCGCGACCGCCGCCGGTGACGAGCGCAACTTTATCCTTCAATAAAAATTGATTCAGATCAAACATAACTTCCTTCTCCTAAAGTTGTTGTGATGATTGCAAAGCCAACCCACCGTATCCGCCGGTCTGAATGACGGGCGGATACGATGATTTTTTTACGAAACTTTTTTGACCGACAACTGCATTTACTTATCGATCGGCTTGTTGATGAAGTTGATTTTGGCCAACGCTTCGCGGTCGCCGCCGCTCATGCCGGCGATGTATTTCACCAGCTTCTTGCGGGATTCAATATCATACTGCGTCGTGATGGCAATCTGCTCCATAATGGGGGAGCCGCCGCCGTGGTAGTTGCCGACATTGGCAATGCCGCCGGTGGCCGAACACATCGCATCGCCGAGATAGCGCCAGAACTGCGCCTGATCCTCAGCGGACATTTTCGGATTGCGCTTGGTGTATTTTAAAAGCGCTTCACCGGTGGCCGGATTAGTGAAATCTTTCTCGTGCGGGAATGTCGCAACGACGCCGCCCGCGATATCGCACAGAATCTCCGCCTCGCGCCAGACCGCCTCGCCCGACAGACAGCGTCCCACGTTGCAGTAAATGGAATGAGGAATGTAGGATCCGGGACCAAACGGAACAAAACCCATCCCGGGGATATAGACTTCCGGTTTGCCCAGATCGGAGGCGGTATAACCGGCCGCATAGCCCAGCTCGATCGTCATGATCAGTTCGGACAGCTTCTCGCGGACATGGGGCTGCTTGTGGATGTTGTTCACTTCGGCGGCCAGCGCCGCGGCGCCCAGGATAACATCGCCGATGGCGGGCTTACAGCCCGAATAGGAATGACGGTGGAACAGAGCAAAGAGCAGCGCCAGGATCCCGCCGTGCAGATTCTCACCGGCCAGGAAAACTCTCTCCCAGGGCACGAAACAGTCCTCAAAAAGCAGATAGGAATCGGTCAGCCCCGGCGTGAATCCCCGTTTAAAATGTTCACGCTGGCGGTAATTATGAATGGTCACCACCTGCTTCATGCCGTCATAGTCCGCGGGCACGGCAAACGCCACCGCGTAGTCCTTGTCTTCGGGACGAAGCGCGCGGGTGGGAATGACCAGCACTTCATCGGAAACGGAAGCTTCCGAAATATGCAGCTTGCAGCCCTCCACGACGATGCCGTCCTTGGTTCTTTCCTTAATGCGGACGTAGGCGCTTGGATCGTGCTGTTCGGCGGGGCGCAGCAGGCGGTCGCCTTTGGTATCCGTCTGGGCGCAGGCGGCAATCATATCTTCCTTCTGGAAGCGGGTCAGCCATTTCTTGAAATTATCGTGGTAGTTCGTTTCGCCCGGCTTCACCTTGTCCGCCTCGAACGATACGTTGTAAATGGCGTTGGTGCCGTCAATGCCCATGCAGCGCTGAATGCAGCCGCCTACCTTCTGGCAGAGCATGCGGGTCATGTCCTGCTTGCAGTGCAGGTCAACCGTGTTCTGGTGAATATGCGTGAAACGGTTGATCTTCTCTCCGGTCAGGTGAGACGTGGCGGTCATCAGCTCTTCGTTCTCCGGTTTGGCCGCCTCGTCATAGGTCGTGCCCATCACATTGATGCAGTCGCTCTGCAGCTCGTCCGTCCGATCAATCAATTGTCCGTCATAATAGATATTGCGTTTCATTTTCGACAGCGCGTTAATAAAATCCTGCTTGGTTCTCATAGGAAATACCCCCTTCTTTCATAGATGTTGTTTAGTTTTTTCCTTCGTTGTCCGGGCGGCGTCCGCGCTCCGGGCCGGAGATTGTAACATCGGATCATTTTGTAGAATCTGTTCCAGGACACGCGCGTCCTCCAGATTCAAACGCAGCGTGAGTCCCTGCTGTTCTTTTCTTGCCCGGATACCGCTCAAAACGATTTCCAGAAACGGATCCAGCATCTCCATAATGGTTTTGTCGCGTTTGGGCATTCCCTGCATATGCCAGTGGATGAACAGATGTTCGATAGTGCCCATCAGCATTGAACGAATCAGGTAGGCGTCGGCGTCGGAGCGGAATGTTCCGTCGGCGATGCCTTCGCGGATGCATTCGAGCAGGCGGTGGGCGGAACGGCGGATGGCCGCATGCGCGGCGGTCTGTCGGAAACGCTTGCTGGACATTAACTGCAGCAGCACCAGCGCGGAATAGTGTGGATTGCTCTCGTAGAGCTGAATATAGCTGAACAGGATGGCGCGCATCCGGCCTTCCGCATCCTTGATGTAAGGAAGGACGGCTTCAGAATCTTCATTGGCATCATTGGAGATTTTTTCGGGTATGGCAAACAGCAGATCCTCCTTGGTGCCGAAATATTCATAAATCGTGGCCTCGGAAACACCCGCCTTTTTACTGATTTCGGATATCGTCGCCTCCTGAAAACTCTTTTCCGCAAAAATGCGCAAAGCCGTATCCATTATTCGGTCCTTACGAGTTTTGGGTCGTGCACGATCAGCCATAAGATCTCCTTCTTCCGATTGGACTAAACACTAGTTTATTATAGTCCTACTGTCAAGTATTATTTTATTTCATAGTCTAACTATGATTTTTTAAGATAATCCATAGTTTATGGCTTGATTATGGGATTATCCGCCGGTTTTTACTAAACATAAGAGGAAACGGGCCGGCAGAGAGTCCTGTCCCGGTCGAAGCGGAGATGGTCGTGTGCCGTTGCCGGCAAAGGGATTAAAGAATCTGTGCGGCATCGCGCCGACGGAAACGGTGCGCGCCTGACGATGAGCCACGGAGACGCGTCCGCTCGACAACCAACCGCCTTGCCGCAAGTGGCCGCTACTTCTTCCTCGCCGCCAGCTTCGCCTGCAGCGCGTCGATGCGCTGGTGGTTGTCTTCCGATCCGATGTAGGTCCTGAAGAGCCCTTCCTGAATCCGCATCGCACCGTCGAGGTCTTCGTTGAGCCCTTTATGGGAAAGAGCTTTGGTTTCCCTGAGGCAGCCCCGGTCATGCGTTGCCATTTCGCTTATTCTGGCCCCGACCGCCCCGGCCAGCTCCGTTTCCGGCATTTCCCGGAAATCCAGAGTCTTGCCCGCAATCACGATCCAGTTCCGCGCAAGATCGGTGATCTCCGGTTTGTTCACACAGGCGGACGGACAGCCGCACATCAAAATGCCTGCTCCGAAAGGCGCATGCGACGCATCCGTTGTCAGCCTGCAGCCTGCCCCGAGCGAATTTTCAATGGCTTTGATGATCCGCACCCTGTCGATCTGACAGTTGCAACCGCCGCAGTATCGAACGAAAATATCCAAGCGTATCGGACTCCGAATTTTAACCGGGCTCAGCCGGCGGACAGGACTTGATGAAATCGCCGATCTGTTTCTTGCTCAGGCCCACCCCGGGACTGCCGTCGAGGCGTTTGACGATGCGGCCTTTTTCAAACAGAATCAATGTCGGGAAAATATCGATATTGTATGCATCCGCGGCGAGTTCCTCATCATCGGCCGCCAGGAGCAGACGCCGTTTCTCTTTCCGCGCCAGTTTTTCAAACTCCGGCAGGGCTTGCCGGCAGAAAGGGCACCAGGTAGCATACACCAGCGCAATGACTCTGTCGCTCGCCCCAAGAGCCTGCCTCAAATCATGAAGGTTGTCCACCGCCGCACAGGATTCGTTGTCCATGGGCTTCTCCCCTCCTGATGCAAGAAACGAACAAAACCGATTCAGACCGTCTCTTATTTTTTTAACGGTGTTCCTGCAAAGAATCTCTCCTGCAGTCGGTGCATGCCCTGAATCCACCGGCCATAATCCGCCGCCTTGCGCTGGATGTAGGTTTTGACTTCCTTGTGCGGCAGAATCAGAAATTCATCGGCGGCGAAAGATTCCATAACGGCGTCCGCCAGCTGTTCCGGCTTCATCAGACCATCCACCCCCGCCACGCCGCCGCCTTCATGCCCGCGTGTCATCTCCGATTCGACCGCCTGCGGGCACAGCGCAAACACCCGGATGCCCTGGCCGCCGTACGTAATGGCCAGATTTTCCGCCATGTCCACCGCTGCGTGCTTGGTGACGGAGTAAGGCAGAGAACCAATCTGGCTTAGGAGCCCGGCCGCGGAGGCCGTGATCATGATCGCCCCGCCGCCGCGCCGAATCATTCCGGGAATGACCGCCCGCGCCACGAAGACGTGCGCAAGAACATTAATCTCCCAGATGCGCTGCCAGGTTTCGTTATCCACTTCGTAACCGCCGATGGCGATGATGCCGGCGTTGGAGCAGAAAAGGCCAACGTCGCCAAACTTGTCTTCCGTGAATTTCACCAGACCGGCGATATCCGCTTCTTTGCGCACATCGCAGACAAACGTCTCGCCCCCCACTTCGGCGGCGACGGCCTTCGCGCCCGCCTCATTGATGTCGGCCGCAACAATGACCCTTGCGCCTTCTTTTGCAAACCGCTGACACAGACCCCGGCCGATACCGGAAGCCGCCCCTGTTACAATGATGGATTTCCCTTTGATATCCATCTCTCCTCACTTGCGTTTCCCATCCATCCGTTAATCGTTTATGAGCCGGCCAGTTCTCTGGAGCGCCGCGCGGCCGCCTCCACAGCGCCCGTCAGCGTCGCGCGTATTTTTCCTTCTTCCAGCACCCGCAAACCCGCGGCGGTGGTTCCGCCGGGAGAGGTCACCATATTTTTCAACCGGGCGGGGTGCTGGTTCTCCTGAAGACACAGACGGGCCGCGCCCAGCATGGTTTGCGCGGCCAGTTTTTCGGCCAGATCCCGGCCAAGGCCCAGTTGAACGCCGGCATCCGCCAAGGCTTCGATGATCACAAAGCAGTAGGCCGGGCCGCTGCCGCTGAGTCCCGTCACGGCATCCATGAGTTTCTCCTCCACTTCCACGGCCAGGCCGACGGCGCCCAGCATCGCCAGGGCGTAGCGCACGTCATCGGGACGGGCAAAACGCCCCCTCGCCACAGCCGCGGCGCCTTCACCCGCCAGCGCGGCGACGTTGGGCATCACGCGCAAGACGCGCGGTTTTCCGGTCAGCAGGTGTTCGATGGAATCCGTCGTCACGCCGGCGGCGATCGAAATGAACAGCTTCGATAAATTCGAAGCCTGGCGAATCTCTTTGAGGAGGTCCGGGAAATTCTGCGGTTTGACGGCCAGAACAATAATATCGGCCTCCTTCACGGCCTCGCGGTTGTCCTCGGTGACCCGCAGCTTCAGGGAAGAACGGAGTTCGCGAAGCCTTGCCGGATCAACGTCCGCCACAGTGATATTCCGCGGGGAAAGGATCTTCCGGGAAACCATCCCCTGCGCCAGAATGCCGCCCATCTTTCCCCCACCGATAATCGCAACTTTCTTGCCTGTAAACATCGTCATGTCCTCCGGATGGCAAATACATGCCCTTTTTCCCGGCATCCTGTCAACACAATATTGAAGATTGTATAAAATCCCGCTTTTGTGGTAGTCACGGGCACGAGAGGATAGAAATTCATGCTGAAATATTTCAAGGTAAGAGAAAACCGTATCGCCTGCTGGGTCAATCCGGATGATTTTGGCGCTCATGCGCAAAGCCTTGTTTTTCTTCACGGCTCCGGCGGCAACTCCGGCGCCTGGATCGAACAGTATTCGATTCTGCGCAAAGCGTATAACATCGCGGCTATCGATCTTCCGGGGCACGGACAATCGGAAGGAAGCGGAGAGCGCGATATTTCCGCCTATGTCCTTCGATTAAAAGAAATCCTTGATGTTTTGAAGCTTGCGCGCCCGGTACTGGTCGGCCATTCGCTGGGCGCGGCCATCGCGCTTGGCTTTGCCGTGCAATATCCGCGGGCGATAAGCGGCATCGTGGCCGCGGGCGGAGGCGTGACCATGCCGGTCAATCCCGACATCCTTAACGGGTTTGCCGGACAGCCGGATTTGATCCTGGATTTAATGTGCAAATTCTCCATCGCCAAAGAAAACCGCCCGAAATTGTATAACCCGCTGCGCCAAAGTCTGGGACAGGCCAGCGTTGATGTGGTGGCGGGCGACATGCTGGCGTGCAGCAAGTTTGATCTGACGGGAGAGTTGCCAAACATCCGCGTGCCGGTGCTGGCACTTTGCGGCGTGGAAGACAAGATGACGCCGCCCGCTTCTTCCGAAAAGATCGCCGGGGGCATTGCCGGGGCAAAATGCGTCCTGATCGAAGGAGCGGGACACATGTCCATGCTGGAAAGACCCGGGGCGTTCAATGACGCCCTGACTGCTTTCTGCCGGGAAATCGGCTCGGATCCCCGTCCCTGAACAGCGTCGTCCGGCTGCCGGTTTGATGGATGCCTTGCAGGAATCGCCGGCAGGAAAACTCTCACGAAAAGCCCCGTCTCTTTGACACAACCTCCCTGCGGGGAGCAAAAGATCCATCGGTGAGGCAGCTATGTTTGCATTGAGCAATTTCATCATCGCGCTGGCAAAAGTCATTGATATTGTTCTGACAGTCTATCTGTGGATCATCGTCGCCCGCGCGCTCATCTCCTGGGTAAACCCCGATCCCTACAACAAGATTGTCATTTTTTTGTACCGCGTCACCGAACCGGTGCTGGGACCGATTCGGCGAATAATTCCCCGGCACAGCCTGCCGATTGATTTTTCTCCGCTGATCGCTTTGCTGATCATCATCTTTCTGCAGTACTTCCTGGTCCAGACCATGATCCAGGTGGCGCACAGCTTTTAAGAAAGGCAAACGCTTTGACCGACACGCTCCTCATCCGGGAAACCAAAAACGGCTTATCCTTCGATATTTCCGTCAATCCACACGCATCGCGGGCTCAAATCGCCGGCATTGCCGAAGGCCTGCTGAAAGTGAAGGTCACCGCGCCGCCGGTGGAAGGGGCGGCCAACGACGCCTGCATCGAACTGCTGGCCAAAAAACTGGGGCTTAAGAAAAGCCGGATGAAAATTTCCGCGGGGGCCAGAGGACGCAGGAAGACGATCCTGCTGGACGACATCAGCCGGACGGAACTGGAGCAAAAACTCCGTCAACTGGACCTCCGTCCTGAATTATGAAACCATCCATAACGCTTAAATCGGCTTGAAGAAATGGACGATCCGATAGAAAAATCAGAAAACACAAAAGTCGCCAAAGCCGCCGGAATCGTGGGCGCCGCGACAATGGTCAGCCGTGTTCTCGGTGTGGCCCGGGACATGGTCATCGCCGCTTTTTTCGGAGCGAGCTGGGCAACGGACGCCTTCTGGGTGGCGTTTCGCATTCCCAATATGCTCCGGCGCCTGCTGGGCGAAGGCTCTCTCACGGTTTCCTTCGTTCCGGTGTTTACCGAGCACCTGCAGAAGAAAACCAAGCCGGAAGCGCTGGAGCTGGCCGACAATGCCTTTACGATCCTTTCCGTGATCCTGGCCGCGGTCTCCGTGCTGGGCATTGCGCTCTCGCCCGTGATTGTCGGACTGATTGCCCCGGGCTTCATGGCCAATCCCGAGCAATACCGGCTAGCGGTTTTTCTGAACCGCCTGATGTTTCCCTACATCTTTTTTATCGCGCTGGTCGCCCTGTGCATGGGGATTTTGAATTCTTTCCGGCATTTCACCTCGCCGGCCCTGTCCCCGGTCATGCTCAACATCGCCATGATCACGGCCGCCCTTGTTCTGCATGACGCGTTTGACCAGCCGATCACGGCGCTGGCCGTAGGCGTCCTGGCGGGCGGCGTTCTGCAGTTGGCCATGCAGTGGCCCGCGCTCAGAAAATTCGGCGTGTCGTTTCATTTCCGATTCAATCTCAACCACCCGGGCATCCGGCAAATCGGCGCTCTGATGCTTCCGGCCATCCTCGGCGCGGGCGTGGGCACGATCAATGTCTTTGTGGGAACGGTGCTGGCTTCCCTGCTGCCGAGCGGTTCGGTCACGTATCTGTTTTACGCCGACCGGATCATGGAGTTCCCGCTGGGGATTTTCGCCATTGCCATCGGAACGGCGGCGCTGCCCAGTTTTTCCGCGCATGCCGCCGCGGGGAAAACCGAAGAGCTGAAATCCAGCATTTCCTTTTCCCTGCGTCTGATGCTTTTTCTGACTATCCCCTCGATGCTCGCCCTGATGGCGCTGCATCTGCCCATTATCTCCGTGCTGTTTCAGCGCGGCGCATTTGACGCCCAGGCGGCCGTCTATACCGGCCAGGCGCTGTTCTGCTACGCGCTGGGGCTCTGGGCTTATTCGGTTCTGCGCGTCTTCATTTCCGCTTTTTATTCCCTAAAGGATTCCAAATGGCCTCTGAAGGCGGGCATCATTACGCTGGTCGTCAACGTAGTTTTTAGCCTGACGCTGATGTACCCGCTCCGGCACAACGGCATCGCGCTGGCCGGCTCCATTTCCGCCGCCGTCAATGTCGGCGTCCTGGCGTTTGTGCTGAGAAACAAAATCGGACCTTATCTGGACCGCGCGTTTTACACCTCTGTTTTCAAAATCATCGCCTCATCCGCCGCGATGCTGGCCGCCATAGGACTCGTGGAATATGGACTGCCCTGGAACACGTCCTCGGGCTTTCGGGAACGACTGATCTATCTCTCCTTTGCCGTTGTGGCCGGGGCCGTCGCGTACTTGGTGTGCGCTTACCTTCTCAAAAGCCCGGAAATGCGCGCCTTTTTGAGAATGGTTCAAAAAAGACTGACCTCCTCCGGCCATTGATCCCGCCCGATAAAACCATTGACTTCAATAGTTCAAAGTGATAGGGAAACCCGTCTTTGGTGGGATTCGTCAGCCGGGGACCCGAAGGTAAACTATGTTGGATATTAAGTACTTGAGACAGAATTTGGAGACCGTTCGCCGGAAAATGAGCGAACGGGGGCAAAACATTGACTTTGACCGCTTTGTCAGCCTGGATGCGAAAAGACGGGACATCCTGCAGGCGGTGGAAACCCTGCGCAACGAGCGCAACAGCGTGTCCAAACAGGTCGGCGAGCTGAAAAAGAAGAAAGAGGACGCTTCCGCCCTGATTGCCCAAATGGGCGACGTCTCGGCCAAAATCAAGGAATACGACGAAACCCTGCGCGTCACGGAAGAGGAGCTCAACGCCTTTGTCATGATCGTGCCGAACATCCAGCACGAATCCGTGCCGCAAGGCAGCGGACCCGAAGATAACACCGTGGTGCGGTCCTGGGGCGAAAAGCCGTCTTTCCGCTTTACGCCGAAGCAGCACTTTGAACTCGGAGAAAACCTGAACATTCTGGACTTCGCGCGCGGCGCGAAAATCACCGGGGCAAGATTCACGCTTTATCGCGGGGCAGGCGCCCAGCTGGAGCGGGCAATCACCAACTTCATGCTGGATCTGCATACGGCGAACCACGGCTACACGGAGGTGTTTACACCCTTCATGGTCAACGCCGAAAGCATGACCGGGACCGGCCAGCTGCCCAAGTTCAAGGAAGACCTTTTTAAAATTGAAGGGATGGACTATTACCTGATTCCGACGGCAGAGGTGCCTGTCACGAACGTTTACCGGGATGAAATTCTGGAAGAGGAAAAACTGCCGATCTATCTGGTGGCCTATTCGGCCTGCTTCCGCGCAGAAGCCGGCTCCTACGGAAAGGACACGCGGGGGCTGATCCGCCAGCACCAGTTCAACAAGGTGGAGATGGTCAAATTTTCCAAACCGGAGGCGTCCTACGATGAGCTGGAAAAGCTGACCATCAACGCGGAAGAAGTCCTTAAAAGGCTCGGCGTTCCTTATCGAACCGTTTGTCTGTGCACGGCGGATCTGGGCTTCTCTTCAGCCAAAACCTACGACGTGGAAGCCTGGATGCCCGGTCAGGACACATACCGGGAAATTTCCTCGTGCAGCAACTTTGAGGATTTCCAGGCCAGACGGGCGGCAATCCGCTTCCGCCGGAAAGACAGCGGCAAGGTGGAATTCGTGCATACCCTGAACGGCTCCGGACTGGCCGTGGGCCGCACGGTGGTCGCGGTTCTGGAAAATTATCAGCAGGCCGACGGAAGCGTCGTCATCCCGGAGGCGCTGCGCCCTTATATGAGAGGTCTGGAGCGGATCACGCCGTAAGGCCGGAAGGATAACCGGAAAAACATCATGATGGAGGGATGGCCGAGTGGTCTATGGCGGCGGTCTTGAAAACCGTTGACCGAAAGGTTCGCGGGTTCGAATCCTGCTCCCTCCGCCAGATCAAACAGTTCGTCTTGCTTTTCGAGGCGTCCTGTTTTAAACATACAGGCCTGAAAAAATCAGCGGAGAGATGGCTGAGTGGCCGAAAGCGATCGCCTGCTAAGCGATTGTACGCCCTTCAAAGGTGTACCGCGGGTTCAAATCCCGCTCTCTCCGCCATTTTTTATTCATAAATTCAGGTAATTATCCGGTATTATCCCCCTGTCCGGCGTTTCCTTTTTTTCACTCTCCGGCTTTAAGCACTCCAGATTTGACTATAAGCGCAGACAGCATTAGATTACAGCCAGCAAGAAACTGCGACGCGAGTATTGAGTCCATTCTGCTGGATGTTAACTGTAGAAAGGAGCCACAGAGTCTTCGTGGTGATGGCCACCAGCAATAGACCAAGTGTAAAACGAATGACTCCAGAAAAAGACAAGACGGCGTTCGCGGTTCTTGTTTTTTATTCCCCGCCCGGATCGAATCCCCGCCCCGTTTTGGTTTTTTCGGATGGAAACCATCAAACACTGCTCGTGCGGCGCCGCCCAGACATCGGTGTCGCCGTTCCTCGGTGCTGCGTCCGGTGATTCTCACTGGAACACGCTGGCAGGCGATGTATCTGGCTTTTGAAACGGCCAAGAAAACATTTCCAGGCGAAAAATGCGAAAAGGACGATGAGGAAGGCGTGATCAAAGTCCACCGGAATTCCTTTTTTCACGGCAACACGCCGATGACCATCCGTTTCCAGCGGATCAACGACAACAACTGGTTCGTAAACGTGGTTTCTGAAGGGGTCGGACTGAATCAGTCCTGGAACGGAACGCGGTAAAGACGAAAGGCGGAATGACCGAAGACTGCTTTCGGGCCTGAGCGACGGGGCCCGTCAGACGTTGAAGCGGAAGGTGATAATGTCGCCGTCGGCAACAACGTATTCCTTGCCTTCCAGACGCAGACGGCCGGCGGATTTCACCTGCGTTTGCGAGCCGTCGTGCGCCATGAAATCCTCAAAGGACATGACTTCGGCTTTGATGAAACCGCGTTCGAAATCATTGTGGATGGCGCCCGCGGCCCTGGGAGCTTTGGTGTTTTGCGGAATGACCCAGGCCTTGACTTCGTCGTCGCCGACCGTGAAAAAAGAAATGCGGCCCAGCAGCGTAAAAGCGGCGCGGATGATCCGGCCGAAGGCGGCCTCCGCGATGCCCATCGAGGCCAGAAACTCTTTCTGATCGGCCGCGTCCAAGCCGGCGAGTTCCGCCTCGACCTTGCAGCAGATGCCCATCACCGGGCAGGCAAGATGGGCGGCTTCGGCAAATTCATCGGCAAATGCCGGGTTGTCTTCGGCCACGTTGACCACGACCAGTTCCGGCTTGATCGTCCAGAAGGAAAAACTTTTGAGCGTAAAGACTTCCTGCGCGGTGAGTCCCGCTCCGCGCAACGGCTTTCCCGCCTCCAGACAATCCTTCAACCGGGGCAAAAGCTCGTTTTGCGCCGCTTCCTGCGACGGGATGGCTTTTTTGGGCGTCTTGGCCAGACGCTCGAGCTTTTTTTCGATGATGATGAGATCGGAGAGAATCAGCTCGTCTTCGAGCTTGCGGTAGGCGTCAAGCGCCAGGGGAATATCCGGCAGGGAAAAACCGTCTACCACGTGCAGGATGCCGTCGGCGCCGCTCAGATTCTGCCGGATCGCATCCCAGGGATGCTCGCCCACCGCGTGGACATCGACGAAAGGAACCCTGGCCGGAGAGACTTTGGCGGGTTTGTAGATTTCGACAAGCCGGTCAAAGCGCTCGTCCGGCACGGAAGCCTGGCCGCGCACAACCGTTTCGGTGTGTGACGGGCCTACTTTCACGCCGGTCATGATTTCAAACAGGGTGCTCTTCCCGCTCTGGGGAAGCCCCAGAATGCCCATTTCCATTTAAGTAAACTCTTTCTCGATCCGCTCCATCGCCTCTTTCAGCCGGTCGTCCGGCACGGTAAGGGAAATACGGATAAAACCTTCGCCGTACTGTCCGTAGGCCGTCCCGGCCGCCACCACGACGGCGGTTTTGTCAAACAGGCGGTTGGTGAATTCCAGCGACGTCATACCTTTCGGCGCGGGCGCCCACAGATAAAACGTGCCGCGCGGCGGCTGAAAATCAATGCCGATCTTTTGGAGCGTTTTCAAAACCAGCTCCCGGCGGCGTCCGTAAATGGAGAGCATCTCTTCGATGAAACCCGTTTCGCCGGTGAGCGCCTGAATCGCCGCAAACTGCACGGCGTTGAAGATGCCGGAATCCGTGTTTTCCTTGACTTTGCTGATCCCCGCGATCAGATCGGGATTGCCGCAGGCCATGCCGATCCGCCAGCCGCACATATTAAACGGCTTGGAAAAAGAATTCAGCTCGATGCCGACGTCTTTGGCGCCCGGTGCCTGAAGGAAACTGATGCGCTCCTGTCCGTCGAAAACGATTTCACTGTAGGGGTTGTCGTAGCAGACGGCAATGTCGTATTGGCGCGCGAACGCCACCAGCTTGTTTAAAAACCCCATCGTGGCGCAGGCGCCCGTCGGATTGTTGGGATAGTTCAAAAACATCGCCGATGCTTTTTTCGCCACATCCGACGGAATATCTTCCAGCACCGGAAGATAGTCGTTTTGCGCCAGGATGGGCACGTTGCAGGGAACACCTTCCCCCATCAGGATGCTGGCGCGGTAAGCCGGATAGCCGGGATCGGTCATCAGCACGATGTCGCCGGGATTCACGCGCGCCAGAATAAAGTGGTGGCATCCCTCTTTGGAGCCGATGAGGCCCAAAATTTCATTTTCGGGATGGAGCTCCACACTGTATCGCCGGGCATACCAGCGGGCGATTTCCCTGCGCAGTGCGAGCATGCCTTTTTCCTCGTCGGTGGGATAACGGTGGTTTTGTGGGTCGCGAGCCGTCCGGCACAGTTCGTCGATGATGGAAGCAGGGGTCGCTTCCACAGGATCGCCGATCGCCAGAGAAATGACGTCCACACCGTCGGATTTCGCCTGATTGATTTTTTTTCGAAGCTCCATAAATAAATAGGGGGGGATTTTCTGTAGCCGTCGGGCCGTTTCCACGATGCGTCTTCCTTCCTGATCAGAGGTTATCGATATGCGTCTTCAAAAAGCGTTCCTTGATAGACTATTTTCACTTTCCCTTCAAGGTATATTTCCGAAAAAGTCCCGTCCTGACGGGAAAAATACACGCGCAGGGTTTCGCCGCTCTGCACGGCCACATCCACCGGCGAATCCACAAAACGGCGTCCGGCGGCGGCCAGGACGGAAGCGACCACGCCGGTGCCGCAGGCCAGAGTTTCGTCCTCGACGCCGCGCTCGTACGTCCGAATCCGCATTTTATGTCGGTTGATCACCAGCGCAAAATTCGCATTGGCCCCTTCGGGCTGAAAAACCTCATGATGGCGAATTTCTTTTCCGGTCGCCGCCACATCGCACGCCTCGGCGGACGCGACGAAACAGACGGCGTGGGGCACACCCGTGTCGATGCAGTCCAGGTCGCACTCGCCCCCCGACAGATGAATCCGGATGTCCTGCCGCAGGGGAGAGGGGTCGGTCAGCCGGACTTTCACGATGTCGCCCGCCACCTCCGCGTTGATGATGCCGGCTTGCGTTTCAAAAGACAGGGTGGACCCGGCAATGCCGTTTTCAAAGGCAAGGCGCGCCACGCAGCGGGCCGCGTTGCCGCACATGGCCGCCGCGGAGCCGTCGGAATTGAAAAACCGCCATCGGAAATCGGCGGTTGAAGACGGCTCGACGAGCAGCAGGCCGTCCGCGCCGACCGATACTTTTCTTCGACACACCCTGCGTGCAAATTCCGGCAAGTCGCCGACGTTCAGCGATAAATTTCGGTTGTCGATGATGATAAAATCATTACCGCTGCCGCTAACTTTCCAAAAGACAATTCTCTTGTCGTTCACTTACGCCCATTCCTTCCTGGATCATCCTGCGGGGGGGTCGCGCCGCGTCACTTCATCGTCCGGATGCGAACGTCGATGTCTTTCTGATCCTGAAGCAGGGCGAGCAGCTTCGTCGTATCCGTCTCGCCCTGATGATAGGGATACAGGATTTTCGGATGAAACATCTGTGCGGCATCGGCCACCATCTCCGGTGTCATGGTATAAGGCAGATTCATCGGCAAAAAGGCAACGTCGATGTTCTGAAGACGCTTCATCTCCGGGGTATTTTCCGTGTCGCCGGCAATATACAGGCGCAGATCGCCGAAGGTGACGACATAGCCGTTCCCGATCCCTTTCGGGTGATAGGGCTCCCCCGGCGCTCTCTCATGCCGAAGGTTGTAAGCCGGCACGGCTTCAATCTTCAGACCGTCAACTATCTGCGTGTCGCCGTTATTCAGAACAATCGTTTCGGGAATCTGTTTGCCGACTTCGCGGTTGCCAACGATTTTTGTCGCCGGGGTTCTGATGATGCCCACAGCTTTCAAATCCATATGATCGTAATGCTCGTGGGTAATCAATATGATGTCCGCCTTGGGCAATTTCGTGTAATCCGCCTCCCCCGATACCGGGTCCGCATGAAGGATTTTCCCCGCCCAGAAAAAAATGAGCGAACTGTGCCCCAGAAACCGAATCCCCAGGTCCCCCCCGGATGTTTTAATCGTATCGAATTCCATGGCCGCTCCTTTCATTTATTTTCCTCCGCATTTTGGCTTTGCGGCAGACGCGCTACGGTACCCATATAGCGGGCGGCCAATTCCTCCACCGATTCCAGGCACAAATAGTTTAAATACGATTTGACAAACCCCTTGAGGAAAATGGCCGCGGGCAGCCGGGCAACGCGATCCTCCTCGATATTGATCAGATGAGCCTGCCTGATTTTCGTGGCCTGCGCGATCTGCTCCAGCGTCACGCCGAGCGTTTCACGAATTTCCTTCAGATCGGCGCCGCTTAAGGAATCCCGGACCGTCAGCTCGCCGATCCGCGCGCTTTGCCGGATCCTGCTTTTCAGGGATGCCTGGCGCTCTCCGGGCTTCTGATGGTCGCGACCGCGGCTGATGTTAAAAATGTCGACCGGCTTTTTGACCGCGGGCGCGGCTCGCCCGGCCGCGTCAAGCTCTCCCCGGAGCACCAGCGCTTCATCATACGCTTTCCGGGTCTGGTCCTGAATCAGGGTCCGGTACGCCTCTTCAATCAGAGACAGGATTTCTTGTCTTTCTTCCTTCGTGAAAAAGGAATGGCTCGCCAGAGAACCGGGCTGATAGATCTGCAGGGCGGCGCTGTATGCCTGGCGGATTTCATACGCCGCCGCGGTGGGCCGGATATCCAGCATTTCATAAAAGTTCAACTCGGCAAAACTTTTCCGCACTCCGGCCTCCCTGAGCGCACCGCGGCGCACCTGCCCCGGTTCTTTCTACACACACTGAAGCATTAACTGCCGGCCCGTCGGCTGAAAGATCTGACGGCTCGCGGCGCGCAATTCGCCCGCGGTCTTCGTGTAGGGATACCGGTCCAGAAAAGACACCCGCTGACAAACCGCGTCGTGAACATGATCGTCGTAAGAAACATTGCCCGTGAACTCAACGCGCAGGCCGATGTGTTTTTCGATAACTCTGCAAATATGCAACCCGAGCACGGTATTGTCGCGCTTGCGCAGCTGGTTGACCATAAGCCTGAACCGAAAGGCGTCAAAATCATTCCGCAGCTCCCTGTGGCTTTCCGGGTAGTCCTGCGCAACGACACTCATTATGCACTCCGGCCTATTGAAGGCGCCCTCGCCGAACCGCTCGATCGCCTTTTCCTCCAGCGCTTTGAATTGCGATATGCGAAAACAGTACCGGATCCGCCGGAAATAAACGGAGCGAATCAACCGATAGACATTTTCGATGGAGGTCGGTTCCGGCGTGGTGATGAAAATGCCATTTTGGGAAGCCAGAAAAAAATCGAGCGTGTTGAAAGAAGTCCCGGCGCCCAGATCCAGCAGGATGGCGTCATAGTCCAGTTTCGTAATGGCGCGCAGGATCTTGACCTTCTGTTCATAAGGAAGGTTGGCAATATCAAAATGATCCTGGGCGCCGCTGATGAGAAAGAGGTTTTCAAAAGGCGTCTCCTCTATCGCGTCGTCCAGGCGGGCAACCTTTTTGTAGAGAAAATCGGAAAAACTTTTTGAAGGATAGGGAACGCCGACCAGCGTATGCAGATTGGCCGCGCCCAAGTCCAAATCGATCACCAGCGTTCTCCTGCCCAACCCCGCTGATAAACGCCCGAGTGAACTGGTGATAAAACTTTTGCCGGAACCGCCTTTGCCTCCGCCAATCGGCCAAATATGCGCCATAAACCATCCGCTCAAAGGTTTTTGCTGTTTTACTACACGATAAATCGCCAAGATTCAAGCAAAAAGTTTAATATTGCTAATGATTTTGACCATTTTAAAAATTTTAATCCCACCTCAGTGCTGTACCGGGCGATATATTCCGGAGGACAAACGGGCAGGCAGCGACAACTTTCTTGACTTATCCTCTCATTGTTTCTAAAAAGACCGATAACCTTTCCAGCTGCGGGGATAAAAAAATGATCGATCGCGAACCGGACATACAGGCGGCCCTGCTGCAACACACTTCCGAAGCCCGGCTGATCCTGGAAGGCGCTTTTGTTCTTCCCGACGGACGCGGCATCGACGGAGAGCACACAGCCCGTGGAGCCGATGGTTTGATCGTTCTGACCGACTCCGACGGCAGGAAAATTTTCCAGGGCAAAGACATTCTGCTTTCTCCCGCCATGCCCGCCGAATCTTTTTTTACCGTCCCTGACGTAAAAATCGGAATCGATTTTCACTGGCAGCGCTCTCAGAAACAATCGTTTAGGGGCGCGCTTTTCCTGTCGGGACAAAGCCGGACTGCCTTTCACCTCATCAATATTGTCCCGCTTGAGGAATACCTCGCTTCGGTGATCTCGTCGGAAATGTCGGCCGGCGCCCCCTTGGAGTTTCTCAAGGCGCAGGCCGTCACATCTCGCAGCTGGCTGGTCGCGATGCTGGGCCGGAAGAAAACACGCCGCATCCCACCCCAAAACATCCGGGATGAAATCTCCGTCTGGCAGGACGTCAACGATCACGAAGGCTTTGATGTGTGCGCCGACGACCACTGCCAGCGCTATCAGGGCATTTCGCGAATCGCTTCGGAAAATGTCGCCCGGGCCATCGGGGCCACGCGGGGCCTGTTTCTCACCGGCGGAGACCAAATCTGCGACGCGCGCTACTACAAATGCTGCGGCGGACGGACGGATGTTTACGCAACCGCCTGGGAAGACGCATCCTTCCCCTATCTTGCCGGCGTGGCCGATTCCGACCGGCCGGGCGCGCCGATCGCCACGGAACAGGAGGCGGCCGACTGGCTTCGCTTTCGCCCCGAGGCTTTCTGCAACACCGCCGATCATGACCTGCTGCAACGGATTTTGCCTTCGTTCGACTTGGAGACCCTGAACTTCTACCGCTGGCGGGTCGCCTACAGCCGACAGGAGCTGGAGCAGATTCTCCGGTCCAGGTCCGGCATCGATTTCGGCGTCCTGCAAAACCTCGATCCGTTGGCGCGGGGGCCGTCCGGGAGAATATATCGGCTGAAAATTACAGGCTCGCGCCGCACGGTCGTCGTCGGCAAGGAACTGGAAATCCGCCGCTGGCTTTCCCCAACGCATTTGCTCTCCAGCGCGTTTGTCGTCTCGGTCGAGCGGGATCCGGACGGCAACGCGCGGGGCTTTCTTCTGGAAGGCGGCGGCTGGGGGCACGGCGTGGGCCTTTGCCAGATCGGCGCGGCGGTCATGGCGTCTCAGGGGCGTGCCGCCGAAGAGATTCTGGCGCATTATTTTACCGGAGCGATTTTGAAAAAACTGTACTGAACGCTTGCTTCACAGCCAAACCAAAAAAACGCATCGGAACAAAATAAAGGAATTTGATGCCTTCACCCGACACAAAAGCGTCGCAAAACCCAAGCCCCTGGCTCTGGGTTCCGTCCATCTATATCGCCGAAGGAATACCCTACATGATCGTCATGACCGTCAGCGTCGTGACGTATAAAAACCTGGGGCTTTCCAATACCGACATCGCCCTGTACACGAGCTGGCTGTACC
>MTBK01054158.1_pt2 | contig 33103 bp, 30 predicted proteins | sample 1535981 | NCBI WGS metagenome assembly MTBK01 (sample SAMN06109225, study PRJNA356200) | anaerobic digester metagenome | isolation source: biogas reactors fed with pig manure or primary and secondary sludge | place: Spain | collected 2016-06-30
CCCGCCGGAGGGGCACTTCTCGCGCTCTTTCTCCTCCTACGCGCTGGCGAAGAACGAGATAAGGCTCTTCTCCTTCCCGGACATCTACTTCAAGATACAGGAGGTCATCAGCTCGCCGATAAGCTCCGCCACGTCGATAGCGAAGGTGGTGGGGAACGACCCCAACCTTGCGGCGCGAATCCTGCGGCTGGTGAACAGCTCCTTTTACGGGTTCCCGAATCCGATCCAGTCCATCCCGAGGGCGATAGCGATAATCGGCTCGAACGAGCTGTCGTCGCTGGCGCTGGCCGTCTCGACGATGAAGGTCTTCAAGAACGTGCCGCCGGAGTTTGTGGACATGAAATCCTTCTGGCGGCACTCGATCGCGTGCGGGGTCTTCTCCCGCCTGCTGGCCTACACGAAGAAGAGGCGGTCGGAGGAGAGGTTCTTCCTGGCCGGGCTGCTGCACGACCTGGGCAGAATCATCCTCTACACGAAGACCCCGAGGGAGATGACCTACGCGCTTGAGCTGTCGGTGTTCGAGAGGACGCCTCTGTGGCGGACGGAGAGGCGGGTGTTCGGCTTCGACCACACCGCGGTGGGCAGGGTGCTGATGGAGGAGTGGCGGATACCGGGCGGGATAGGGCAGCTGTGCGAGCACCATCACTCCCCGGAGTCCGAGGAGGCACCGGAGGAGGCCGCGTACGTGCACATAGCGGACTACCTGGCGAACGCGCTTCGCTTCGGCTCCAGCGGCTCGGTCTACTTCTCGCGGATGGACAGGGGGATGCTGGAGGCGCTGGAGCTGGACAAGGGGGACTTCGAGGCGGTGCTGGCGCAGGGCGAGCGGCAGATCCGCGAGATCATGAACATATTCCTGGTGACGTGACGATGGACGGGATGAACGAGAGCCTGGAAGGACTGCGGGAGAGGGTGCGGCTGCTGACTATGGAGAGGGAGTCGGCGAAACGGGTGCTGGAGGCCGCGGTCGATTCGCTGTCTCCGTCCGTAATAGTGGACGACTCTTTCTCGAAGCGGGAGCTGCTTTCGCAGACGGCGCAGAGGCTGAGGTCCTTCATCAGGCTGGATTCTCTTGTCTTCTTCCTGTTCTCCGCGGACGGGCTGGACTTTTATCCCGCCTACTGCGACCCGCCGGAGGCCCTTCCCTTTTTCGAGGAGGAGATGGCCCCCCTGATAGACGACGGGACATTCGCATGGGCGGTGGACAGGAACAAGCCCGTGGTGATCACGGCGGCGGGGCGAGCGGAGGACGGGACGGAGCGCAGGCTTTTGCTGCACTCGATCATGACCCCGAGCGGAGCGGCGGGGATGTTCATGGCTCTGCTTGGGGAGGACGAGGCTGGGATTCTCGACGTGTCCTACGCCTTCTTCACCGTGCTTCTCAGCTCGGCCGCCGCCGTTCTGCAGAACGCGGAGTTCAACAGGACGGTGCGAGACCTGAACAGAGAGCTTCAGGCGAAGATCGAGAGCCTGGAGGTGTCCGAAAGGAACCTTGCGGCCGCGATTAAGGCGAAGGAGCTCTTCCTGGCCAATGTCAGCCACGAGGTTCGCACTCCGCTGAACGGGGTGATGGGGCTGGTGGCGATCCTAGAGAGCACGTCGCTGGCCCCTCGCCAGAGGGAGCTTCTGCACGTGCTTAAAGACGAGTCGAAGGCGCTGTTGGCCATGATCAACGACCTGCTGGACTTCTCGAAGATGGACGCGGGAAAGCTCCGCTACGAGGAGGCGCCTTTCGACTTCCACGAGTTGTGGAGCAGCGTGAGGGAGAGTTTTGCACCCCGAGCCGCCGCCGAGGGGCTGAGCTTTTCGATGAATCTGGATCGGTCGGTGCCAGAGTTCTTCGCGGGGGATTCGCTCCGGATTCGCCAGCTTTTGAGCAACCTGATAGGAAATGCTGTGAAGTTCACGTCCAAGGGCTCGGTCGAGGTGACCGCCGGCGGGCACCCGGCGGAGGACGGGATGTTCCGCCTCGAGGTGAGCGTCCGAGACACCGGGATCGGCATTTCGCAGAAGGACAGGGAGAAGCTGTTCGAGCCGTTCGTTCAGGGCGATGTCTCGTTGACCCGCAAGTTCGGCGGGACGGGCCTCGGGCTGGCGATTTCAAAGAGAATCACGGAGGACATGGGCGGGAAGATAGCCTTCGAGAGCGAGGAGGGGCGAGGGACCATCTTCCGCTTCTTCCTGCCGCTGAAACCGGCCGCGTGGCCGGAGCAGCGGGAAGGGGTCGTGTCGCTGCAGGCCGAGGGGGTCAGGCGGCGTCTGCGCGGAGTCCTGGCGCTGGTGGTGGAGGACAACGCCACCAACCGCATGGTAGCTGTGTCTCTGCTGAACCTGCAGGGGATAGAGGGAGTCGATACGGCGGTCGACGGCGTGGAGGCGATTGAAAAACTCTCGTCCAAACGGTACGATATCGTCTTCATGGATATTCAGATGCCCCGGATGGACGGGCTGGAGGCGGTCTCGATCATCAGGGACCCGAAGTCGTCCGTGATGGACCATGATGCGGTGGTCGTCGCGATGACGGCGAACGTCCTCCCCGGAGACAAGGAGCGATTCATAGAGGCCGGGATGTCGGACTATATAGCGAAGCCGCTTCAGACGGTGGACCTGCTTCGGATTCTGGCCCGGAACATCTCCAGCTTCCCCGAGCAGCCGTTCGAGGAGGCCGAGCTTCCGGTCGAATGGGATGACTCCGGCGATACGCCCTTCAGGCGCGAGTCGCTGATGGCGAGGATGGGTGGAGACACTCTTCTCTGCGTCAGAGTCCTGGACAAGTTCGTCGAGGACTTCCCCCTGACTCTTGTCAAGTTGAAAAACACGCTGGAATCGGGGGACATGGAGGAGGCGCGGGTGATCTTCCACACCCTGAGAGGAGCTTCGGTGAACGTTGAGGCGCTGCAGATGGCCCGGCTTGCGGAGGAGGGGAATTCGGCGGCCGCCGCGGGAGATGCACCGAGGGTCGGGGAGATCGCGGTGGAGTTGGGCGCTGCGTTCGAGGGCTTCGCGGAGGCTGCGCGCCTGTTTCAGGAGGAGATGTCGGACGGAAAATGACGCCCGCGGCTTCATGGGCATCGATAAATCAATCAAGGGGGAAAAACCATGAAGATACTTGTTGCGGAGGATGACGTAACTTCTCTTTTCATGCTCGAATCTCTTCTGACAAAATGGGGGTTTCAAGTCGTCTCCGTCCAGGATGGCGACGAGGCGCTGAAGATTCTCCAGGGCGAGGACCCCCCGCTTCTGGCGATCCTCGACTGGATCCTGCCGGGCAGGAGCGGCCCAGAGATCTGCGGGATGCTCTCCTCAAGGGAGAGGCCCGACGAGGAATCCTCTTGCCTCGGGGATATGGCAAAACCGTACCAGTATATTATCATCCTGACCGTTAAGGGCGACAGGGAGAGCGTGATCGCCGGGCTTGAGTCGGGGGCGGACGACTATGTGACGAAGCCCTTCGACTCCCACGAGCTTAGGCTGCGCGTTATGGGGGGGAAGAGAATCCTCGATCTGCAGGAGGAGCTCAGGAACGCGGCGATATTCGACGCGCTCACCGGGATCTTCAACAGGAGGGCGGTCATAGACAGGCTCGGCAAGGAGATAATCCGCGCCAAAAGGGAGGACGGGACTCTGAGCGTCGCCATGTTGGATATAGACCACTTCAAGACGGTGAACGACACCTACGGGCATGTGACGGGGGACAGGGTGCTGATCGACAGCGCGGAGAGAATCACGAAGTCCGTCCGCCCCTACGATATAGTAGGCAGGGTGGGAGGAGAGGAGTTCCTGATGATCTTCCCGGGGCTGGAGAATGGCGATATAGACGCTATCTGCGAGAGGGTGCGCCTCTCTTTCGAGTCGAAGCCCTTCAAGGCCTGCGAGGAGGATGAAGGCCTATCGGTATCCGTCAGCATCGGGATCTGCGACCTGTCCGAGGAGTATCCAGACGTCGACTCCCTGCTTGCCGAGGCCGACAAGGCGCTTTATCGGGCGAAGAACTCGGGGAGAAACAGGGTGAGCAGGTAGCGGGTCCCTATGGGGCTTGGAGAGGAGTGTTGCAATTGAGAAAGAGCTGTGCATACCTTGTGGCGGCGCTTCTGTTATTCGTTCTGTTCCTGTCGTCCCCGGCGGCGGGGGCATGGTCCATGGGGGACCTGTTCTTCGCCAGGGATTGGAGGGGCGTGGACTCGCTCTTGCGGTCCGGGGTTGATCTGACGCCGATGGAAAAGTCCCTGGCGGCCAACGCCCTTTGGTTCTCGAACCGCTTCGAGGAGGCCCTTGCCCTCTTCGAGGAGTGCGCGCTCCACTGGCCGGACGAGGTGCGCCCCTACGGGGAGTTCATGATGGTGCTGGCGCTGGAGCGGCTGGGAAGGCCGGGGGAGGCCGTGGCGAAGGCGCTCGACCTGCTGCCCGTGGCCCCGTCCGACCTGGGCTACTACGCCGCCTACGCCCTCTTTCGCCTGGCGAATGCGAGCGACGGAGGCGAAAGGCGAGAGGCGGCTCAGAAGATGTACAGCCTGGCTCAGAACGACTCGCAGAGGACGACCGCACTGGCAGAGCTGCTGAAGCTCCCAGGCGACAAGACCGAGTACGCGCTGAGGATGACGGACATGTCGCCGAGGAACTCCGCCGCGCTGAAGGTTCTGGAGTCCCTTCCGAAGCCCTGGAGTTCGGACGTGAACATGGCGGTCGGCTACGCAGCCTATCTATCCGGCAAGTACGACAAGGCGATACCCCTCTTCCTCGCCATCCCGATGGACTCGAGGCACGGGCGCAAGTCGAGATACTACCGAGCCTTCTGCCTGTACAACAAGAAGCAGTACGCGCCCGCGCTGGAGGCGTGGGGCTACCTGGCGAAGACGGGCGAGTCCTACGCCGAGTCCTCCGTCAGGCGGATCTCCATCCTGGCCGGCAGGGGGGAGAGGGAGAACGCGCTTCGCGTACTGAGGGAGGTGGCCTCAAACCGCGAGGGGGAGATACAGGTCAGGGCTTATTACTCCCTGTCGACCCATCTATCGGGCAAGGAGAAAGCCGCCGCCGAGGACAAGGTCATTGAACTGGCGCCCGGCTCCCTGTTCACGACCCAGATCCTGTGGGGGAGGGGCTGGGACAGGTGGAGGGCCGGAGATGTTGCCGGTGCGACGGCCCAGTGGGAGAAGAGCCTCGCCCCGGGGATGAACAGAAACTGGCGGCCCCGGGTCATTCACTGGGTAGCCAAGGGGCACGAGAGGCTGGGGAACAGGGAGAAGAGCAGGCTCCTGCTCGACGGCCTGAAGAAGGACCACCCCCTTTCCATCTACGCCTTCATGGCGGGGGGCGAGATTGAGCTGACTCCGGGTACCCCGCCGGACCTCGACTCGGAGCCGTCGCTGCTGGAACAGTGGGGCTTCGTCTCGCACGCGCGCAGGGTGCTGCTCGCCAAGGGCGACGAGCGATCCGTGTTCAGGGCCGCCCGGCTGGCCGACTGGACGGGAGATCAGCAGGCGACTTACACCGCGGCGCTGAAGATAGGAGAGAGGCTCAGAACCGGGCCTTTCTACGAGGACGCCCTCTCGATGCTGTACCCCCGCCCCTTCTACTCGGATGTGACCCGTGCGGCGGAGCGTTTCGAGGTGGAGGACAACCTCGTATGGGCAATCATGAAGCAGGAGAGCGCGTTCAACCCCGCCGCGACGAGCTGGGCGGGGGCGGGCGGCCTGATGCAGCTGATGCCCGGCACTGCTGCCGGAGAGGCGAAATCACTCGGCATGAAGGAGTACAGCGTCTACGACGCGGAGCAGAACATAATAATGGGCACGGCCCATATCGCGAGGCTGATGCGCTCCTTCGGCGATGTGGGGCTTTCGCTGGCCGCTTACAACGCCGGCCCCGGCAACGCCAGGAAGTGGCTGGGCGACAGGAAGGACGTGCCGCTGGACGAATGGATAGAGCTGGTGCGATTCGAGGAGACGAACGACTACGTCCAAAAGGTGACGGCGAACCTTGAGGTCTACAGGGCACTTTATCCGCCCGAGGAGGAAGAGGTGGACGTCGGAGGGGAGACATCGGACTACGAGGACGACGGGGATTGAAAAAACGGGCGGCCGCGGATGACGGGCCGCCCGTTTCGTCATGTCCGTCGCGAGTCCGTCCCGTCAGGACGACGGGTTCTTAAGCTCCTTCAGAGCCGCCTCGAAGTGCCTCCATTCGATCAACGGGTCCTGCCCGCCCTCGCTCTTGATGTGCTCGCGTATGGCCATCATGGACGCCTTTCTGCAGACGAAGGCTATGTCCCCTCCCGTGCGCCCGTCCGTGAGACTGGACAGGGTCGGTATGCGGATCTCCGACGAGAGTGGCTTCTTGCGCAGGTGGATCTCGAAGATCCTCTCTCTCGCTGCCGCGTCCGGGCGGGGAAGCTCCAGTATCATGTCGAACCTGCCGCTCGACAGCAGGGAGGGATCGACCAGGTCGAGCCTGTTGGTGGTCGCGAGGATCACCACGCCCTTCAGGTCCTCTATGCCGCTCATCTCCGCCAGGAACTGGCTTATGACACGCTCGGTGAAACTGGCCCCCGCGCCGCTGTCCTTTCCCCGCACCGGGACGAGCGACTCTATCTCGTCGAAGTAGAGGATAGACGGGGCTGCCTGCTTGGCCGTGCGGAAGACCTCCCGTATCGCACGTTCGCTCTCGCCTACGTACTTGGACATGAGGGACGGCCCCTTGACCGATATGAAGTTGACGCCGCTCTCGTGGGCCAGGGCCTTGGCGAGCAGAGTCTTGCCGGTGCCAGAGGGCCCGTGGAGCATTATGCCCTTGGGCGGGGTGATGGCGAACTTCTCGAAGATGTCCGCGTGCTGCAGTGGCCACTGAACCGCGTCGTGGAGCTCGTCCTTTATGTCGTCGAGCCCGCCTATGTCGCGCCAGGAGACATCGGGGATCTCCACGAAGACCTCCCTGATGGCGGAGGGGTCCACCTCCCTGAAGGCGTCCAGAAAGTGCTCCATCCTGACGTCCATCGCCAGAAGCCGATCGTAGGGGATCTCCTCCATCTCCATGTCTATCTCGGGAAGGAGCTCCCTGAGGCTGGCCATGGCCGCCTCCTTGGCGAGAGCCTCTATGTCCGCGCCCACGTAGCCGTGGGTCATGTCGGCGAGGCGTCGAAGATCGACGTCCGAGGCCAGGGGCATCCCCCTGGTGTGGATGGCGAGTATCTCGTGTCGTCCGTTCCTGTCGGGTATGGGTATGGCTATCTCCCTGTCGAAGCGGCCGGGGCGGCGCAGAGCCGGGTCCAAAGTATTGGGGATGTTCGTCGCGCCTATGACGACTATCTGGCCCCGGGACTCAAGCCCGTCCATCAAGGCCAGCAGCTGGGCGACGACTCGCCTCTCGACCTGTTTCTCACCGCCCATCTCCTCGCGCTTCGGGGCTATGGCGTCTATCTCGTCGATGAAGATGATCGAAGGGGCGTGCGCCTGGGCGTCCTCGAAGACGTTGCGAAGGCGCTCCTCGCTCTCGCCGTAGAACTTGCCTATAACCTCCGGGCCGGAGATGTGGGTGAAGTAGACGTCCGTCTCGGCCGCGACTGCACGGGCTATTACTGTCTTGCCGGTGCCGGGAGGGCCGTAGAGCAGCACCCCCTTGGGCGGCTGAACTCCTAGCCTGTCGAACACCTGGGGAAAGCGAAGCGGCAACTCTATCATCTCCCTGATCCTCTGGATCTGCGGGCCGAGGCCGCCTATGTCCTCGTAGGTTATCTTGGCCTTTCTCTCCCCCTCGGCCTGCTTCTCAACGTTCACGTAGGTCGACTTGCTGATTATCACCGTCCCCGAGGGCGTGGTGTCAACTATGCGGAAGTCGCACATCCGGCTGCCGAACAGGTTGGTGCGCACCCGGTCGTCTTTGATGACGGGAAGCCCTTCGAGCAGGGAGCGGATGTAGACAGCGTCGCGCTCCTTCTCGAGCAGTGCCGTTGATGTCAGGGGGCGAAGGGTCACGCTTCCCGCGAAGTGATGAGTCGTCCTGTGGACTTCGACCTTGTCGTCGATGCTGATCTGGGCGTTGTCCCTCGATATGCCGTCTATCTGCACAACGCCCTTGGCGGCCCCGGACTCCACCAGCTCCGAGTCGCAGGAGAGGATCCGAACCGGGGTGCGCCTCTTTCCCTTTATCTCGACTATTTGACCTTCAGAAAGCCCCAGTTTGACCATATCCTCCGGGGAGATCCGGGCTATGCCGTGTCCAACGTCCTTCGACATGGCTTCCTTGACTTTTAACATGTGCGACAACCTCTCTTCATCGTGTCTCCAGCGGAAAAAACTCCCATGCTCTGCGGCTTGCCGTCAAGCGCCGCGGGGCATGGGAGACGTTGACAAAATTGCGTCCTAGCCAGCGGCCACTGGCTCGACCCTGCCAGGGTAGGCCTCGAGGGCGAGCTTCAGCACGTCCATGGCCTTGACCAGTTCCTCGTTCTTGAGGACGTAGGCAAGGCGGAACTCCTGCTTGCCGAGGCCCGGGGTGGCGTAGAAGCCCTCTCCGGCGGCGGCCATCAGGGTCTCCCCGTCGACGTCGAAGTTCTCCAGCATCCAGATGATGAACTTCTCCGCGTCGTCGACCGGGAGCTTTACCATGACGTAGAAGGCACCCTTGGGCTCCGAGCAGATTACGCCGGGCATCTTCTGAAGGGCCGCGTAGAGTGTGTTGCGGCGCGCCTGGTACTCCTTGTTGACCTCTTCGAGGTAGGACTTCGGTGTGTTGTAGAGGGCGGTGGCGCCGACCTGCTCGAGCGTAGGCACGCAGAGGCGTCCCTGGGCTATCTTCAGGACCTGGGCCATGAAGTCCTTGTTCTTGGTGGCTATGCAGCCTATGCGGGCGCCGCAGGCGCTGTAGCGCTTTGAGACCGAGTCTACTATGATGACCCTGTCCTTGATCTCCGGCATGTGTCCGAAGCTTGTGTACTTGAGGCCGTCGTAGACGAACTCGCGGTAGACTTCGTCGGCGACGATGTAGAGGTTGTGCTTCAGGGCGAGCTCGGCTAGCATGTTCATCTCGTCGAGGGTGTAGATGGTGCCGGTCGGGTTGCCGGGGTTGGCGACGAGGATGGCGCGGGTGCGCGGATTGATCAGGGACTCGATCTGCTCCTTGGGAGGAAGATGGAAGCCCTCTTCAGCTTTCGTAGTGATCGGCGCGACCTTGACGTTCACACTCTGGGCAAAAGCGTTATAATTGGCGTAGAAGGGCTCGGGAATCAGCACCTCGTCGTTAGGGTCGCACATGGTCATGAACGCGAAAAGAAGCGCCTCGCTGCCGCCCGCGGTTACGATTATGTCCTCCCTCTCTAAGGGAATCTCGAACTCTTTGTAGTAGCGGCTCATCGCGTCGCGCAGGTCGTTGTTGCCCTGGGAGGTGGCGTAGGCTATGACTTCCTGCGAGAACTCCCTGATGGACTTGAGGAATGACTCGGGTGTTTTGATGTCGGGCTGTCCGATGTTGAGTGGGTAGATCTTCTTCCCCTTGGCCCTTGCCGCTTCGGCGTAGGGCAGCAGTCTGCGTACAGGAGACGACTGCATGGCCTTGACTCTTTCGGAAAACTTCACCTTGATAACCCCCTTGATTTGGTTTAAATGGTGAATCTCTCTTGGGGAAAATGATAACATAAATACGAGGGTTTTTACAGAATAGGGCGGTCGCGGGTGACAAATTACGAGAAAAATGAATGAAAACATATCGCAGCGGGGGTGACAAGGAATGAAAAGGATGGAACTGCTGAAAACGCTCGCGGCAGAGGGGGGAGGAAAGATGATCCTCCTCGTGATGGACGGATTGGGAGGCCTGCCCGGCGCGGAGGGTAAGACCGAGCTTGAGGCGGCCTTCAAGCCGAACATGGACGCACTGGCTGGGGAGAGCGAACTCGGCCTCCTCGAGATAGTGGACGTCGGGGTGACCCCCGGCAGCGGCCCGGGACACCTGTCGCTCTTCGGGTACGATCCTCTCGAGTTCTCCATAGGGCGTGGCATTCTCGAGGCGATGGGAGTGGGCGCCGCGGTGGGAGCTGGAGATATCTGCGCCCGCGGAAACTTCTGCACGCGAGACGGTGATATCATAGTCGACAGGCGGGCGGGGAGGATCGCCACGGAGAAGAGCGCGCTCGTCGTTAAAAAGCTGGCGGATTCGATAAAAGAGGTCGACGGTGTTAAGGTCTCGCTTTACCCCGGCAAGGAGCACAGGTTCGTCGCGGTCTTCTCGGGGGAGGGGCTCTCCGAGGAGGTGTCGGACGCCGACCCCCAGGCCGAGGGAGTGCCGATGCGCCCTGCACGTGCGACTTCGAAGAACGGCGAGAGGATGGCCCGGGCCGCGAACGAATTCATCGACCGGGTCGCCTCGGTGCTGAAGGGTGAATCCCCGGTCAATGGGTGCCTGCTGAGAGGCTTCTCGTCGGCGCCCGATATCCCCCTCATGCCGGACCTCTACCGGATAAAGCCTGTCGCGGTGGCAACCTACCCGATGTACAGGGGACTGGCCAAGCTGGTCGGTATGAGCGTGGTGGACGCGGGCGAGACGCTGGACGACCTCTTCGGCGCGGTCGAGCGAGCATATGACGATTATGACTATTTCTACGTCCACGTCAAGTACACTGACAGCCGCGGGGAGGACGGGGACTTCGACGGAAAGAGGGAGGTCGTGGAGACGGTTGACAGGCTGATTCCGCGCCTGACCGCCCTGGACCCGGACGTTATTGTGATAACGGGGGACCACAGCACCCCGAGCCTGTTGAGCGGCCATTCGTGGCACCCGGTGCCCTTTTTGCTGAGGAGCAAGTACGCCCGCAGGGGGGATTCTACGTCGTTCGACGAGAGGGAGTGCCGGGTCGGGGCCGGTGGACGGATCGAGGGCAGCAAACTTCTCGGGCTGATGCTGGCGCACGCTCGCAGGCTTGAAAAGTTCGGAGCATGACACTTTTGACGAGGTGATTCAGTGGAGGAACAGCAGCTTAACACTACGAGAGAAATAAAGGGCATGGCGAAGGACGACAAGTTCAAAGTGCTGGCTGTCGTGATGAGGTCGTCCATGAAGAGGGACAAGAACGGCAGGTACTACTGGGACCTCGGGGTGATGGACTCCGACGGGATCATCGACGGGAAGGCGTGGTCGAACGCCCAGTGGTGGGACAGGAGGGCAGAGCCGGAGCAGATCAAGGAGCCGGCCGAGTACGACGCGTTCAAGGACCTCGTCGGCAAGACAGTGGGCCTCGTGGGCCAGGTCAGCGAGTTCAGGGGGCAGCAGCAGTACAACTTCAATGCAGTCTCCCTGATGAACCAGGCGACCTTTCCGCCTCATAGACACGTCCAGCGCTCCCCCGTCCCGGAGGAGACATTGGAGAGGGAGTTCCTTGGCCTGGTGGACGAGTGCGACGGGCCCGTGAGGGAATTCCTGAGGTTCGCCTTCTTCAAGAAGAACCTCTGGGAGGAGTTCAGCGTCTGTCCGGCGGCGGTGTCTCATCATCACGCCTACGTCGGGGGGCTCCTGGAGCACACGGTAGCGGTGGCGAGGACGGCGAAGGGTATAGCGGAGGCGGGGATCCTCGGAGGCTACAAGGCGGACTTGTCCGTGACGATAGCGGGTGCCCTGCTTCACGACCTCGGCAAGCTCGATGCCTACAGGCTGACGCCCGTGCCTGTGATGACTGTTGCGGGGACCTTCCACGACCACATCGCGATAGGCTACGGCAAGTTCGAGTCGCTGGCGAGGGAGTTCGGGCTGGAGGAGCGGCTCTTCATGGCCCTCGGGCATATAATAGTCAGCCATCACGGCTGCAGGGAGTACGGTTCGCCCGTTCTTCCCGCGACGCCGGAGGCGATGGCGGTGAGCGCTGCAGACGAGATCGACTTCCGGCTCTTCTGCTGGAAGAACGCCGTCGAGCAGATGGAGGAGGGGCGGGAGATCTCCGACTACAATCACTCGGCGCAGAGACGCTTCTGGAGACAAGAGAGCCCAAATGGCGCATAAGTTCACCGTCTCCGAGTCGGACCACGGACGCCGCCTGGACAAGACCATCCGCTCCATATGGCCCTCCCTGCCCCTGAGCGTCGTGATGAAGGGCATAAGGACGGGCTCGGTCAGGCTGAACGGAAAAAAGAGCGCCTGCGACGTCAGGATAGAGGCGGGGCAGGAGGTCTACGTGCCCTGGGAGCCGCCCGCAGAGCGGGAAGGGCCTCCACTCATCCGCCGCACCCTGCCTGTGCTCTTTCGGAGCGACGGGCTGCTGGCGGTGGACAAACCCGCGAACCTGCTGGTCCAGCCGGACCGGAAGGGGCAGGACAACGTGCTGGACAGGGTGAAGTACATGATGCGTCTCGAGGGAGCGGAGGAGCGTGCCTACGCCGTTCACAGGCTCGACAGGAACACGACGGGGGTTCTGCTGGTGGCCCTGTCGGGGGTCGTGCTGAGGCTGCTGCAGGATGCCTTTCGCAACCGCGGGATCGAGAAGACATACCTGGCGGTGGTCCTGGGTGTCGTTCAGGGAAGCGGGGAGATAGACGCGCCTCTTCTGAAGGACAGGGCCTCCAACACCGTAAGGGTCGACAAGGGGGGAAAGGAGGCCCTTACCCGCTACAGGCCGACGGCCGAGGGAGGCGGCATGTCCCTGGTGGAGATCGACCTGGTCACGGGCCGTTCTCACCAGGCGAGGGTCCACATGGCGCATATCGGGCATCCGATACTCGGCGATGTTCGATACGGAAGAAGGGAAGTCAACGACAGGTGGAGAGCAAGAGGAGTGCGCAGACCCATGCTTCACAGCTACAGGGTGGGCTTCGGGCGGCTGGAGGGAGGAGGCACCTATCTTTCGGGTAGGAGGGTCGAGGCACCCTTGCCCGAGGATTTCCTACGGCTGGCCCGCTCCCAGGGGTTCGGGGTTTATTGACGGAAGGGGAGAAAAAATATGGGGAGCTTGAGGATCGCAGCGGATGAGAAGGTGATGGAGAAACTGAGGAAGATGGGGGAGGTTCACGCCGTTCAGAGGACCTTGGGAATGGGCTGAAGCGCCAGGAGGGTCGTCCGCATAGAGGACGGCAGGCCTTCGGCGGAGGCCGAGTACACGAGGATAGAGCAGGACGGGGTGATCCTCTGGGTCCCCTCCTTCATCGAGTTCGTCAACGACGAGGTCGCCGTGGTGCAAAGGGGGCTGCCGTGGTCCTCGTACCTGATGATCGCGGGTGTCCTGCTTGACAGCGACGGGGAAGGGTGTTGCAGGGGATAATCGGGCGGAGAACTATTCGATATCGGAATGTTTGTTTTAGGCAAAGGTATTCAGGATAATTACGGTGTATTTCCATTAGTCGCTTGTTCTTTGGAAAAAGAGTGTTATGATATTTACGTGGTCTCAAACGGCAAAAGCCGTAATTCTACAGGAGGTGTGTTTCATGTCTGCTGAAAAGCGTACTTCCTCTAACGTCCTTCTCGACACCGCACTGAAAAACTTCTACGCAGCCGCTGAGGAGATGGGCCTGAGCGATGATCTCATCGACATTCTCAGCCACTCCGAGCGCAGGACCGCCGTCGCCATCCCGGTCGAGATGGACGATGGCTCTGTAAAGGTGTTCAACGGTTACCGGGTGCTTCACTCGGCCGCGATCGGCCCGGGCAAGGGCGGCGTCCGCTTCCACCAGGATGTCTGCCTCGACGAGTGCGAGGCGCTCGCGATGATGATGACCTGGAAGTGCTCGCTCGCCGGTATCCCCTACGGGGGCGGAAAGGGCGGCGTCGACTGTGATCCTCTCCAGCTCTCGAAGAAGGAGAAGGAGAGAGTGGCCCGCACGTGGGCGGCCCGAATGGCACCCGTGATCGGCTCGTGGACCGACGTGCCCGCGCCTGACGTCGGAACCAGCGGACCGGAGATGATGTGGTTCATCGACACCCTGAGCAAGATCCACAATAGGCTCGATCCGGCGGTCTTCACCGGCAAGCCCGTCGGCATGTGGGGATCCAAGGGACGCACGGCGGCCACCGGGTACGGAGTGGCGACCTGCGCTCTCGAGCTTCTGAAGAATCTGAACCTCGATCCCTCAACGATCAAGGTCTCCATCCAGGGATTCGGCAACGTCGGGACCTATGCAGCCCTTACAATGGTAAACGCCGGCGCGAAGGTCGTGGCCATCAGCGATATCACCGGAACCTACTACGCCCCGAACGGGCTCGACATCAAGAAGGCCATGGAGCACGCGCAGAATCACCCCAAGAAGCTGCTCGAGGGCTTCACCTGCGACGGCTGCCAGAAACTGGACCTCAACGAGGCCATCTACGCGGAGTGCGACATCTTCATGCCGTGTGCGCTCGAGGGAGTCATCACCGGGGAGAACGCCGACAAGGTGAGGGCGAAGTACATAGTCGAGGCGGCCAACGGCCCGATCACCCCCGAGGGAGACGCGATCCTCGACAAGAAGGGCGTGTTCGTCGTCCCCGACTTCCTGGCCAACTCCGGCGGGGTCATCGGCTCCTACTTCGAGTGGTGCCAAAACCTCAGCGGTTTCTTCTGGACGGAGGAGGAGTACAACGAGAGGCTCATTCGCATCATGAAGGACAACTTCCAGCTCGTCTGGGCCTACGCCAAGGAAAAGAACGTCAAGATGCGCCGCGCGGCCTTCATGGCTGCGATCCAGAGGGTCGCGGACGCGATCCGCATGAGAGGCGTGTTCCTGTAGAGATCGCTCCTCGATCAGCCTATGGCAAAAAAGCGGCCCGACGGGCCGCTTTTTTTATTTCATGATCGGTTTGATCAGGGCTTGAGCCTGTAGATGGTGCGAGGCCAGGGGATCGCCTCTCGTATGTGCTGCAGCCCCCCTATCCATGCCACCAGCCTCTCTATTCCCAGGCCGAAGCCGCTGTGTATGAAGGTGCCGAACTTGCGCAGGTCCAGGTACCAGTCGTACGCCTCCTCCGGAAGCCCCTCTTCCCTGATCCGGGAGAGCAGCCTGTCGTAGTCGTCCTCCCTCTGGGAGCCGCCGATTATCTCCCCGTAGCCCTCGGGCGCGAGCAGGTCATCGCATAGGACGAGGTCGGGGTTCGTCGGGTGCTCCTTCATGTAGAAGGCCTTGATTTTTTTGGGGTAGCACTCGACGAAGACCGGCTTGTCGAACTGCTGGGTGAGTATGGTCTCGTCCTCGTTTCCGAAGTCCTCGCCGTAAGGGGTCCGGCTGCCGAGCTCGTGCAGCATCTCCATTGCCTCGTCGTACTGAAGGTGATAGAAGGGGGCCTTCACGTTCTCCAGCTTCGAGACGTCGCGTTCCAGAATGGCGAGCTCGGGGCGGCAGTGTCTCAACGACTCGGAGACTATGTGGCAGACGAGCCCCTCCTGGAGCTCCATGTTGTCCTCGTGGTCGTAGAAGGCGACCTCCGGTTCAAGCATCCAGAACTCTGTCAGGTGCCTCCTGGTCTTTGACTTCTCCGCCCTGAATGTCGGGCCGAAGCAGTAGACCTTGCCGAACGCCGCGGCCGCGGCCTCGGCGTAGAGCTGCCCTGTCTGGGCCAGGTAAGCCTTCTGCTCGAAGTAGTCGAGTTCGAAGAGGCCTGACGCCCCCTCTCCCGCTGCGCCACTTATGATGGGGCTGTCGATCAGCAGAAAGTCGTTCTGCTGCAGGTACTCGCGCGCGGCTCTGATCACTCGGTCTCTCAGGCGCATGATCGCCTGCTGGCGGCTGCTTCTCAGCCACAGGTGGCGGTTGTCGAGCAGGAAGTCCACCCCGTGGTCCTTCTTTCCCAGGGGGTACTCGTCGACCGGGTTCTGATATACGCACAGATCGGTCACCAGGAGCTCGACCCCCGACGGGGCCCGGTCGTCCTTCTTGACAAAGCCGTATACCTCCACCGAGGCCTCGAGGCGAAGCCCCTTGGCCGTGTTGAAGATATCCTCCGGGACTTCGTTTTTCACCATGACTCCCTGTACTGATCCAGTGCCGTCGCGAAGCTGCAGGAAGTGAATCTTGCCGGAGCTCCTCATGTTGTAGAGCCAGCCGCGTATAATCACTTTTTCCTCGATGTGGGACGGGAGATCTTTTATTGCGGTCCAAGATTTCGCCATCGACATTCTACCTCCATCATCCGAAGGGATTTGTACTCTGACCATATGCAGTATATGATACACTAAGCAAAAATAAAAGGAGGGGAACCGGTGCACATTCCCCGTTTAGTCTTCGCTGAAGAGAGAAAAGCGGACAAAATCGCTCCCAGCATACTGATCGCATCTGTCTTGAAGGGCATGGGGCGCCCCGTGCGCTTTTTCAGCACCGGAAGCGACGAGCGGTACATCAAGCTCCTGGAGCTTGTCACAGGCCAGAAAACGACCATTCTCGACCCGTTCGCATGCGGGAGCAACCGCAACATGAAGCTCCTGTTCCAGGTCGCGGCGTCCCCTGACGCGCTTAATATAGTCTTCAGCTCCCTCGGACAGAGACAGGAACCAGGGGTCTTCAACGTCAGTCCGATCCCCGGCGATATAGCAAGAACGCTCGAGAGCCCGGTGGTGCTCATGCTGTACGCTGATAACCCCGCGGCCGTGACGTCTCGCGTTCTGGAGAGCGTGGCGAAGCAGATCTCCTCCCAGGAGATGCGCCCCTCGGCGGTGCTGTTCTCCTCCGCCTTCAACCCGAGGGAGTATCAGCTGCTGGAGATCGAGGCCGGGCGAAGGACGCCCCTTCTGAACCTTGGATTTGTTCCGAAGACGCTCGAAAAGGAAGCCCCCGCTCTGATGGAGTTGTGCATCAAGGAGATGGGTACCCGGGCCGTATTCCCTGTAAAGGCCGCTACCGCGCAGCTACAGGGAATGATCAACCAGGTGGAGTGGGATATCCTGTGGGGCTTCGGAAAGAGAAACACCAAGTGGGGGGCCGTGCAGGACTCTCATAAGGGACTGGGAGGGGGCATTCACGTCGGCATTCTGTCGAACTCCGACTATGACCTCGAGGGAGACAACGCGGAGCTTCTCTTTAGATACCTAGGATGCAAAACGACCATCGTGCCCCTCGACGGATCCCTTCCGAGCGCTAGGCTCGACGCCCTGTACATCCCTCATGCCCCGGGCTTCCTGTGCGCCGAGAACCTCCTCGCCAAGCAGGACATGCGCAGGTGGTTCACTTCGTTTTTAAGGTCGACCAAGCCCGTCATGATCAACGGCGGTGTCACACCGTTGCTGGGGGAATATTTCTCCCTCCCGAATAAAAAGCGGTACGAAGGACTCAAGCTCTTCCCGTTCAACGGAGTTTACGAAATGCCTTCGCATAACGGCCTTGGAAGGGTGGAGGCCACCTCCTCGTTTGAAGGGGATATCATGTTGAACAAGGGGGAGAAGATCAGAGGTTTCCTTCCGGTTTATGCGTCAGTTGTCGACCCGGGAAACACCTCCGGCGCCTTCTGGATCGTGAGTGACCCGGCAAAAAGCGCGGAGACCGGACTGTCCGGATGGAGCACAGCCTCCTCGATCGCGACCGAAATCCGCCTTGAGCTTTGGAGCAACGTGGAGGGCGTGCTTCGCTGGTTGGTCAAAAGAAAACAGTAAGAGAGGAGACGGGTCTTCAGATTATGCGGTGATGCATGAGGGCCTCCTCCGGAGAGGAGAACGATATAGGCTCGTCCGGCAGCAGGGCGCCGATCAGGGCGAAAACCCCTCTGCCGAACGACCGCAGAGCTTTCCTGTCGCTCTCCGTGTCCCCTAGAAAGAGGGGATTGGACGCACCGGCCGCTTCGCAGAGCAAGCTCAATCCCAGGGGGGACGGTTTGGTGATCCCCAGGTCGGCCGTGATGATCATACGGGGCGGGAAGTCCTGCCAGCCGATCCTTTCGAGGGCCGGCACCAGCTCCCTTCTCGACCTTCCGGTGTAGATCCCGGACGGAACCGGGAGGGAGTTCCAATGCATCGATATCAAGGGGCGCTCGTTGCTCTGCAGGCCTGTTCTCGGTGTGGGAAGCACCCTCCCCTCCAGCCGCGTCTCCGCCCCGAAATAGAGCTCGTCGCAGACCCTGTGAACTGTCTCCCTGTCCACATGCTCCCCGAAAGACCTTCTAACCCAGGAGGGGACGTCCATATTCGAGCAGCCGTCGAGCAGGGATCTCCACTCTTCGGGCGAGGGCAGGCTTTCGGCGAGCGATTCCCTGTCGTTCGCGGCCGCGCAGCAAGCCGCCGCCCACGCTATATCGTAATCGTCGTTGAAGGCCGGGTGAGTCTTGGTGAGGGTGAAGTGCTCCTTCGAGAAGGATGAATCCGCGTTCTGCCGCCCGAGCGGCACTGTCCAGGCCCAGCGAAGGGCCTCGACGATTACCTCGTAAAACGATCGGGAGGTGTCGACTAGGACTCCGTCCACATCGAAGATAACGATATCATGCGCCGCCGCGGGCCTCTGGATGTTCAGGAGCACCAACCTCCCTCGGAGTTTTCCCGCCGAGTATTTTACCAGAGTTTTCGCGGGAGGGCGAAAGGTGGCGATTCGGGTGCTTCTGGAAATACCTCTGAACTACTCCTCGGGCGTTCTCTACCTGCAGCTCGCCCAGCACTTGGAGAAGATGATCCTCTCCGGCAGCATAACCTCGGGGGAGCGCCTCCCCGGAACCAGGGAGCTCGCCAGGATGCTGAAGGTCAGCAGGAGCACGGTGGTCTCGGCATATTCCGTCCTGGTTGAAAAGGGCCTTGCCCATCAGTCCGAGAGGAGCGGCACGTACGCCTTGAACCCGAGGTTGGAGGGCGAGGAATCCTCTCCGGATGAAGAGGCGCTGTTCCGATTCGACTCCGAGTCCCCCTGCAAAGAGCTGCTGCCCCTGTCCGGTCTTTCCGAGATATTGTGGGATATGTCGTCGCCCGAGCTGGAGAGCGCGCTTGAGACAAGCCCCGTCGAGGGGCAGCCCGCCCTCAGGCGCCAGCTTCTGCACCATGCGGCGCTGAGGGGGATCCCGGCTCATCCCGAAGAAGTGGTGGTCACCTCCGGGGGAAAGGACGCTCTGTCTACGGTCTTTCGTTCATTGAAATGCCTTGGAATCTCAAGGCTGTGGGTGGAGGAGCTGACCTACGGAGAGATACCCGGCATCGCAAAAAACGAGCGGTTGCCGCTGAGGACCGTTCCGCTGATGGACGAGAGCTCTCTTTCGTTGCTTGAAAAACTGACCCCGAAGGATGTCCTCTATCTCATTCCCAGCTTTCAAAATCCCACGGGACGCACTATGTCGCACGAGTTGCGGGAAAAAGTCCTGTCGGCCCGTCGACGGAGCGGGTTTCTGATACTGGAGGACGACAGCTACGGCGAGCTTCGCTACGGCGAGAAGTCCATCTCCGCCCTCAAAGCCATGGACGAAGGCGCCGGCATAATCTACATCGGCTCCTTCAGTCAGGCTCTTTTTCCCGGCATGAGGCTTGGATACACCCTCCTCCCTCTCTCCTTGAGGGAGACCTATTTGAAGGTCAGCTCCCTTCGCCAGGGGCATGTCTCGTCACTTGTCCAGTCGGTAGTCACCCGCTTTCTCGCGGAGGGCAAGCTCGCCGCGGCGGTCGAAAGGGCGAGGAGAGTGCTGTCCGGAAGGATGAACAGGCTGGTCCCGTTGCTTAAGGCCTACTTCCCGGCCTCGAACGTCGTTTGGCCCGAGGGGGGGATTTTTCTCTGGCTCCCCGTGCCGGGGATGGATGGCGCCCACGCCGCCATTCTTGCCGGCGGGCAGGGTGTCAGGGTCACTTCGGGTGAGAGATTCGCCCCGAGAAAGACCAAGGTCTCAGCCGTACGCCTCTCAGTGGCGGCGGTACCGGAGGAATCGCTGGAGGAGGCCGTGTCCAGAATCGCAAGGGCATGGTCGGGGGGGTCGACCGTTTGAAACCTATCCGTCGTCGGGAGGCGCGACAATCGTCCCCTCTTCACTGGAGGCCTCAAGGTCGATCGAGACCAGCCACCTTCTCCAGAGCCACAGGGCCGCGGCCGCGGCCCCTCCGCCCCCGAACAGGCCAAGGGCGATATAATCGAGCCTTCCCCGTCCGAATAGAAAACCTCCCATGCCTGCCACGGCATAGCTGAACAAGAGCACGGAACTGACGGACAGCATCAAGACAATGGTGCGCAAGGTCGTACTCATCCTTTCGAGATAATCCCCAAAAAAAAACGGCTAAATATGTCTTGTAGTTTTGTCGCAAATATGATAAGGTGCGCCAAGACGTATAATACAGACTGTTATACAACGAATTTGTCGTTGTCGGAAAAATTTTAAGGAGGTCCACAGATTGAGAGAGACAAGATTATACACCACTTCGGCCGATTACGCATACCAGGAGCTTCGTCACAGGATAATTACAAAACAACTCAAGCCGGGACAGCGTCTCCCCGAGGTGAACATCGCTGCCCAGATGGGTGTCAGCCGTACGCCTGTAAGGGAGGCCCTCAGGCGCCTTGCGAGCGAGGGCCTGGTCCAGATCATCCCGAACAGCGGGGCACGTCTTGCAGCCCCAACTGTCAGGGAGATCGAGGATACTTTCCTTGTTCGGGAACAGCTGGAATGTCTTGCTATTGAACTGGCGGCCGATAAAATCGGCGATCGACACCTGCGTCGAATCGAAGAGGCGCTCATCGAGGAGAGCAGGGCCATAGAGGACAAGGAGTTGGAGACCTACCTCGAGGTCAACGAGGCCTTTCACAAGACCGTCGCCGATGCGAGCGGCAACAAGGTGCTGGTGGAGTACGTCGAGAACATCCTTGCGAGAACGAACGCATACGTCGTATTCTACGACCCCTTTTTCAAGCCGGAGACGACGCCTTCTCCCGACGACCACAGGCGCATACTCGCCGCGTTGAAGGACAAAGACAAGGAGAAGTGCATTGAGCTTATGAAACTGCATCTAAAAAAAACGGTCATAAGCCTGGATAAAATAGTCTCTTACGAATAGTCGCCAAGGCTGGCGACAATATGTCCGATGATTGTCTCTGGCGAAGTCCGCATTTTTTCGCCACAAATCCGATGAAACAGGTGATGATGCTGGATAGATACAACACGCACGGAGCGATGGATTATTCCCGCTCCGCTGCTTATTGGGGAGGATAACAGCTCATGACGGACAGGATCCCGACATTGGACTTGGTCAGGAACTACAGGACTATCAAAGAGGAGATTCTTGAAGCTCTCGATTCGGTGCTGGAAAGTCAACAGTTCATCCTTGGACGGGAGGTCGGGCTCTTCGAGGAGGAGTGCGAGAGCTACCTCGGGGATGTCTCCGCAATAGCCTGTGCATCGGGCACGGACGCGCTTGTCTTGGCGCTCATGGCCCTTAACGTCGGGCCGGGGGACGAGGTGCTGACGACTCCGTACAGCTTCTTCGCGACGGCGAGCAGCATCGTGAGGCTCGGTGCCGTGCCGGTTTTCGTAGACGTGGATCCCGATACGTTCAACATCGACGTTGATAAGGCGCTTGACGCTATAACTCCCAGGACGAAGGCCTTCATGCCGGTCCACCTCTTCGGTCAGATGACGCCCCTTGAAAAGTGCATGGATGAATTCGAGAGCAAGGGAATCGCCGTCGTCGAGGATGCGGCCCAGGCCTTCGGCGCGACGCGGCTCGCGGGCGGCGGGCTTATGCGTGCAGGGGCGGTTGGCCGCATGGGATGCTTCTCCTTCTTCCCCACCAAAAATCTGGGAGGTTACGGAGACGGAGGCATGGTGGTCACCAGGGACGACGAGGCCGCGAAGCGCCTGGGAAAACTAAGGGTGCACGGGGCGTCGACCATGTATTTCCACGACGAAGTCGGTCTGAACAGCCGCCTGGATACTCTTCAGGCCGCGATACTGAGGGTCAAGCTTCGTCACCTCGAGGAATGGAACGAGGAGAGGCGAGCGGTGGCCGACAGGTACTTCGCCCTCTTCGCCGAGGACATACCGGGTGAGCATGTGGTCATTCCTCGTGAGCTGGAGGGGAATCGACATATTTATCACCAGTACGTAATTCGCGCAGAAAGACGGAACGAACTGCAAAGACACCTCGAGAGCGAGGGAATAGCCAGCAGAGTGTACTACCCGCTGAGCCTCCATTTGCAGAGGTGTTTCGAGTTCCTCGGATATAAAAAGGGCGATTTTCCCGTGTCCGAACGGCTCAGCGAAGAGACGCTCGCTCTTCCCGTCTTCCCGGGCCTCACGCTGGATGAGCAGGTGCGCATAGTCGGAGCGATAGGACAATTCTTTCGAAAAAAGTCCTGACCATTATTGCTCAATCCGGTATAACCGTGTAAAATACTGATGGATATGTGAGGCTGGCGGGGTAATCTCTTGCCAGTGAAAAATAGCGGCGTCGGAGGTGAGGGCCATGTTTCCGTTTTTCTTCGATTCAACCATGATATTCTTGCTGCCCGCTCTCTTTCTTGCCATGTGGGCGCAGATGAGAGTGAAGACAGTCTTTGCAAATTACAGTCAAGTTCCTTCGCGCAAAGGAGTGACGGCTTCCGCGGTCGCCAGGGAATTGCTCGACCGGCTCGGGCTTTCAGGTGTTCCCATCAAAAGGGTGCGGGGCAATCTCACGGACCATTACGACCCGCGGGACAAGAGCCTCAGCCTTTCAACCGCAGTGCACGACAGCACCAGCATAGCCGCCATCGGCGTAGCGGCGCACGAGGTGGGGCACGCCATCCAGGACAGCAAGAACTACTCGCCCCTGAGGATTCGAAACTCGATCGTCCCCATCGTGGGAATTGGCTCCTCCTTGGCCATTCCGCTCTTCTTCATCGGCCTGCTCCTGAGGGGGGAGACACTGATGAACCTAGGGATCTTTCTCTTCCTGGGAGTGATCCTGTTTCACCTGGTGACCCTGCCCGTCGAGTTCGACGCGAGCAACAGGGCTTTGAAGATCCTCTCGGACACGGGGATGCTGGGTAGCGACGAGATAAGCGGGGCAGGCGCCGTCTTGCGCGCGGCCTCTTGGACCTACATCGCCGCCACTGTGATGGCTTTTGCCCAGCTGATAAGACTTCTCGCTCTAAGGGGCATGTCAGGCAACAGAAGATAGCCCGCCTCGCAGACGACCTTCAAGGCAAAGAACGGGAAAGTGGAGCGGCTTCCCCGGTCGCTCCACTTTATGCTACTTCTTCAAGGTAGAAAGGGACGGAAAATATGCCTCTGCTTCTTTTTCTGATTTTAATCTTTCTTTTTCCGTGGCTTTTCCTGTTGCTCGTGCTGCTGTTCTATGTCCTGATCCCGCTGGGCTTTACGATTCAGACATTCCTTTGGCTGATATACGAGCCGGTGAGATTGCTTAAAACAGTGACCGACGGGCGGGTGCGACGGAACCACGGGCTGATGCACGCCACCATAAACGTCCTTGAAGAGGGGATGGGACAGCTTGACATCGAGGGGATGCCCACGGCTGACGGCTTCTCTCTTAGAGGGAAGATCGGACCCGAATCCGCTCTTCATGCGGCCACGGAGGCGCTGGACCGTTTGAAAAGAGGTGAAGTATCCCTGGCAGCATATCGAAGATGCGGGATAAGCGTTTTATTCGCAAACACCATGCTGGCTTTGGTTCTCTATGTCTTGCTCCGACTCATCGGCGCGGGCGGCTTGGTGTCGGCGGGATTGACCCTGGCGGCGGTCTGTTTCGCCGGATCAAAATCCGGACTGTTCGCGCAGCGCCTGGGTACCGTGTCGTCAAACCTGGACGACATGGAGATAACGGGTGTGGAAATAAGCGGGGAGCGTGTTGCATTCGGCGGCATGACCTTTTTCTCCCCTGCCGGAGTGTTCGTGCGAACTAGAAAGATGGGGGCGCCCAGGGTAGCGGAGGTAGTCTCTCCGTGAGGGGTGTCGAGGCAGCGCTGGCAGTTTTGGGGCAGGTGAGACAGGGAAGGTTTGCCTCCGAGGCCATACGGCGCCTGGGAGACTCGATGTCCCCCGGAGATTTGACACTCGCCTCCTCTCTGGTCTACGCTGCACTTAGAAGGCAGCAGCTCTGGAGGGAGATATTCCTGTCCTTCTACAGGGGGTCTCCGGGCAGCCTCACCAGGGAGCTGGAGGATTCCCTGTGCGTGGGCACAGCGGGGTTGCTCGAGTTGAGGAATTTTGCCCCAAGAGTCCTCGTCAACGCATTGGTCCAGGCCCGAAAGGACGGGGGGGACGAGCGAGGCGCCCGATTGCTCAACGCGGTGCTGCGCAGAGTCTCCGAGGGAGGAGCCGAGAGGCTTGCAAGGATAGGATCGTCTGGAAACGCGAAGGAGCAGGCGCTCTTCGCGGGAATTCCCCTCTGGATTGCGAATATCTGGCGCAATACATTCGGAGAAGAGGGGAAAACTCTCTTGAGGTTGGCGCGCATTCGCTCCTACTCCTCCTTCCGGGTTTTCCCCGAGGAGAGGATCGACACCATCATCGATCGGGCTGGACAAGCCGGTCTTCGCTGCTGGCGATCGCCTCTTCTGCCCTATAGCGTGCGCTTGAGCGGCACTGTGTTCCCTCCCTCTTTCCCCGGCTTCGCGGAGGGGTGGGCCACTCCGCAGTCGGAGGGATCGATGCTAGTGTGCGAGGCTGCGAAGAGCGTCTACAGGAAGGGGCCTATCCTGGAGATGTGCTCCGGGAGGGGAATAAAGACCGGCCTGTTCGCGCAGCTCCTTCCCGGGACGCCGATAGAGGCCTTGGAGCTCTCCCCCAGGCGTGTCTCGGCCGCCGAGCGGGAGATGACAAGGCTGAAGCCGCCGGTTCGCCCGGTGTTTCGAGTTGGAGACGCCCTGACCTCGACCCCGAACATCGTTCCCGGATTGATCTCGCTTGACGCTCCATGTTCCGGGAGCGGCACATGGAGTCGGCGCCCCGAGGGGAAATGGCGTCTTTCACCGGAAAAACTGAGGTCTTTAACGCTTCTGCAAAAAGATTTGCTGAAAAAGGCTGTCTCCCTCCTTGCGCCGGGAGGAATTGTAGTCTACTCTACTTGTAGTCTTCTTAAAGAGGAAAATGAGAGTGTTGTCGCCGAAGTCCTGTCCGAGGATTTATCTATAACGGAGCTGCCGTTCCCTATTACGGCGAAGCACCTTCGAAGAGGAAGGCCTTGGGGAGTGTACGTTTGGCCCGAACTGCCGTGGCTTGACGGCTTTTACATGGCGGCAATTTTAAAAAGATCGGGAGGGAAGGACTCTTGATGGGAAGAATTCTTCGCTGGGCGATCGTCCTGGCGCTTTTGGTTATCTTGATCTCAGGAAGCATGGCCTTCTACACCGTATTTTTCGGGGGCAAGGACCTTGTAATACCTCCCCTGAGAGAGATGTCGGTCCTGGACGCCGTGGAGAGCGCCGAGCGGATGGGGCTCGAGGTCAGGATCGAGCAGATCGACTCCTCGGTCTCCGCCGGGATGGTGCTTGCCCAGTGGCCCGACCCGGGCACGAAAGTCCGAAGGGACAAGACCGTGATTCTGAAGGTGAGCAAGGGCGGAAACAAGAGAGGCATATCGGATCTCAGGGGCCTTGAGCAGGGACAGGCCATTCGCGCGATAGAGGAGCAGGGGCTCCCGGTCGGTGATATCCTCAAAATACATGACAATTCTCGCCCGGCCGGCGCTGTGATCGCCCAAAATCCCGCCTCTCCCGCCATGATCGACAGCGAAAGAAAAGTGGACCTTCTTGTAAGCCTCGGCCCGGTCCCGAAGGATGGGCGAATCCCGGTTCCCGACATAGCCCAGCGCGATGAGAGTGCCGCGAGGCAGATACTTCAGCAGAGCGGGCTGAAAGTCGGAGGAGTCGAGTACGTCGCCACGCAACACACGCCGGAGGGCATGGTTATGGGGACCAAGCCGAAATCCGGTTCCATGGTGCGCCAGGGTGACTCGATAGTGATCCAGGTTGCCACCTCGAGGAAAAAGACTCCCGAGCCGACTCAACCGCCTGTGCCGGTCGATCCTGACTTAACGGGTGTGGTTGTGGAGCAGCCGCGGGTTCCCCCCAGCCAGATAGGACCGGTCGGTCCCGTCCGGCCGATGACGCCGGAGCAGATTGAACTGGCGGGAGCGACAGGCCTTGCGCCCGGAGAGCTCCCGATGCCCGTGCCTGTCACGCCGGTTGCTCCTGTCACGCCGGGAAAGCCCGCGACGCCGGAGACGGAGACGCCCGCACCGACCCCCGGGGTCGCGCCCGCCGGCACTGGATTGGCTAAGATCCGCTACCAGGTGCCGCCTTTGACCAAGCCTCTCTCTCTGAAGATAGAGATGGTCGACGGGACGGGGACGAAACCTCTTCTCACGCGTAACGTCAATGGAGGGGAGTTCATCTCCCTTGATTCCCCCTTCTACTCGGAGGCGGTCGTGACCGTCTACCTGGGAGGGGAGTTCGTATGGCAGGAACGCTACAAGTGAGTAAAAGGACGCTGTTGGCGCCCTCCGTTCTGTCCGCGGACTTTCTCGATATGCGATCGTCCATACTGTCGCTGGAGGGTGAAAACGACTGGCTTCATGTGGACGTTATGGACGGGAGCTTCGTGCCGAATATCACCTTCGGCGCAGGATTTGTTCAATCTTTGAAAAGGTGCTTCCCCGACGAACTGCTCGACGTCCACCTTATGATAGACAGTCCGTCGTCCTTGCTCGACGACTTTCTAAAGGCCGGCGCGGATTATTTGACCCTGCACGCGGAGGCGGATCATCATATACACAGGACTCTGACCCGGATAAGGGACTATGGCGCAAAGGCCGGCGTGTCTATAAACCCGGGCACATCGGTGGAGCTTGTCCGCCCTCTCCTGCCCTACGTGGACCTGGTGCTCGTGATGTCGGTCAATCCCGGTTTCGGCGGGCAGGCTTTCATTCCATCGGTCATGGACAAGGTGACCGAGCTGGCCAGGTGGAGGGTTGCGGGCGGTTTTGACTACCTGATCGAGATCGACGGCGGCATTGGAATGGATAACGCGGCTATGGCGGCAAAGGCCGGTTGCGATGTATTGGTGATGGGGAGCGCGGTGTTTGGAACGTCCTACCCCGCAGAGACCCTTAGAAAAATTCGAACTCTTGTTAAGGAGGCAGACGGTCGTGCCTGAAGAAAGAGAAGACTTGCTCCGAGAGACGGGAAAAAAGATTCAGCTTAAAAGAGAGGCCTTGGGCTACAGCCTTGAGGACGTTCATGACGGGACCAAGATCAGGATCAACTTCCTTCAGGGCATCGAAAACGGCGACTACAGCGGTTTCCCCGGCACAGTCTACGTCAGGGGTTTTATTCGGACCTATCTTCAATTCCTCGGCGCGGAGGAGCTGTGGAGCGAATTCTTGCCGGTGCTGTCCGAGGGGATGGAAAAGAAGCGAAGCGACGAGCTTGTAATGGGCTCGTGCACTCCTCCGACGAAAGGGTTCAAACCTGCGTCCAAACTCTGGCTGTTCGTGCTTCTGCTGATGATAGTCACAGGATCCGGATGGTACGTGTGGTATTCGTGGGAACAGAGCGGTATCTCGCTATTCGACGGCAAGGACGATCATCCTGTTTTGTTGGATGAAAAGCATGCGGTCGTCGAGCCGGTTGAGGAGGATACGCTCGTGATCGCAGACCGCGCGGAGGACGCCGAGGTTCCCTCCTCTCTCGAGGATGACGAAAAAGCGGCGGTCGAGGACGAGACCCCTGAGGGCGAGGCCGCCCAACCCCATGTTCCATTGACGACTGCCGCCGAGCTTGTCGGCCTCACCGAGCCTCCCTCGGAGACGCCAGCGCCCGAGCCGGAGAAGAAGGAAGAGGGGTCGCTGGTCATAACGGCAGATGGAGACTGCTGGGTGAGGATTCGCGAGGGCGACAAGACCGTATACGAGAGGACGATGAAAGCGGGCGATACGGCCGAGTTCAAGGTTACCCAGAGATACAACGTCGTCTACGGTCGTGGAGGAGCGGTGACGGTGAGGTGGAACGGCCAGGACATCGGCAGGCCGGGTAGAGGGGTTGAGAGGGTATACTACGACCCGGACGGGTCGACCGGAAAGACCGATTGATGATCCACCTGTTAACCATGGGATGTGCGAAGAACTCCGTGGACAGCGAGAAGCTGCTCGGAGTTCTTCGAGCGCAAGGGCTCGAGATCGTGGAGGATATTGAATCGGCGGACACCGTGATAGTAAACACCTGCGGCTTTATTCAGCCCGCCGTGGAGGAGAATATAGACGTGATCCTCGACCTCGAACGCATGAAGGAGCTCGGTCGCTTGGAGAGGATCTGCGTCGTCGGCTGTCTTGTGAACAGGTATGGCGACGAGCTCAAGCGTGAGCTTCCCACCGTCGATCTGTGGGCTGACTCCGAGGAGTGGGGCACAGTCGCGTCCTTCTTCGGCACTCCACCCGCTACATGGAGCAGGATGAGAGCGCCGGGATCGTCCCCCTGGTCGAGATACCTGAAGGTCGGAGAGGGGTGTGATTCCTTCTGCTCCTTCTGTACAATCCCGTCAATAAGAGGAAGAGCTCGCAGCACGCCCATCCGAGAGTTGCTCGGCGAGGCGCTGTCGCTGGTCAACGAAGGGGCCAGGGAGATCTGCTTGGTGGGGCAGGACCTCACAGTCTACGGCACCGATCTTTACGGCTCGCCTCGCTTGCTGGAACTCCTGGACTCTCTGGACAACGCTCTGCCGCGCGACGTCCGAGTGCGGCTGCTCTATCTGAATCCATCCGGAGTGGATGAGACGCTGATCGAGTACGTGGCCGGAAGCGAGAGAGTTCTCTCTTACCTGGACATCCCCGTACAACACATAGACGATGAGATTCTGGCCCGAATGAACCGGCCGGACGGCGAGGCGCGAATCCGTCGCCTCTTTTCCTTTGCCAGGGGCACGGATCCCCTCTTCGCCCTCAGGACTACCGTCATGGTCGGTTTTCCCGGGGAGACGGAGCGGCAGTTCGAGAAGCTGTTGGACTTTCTGCGGGAGTACGAGATCGACCGGGTCGGTTCATTCCCTTTCTCTCCGGAGGAAGGCACTCCCGCCTCCTTCATGGCGGGGCAGATAGAGGAGAGAGTGAAGACGAGCCGTTATAATCGCCTTCTGGAAGTGCAGGCGGAGATCTCAAGGGAGAGGCAGCAGAAATTCATAGAAAAAAAACTTGTCGTACTGGTCGAGGAAGCAACCCCCGAGGATTCGATGGCGTGGGGCAGATCATACAGGGAGGCGCCGGAGGTGGACGGCCTCGTCGGAATTTATGACGGTGGTTCGCTTGAAGAAGGCGCCTTTGTGGAGGTGCTCGTAACAGATGTTGAAGAACATGATCTCTTCGCGCAAATACCAGGGGCCCAGGGATTTTGAATGGTGCGTCAGCACCCTGTGCGGACTGGGTTTTCACTCCTCCATGCCGGGGACTCTGGGCTCAGTCGCCGCTTTTCTCGTGTACATCCTATTCCCGGTCCCCCGCTATATTATCCTGGCCACGGTTATACTTGGCATCTATGTCTCGGATGCATACTCCGCCAGGAAAGGGGTCTCCGACCCGAGTGAAGTGATAATTGACGAGGTGGCGGGCGTCTGGATAGCCATGGACTCTCTGCCCCCCTTCCTGTTCTTGCCGGCTCTATTTCTCTTCAGGGTGATAGACATAATCAAGCCCTTCCCGGTGAACGCCTTCGAACGCCTTCCCGGAGGATGGGGAATAATGGCCGACGACTGCGTTGGCGGGCTGATCGTCAATCTCATCCTTATAGCGCTGCAGCGGTTTTTTTCGGTATGATTCATACACACTAGATGGGGAGGAGTGGAAGATTTTGAGACAGGCGGTTCTTATCGCACTGGGGGACGAGCTGCTCAGTGGAGTAAGGCGTGAAGGAAATTGCAGTATTCTCGCCAACCGTCTTACTCAAGCCGGGTGGAAGATCCTCAGGATCGAGATACTGCCGGACGGCCCCGACGTGCTGGAGGACGTATTGCCCCCCTACTACGGAGAGGTGGACCTCGTCGTTATCTCCGGAGGATTGGGGCCGACGCACGACGACTGCACCAGGTTCGCCATAGCGCGTCTTTTGAATGTTCCCCTCCGGGTCGACCGACCAGCATACGAAAGGATACTGGATCGCTACCCTCCGGATATGAGGGCCAACCTCGAGAGATGCGCCGAGTCCCAGGGCTCCATTCCCGTTGGGGCCAAGGCCGTTCACAACCCTGTTGGTTCCGCGCTGGGCATCTCGTTCGTCAAAGAGGGGACTCGCGTCTACGCCTTTCCGGGAGTGCCGGCCGAGTTTGCTGCGATGGTGGAACAGGAGCTGGCGTCCGACCTGGCCCGGAGCGAAAGAGGAGTGAGGTCGGTCGTGGTCGCCGGATGGGCGGAGAGCCTGTTGAAGGACAGGGTAGCCGAACTCACCGGGGACGAGTCGCTTCAGGTCTCCATCCTCCCGTCGGCAGGCACGGTGGAAATTGTCGTCAAGGGCGAGCTGGACAGGGTGGACAGAGCGGTAGGTCAGATCAGAAGCACGTTCTCCGACGACTGCCTGACCGAAGGACGTAACTCGGTCGCCGAAGACCTGCTCCTGATCGCGAGAGAGAAAGGGCTCACGATCTCTTGCGCCGAGTCCTGCACGGGGGGTCTCGTGAGCGCGGCCATGACCGATGTTCCTGGAAGCTCGGCCTCCTTCCTCGGAGGCGCTGTGTGCTACAGCAATCAGTCCAAAATGGACATCCTGTCCGTCCCGGAGGAAACCCTGAGAGATCACGGAGCGGTAAGCGAGGAGTGCGCGCTCTTCATGGCAAGGGGCGCCATCGCACGGTTCCGCTCGTCCGTCGCCGTAGCCACGACCGGGATAGCAGGTCCGGATGGAGGCTCGGACGACAAGCCGGTCGGGACCGTCTGCTTTTCTATCTCAGGCGTCTGCGGGGAAGAATCATTCACACAGCGCTTCCCGGGAGGGCGTTATCGGGTCAGAATTTGGGCCCGAAACCGGGCGCTGAACATCCTGAGAAAGGCTCTTCTAAGGGTAAATAATGATGACTGAGACTATAAGGGCCTTCCTTTGCGTGGAGCTGTCCACAGAGGCCAAGCAGGCGCTTTATCAGTCCACCGCACCCTTAAGGACCTCCTTTCCCTCGCTTAAATGGGTAAAACCTGAGTGCCTGCACATAACCCTGAAGTACCTTGGCGAGCTCAAAAAGACCAGGATCGATTCTATAGCCGAATCCATGGAGCAGTCATTGACCCCGAATCCGCCAGCCTCTTTCGATCTGCGCTGCGGCTCGCTCGGCGCTTTCCCCGGCTTCAAGAGAGTAAGGACTCTCTATGCGAAAGTGCTTGGGGAGCTGGAGAGTCTGTCGCACCTTGCCGCCATAAGCGAGAAGGCGGCCGTAGCGAACGGACTTCCCCGTGAAAAGCGCCCCTTCATGCCGCACATAACCCTTGCTCGCTCTAGAAACCCCGAACCCATGCCCCCGGACGACTCCTTCCCCGGAAGGCCGATCGAATGGAATGTCTCCTCGGTCGCCCTGATGAAAAGCGACCTTAGACCCACCGGAAGCGTCTATACGAGAATAAGAATCTGGAGGCTGGGAGAATAGCGACCTCGCGGCGCGACACGGACGAATCTGCACCCGAACACGCGTTCGAGGAGGAGCTCAGGATCTTATGAAGCAGTTCAGCCATGACTAACTTGCGGACGATATCTAAGCATACTATAATTAACACATATGCTTACGCTCAGTATTAGTGATGCGGGCGTGTGCAACGACAAAATCATGCCGGCATTCAACTATCGAAGGGGGGTTTTTCTTCTTGGCAAAGAAAAAAGCGTCGCAGACAAGAGAGGACATACTTGAACTGGCCATCGAAGATATCCGCAGTAAATTCGGCGATGGTTCCATAATGAGGCTCGGTGATTCCTTCAAGACGGCCGTCGAGGTGATACCAACGGGAATTCTCCCGCTCGACGTGGCACTTGGCATAGGAGGACTCCCTCGCGGGAGGATAGTCGAGGTATTCGGCCCGGAGGGGTCGGGAAAGACCACTGTCTCCCTTCACGCGGTGGCGGAGGCGCAAAAGGCGGGAGGAGTGGCGGCCTTCATCGATGCTGAGCACGCGCTCGACCCGCGCCTTGCGCACAATCTCGGGGTGGACGTAGAAGCTCTGTACGTAGCTCAGCCGGACAGCGGCGAGCAGGCCCTCTACGTCCTGGACACCCTGGTTCGAAGCAGCGCTGTCGACATCGTAGTGATCGACTCGGTCGCGGCATTGACGCCGCAAGCGGAGATCGACGGCAAAATCGGCGACAGCCAGGTGGGGTTGCAGGCCAGGTTGATGTCCTACGCACTTAGACGTCTGACATCCGCGATTTCAAAGAGCAATTGTGTCGTCGTCTTCATCAACCAGCTTCGGGCGAAGATCAGCACAGGTTACTCGCAGGGCCCCCAGGAGACGACCACGGGCGGCAGGGCGTTGAAGTTCTACAGCTCGGTTCGCATCGATGTCAAACGAGGGAAAGGTGTCACAAAGGGCGATGACACCATAGGACACGAACTGTGGATGAAGGTTGTGAAAAACAAACAAGCGCCCCCCTTCAAAACCGCTCACTGCACCCTCATGTATGGAAGAGGAGTCCCGAAGGGCATGGCCATACTAGATATGGCGATCGACCAAAACGTTGTAAAAAGACGTGGCTCCTGGCTTGCCTACAAAGGAGAGACCCTCGGGCAGGGCAAGGATGCCGTATCACAGTACATCGAAGGGCATCCGGAACTCATGGAGGAAATTTCAACCGAAGTTCTCTCTCACACCTCCGATGGACTTGGCATTTCGATAACGGAAGCAGAGAAAGACCCTCCTGCGGATGCGGAAGAGGATATCATCTCCTCTCTCACGCTTGAGGAGGGAGTCCTGGAGCTGGCCTCGGAGGAAGAAGAAGATTAGGACGCTCATAAAACTCGCATTTCGAAATGAAGTCCCTGGAGAGCGACGGCGATCTAGAAATATCGCTCTTTTACGTGTTTGAAGAATAAATTCATAAGTCTAGGCATTGACAACCAGTCTGTTTTTCGATATAATCATTTGGCTCGCGAAAAAGCGTAACTTGGGCGAGTCTTGAACCTTGACAGTCTTATAAGAGCGAGATAAGCATGATAAATCAGCGAACAGCAATAATCCGAGAGTTTGATCCTGGCTCAGGACGAACGCTGGCGGCGTGCTTAACACATGCAAGTTGTACGGTCTTGTGCTATTGAATCTCCTTCGGGAGTG
>MTBK01048611.1_pt1 | contig 32902 bp, 31 predicted proteins | sample 1535981 | NCBI WGS metagenome assembly MTBK01 (sample SAMN06109225, study PRJNA356200) | anaerobic digester metagenome | isolation source: biogas reactors fed with pig manure or primary and secondary sludge | place: Spain | collected 2016-06-30
TCGAGGACTTTATGCCAGGGTTCGAGCAAGACCCTGAACCTGGAAACCCTCGCGCTTAATGTTATACTACCTTCTCAGAAATAAATGTAATTACTCCCCTCATGCCCCGGATGAATGGGAGTTGCTCTCCGCGAACCGCTTCATCTCCGCCTCACGGAGTTCATACCGCTTGATCTTGCCCGAGATCGTCTTTGGGAGCGCATCCACAAACTCGATCGCGCGTGGGTACTTATAGGGCGCCGTCACCCGCTTGACATGGTTCTGTATATCCTTGACCAGCGACGCGGTGGGCTGGTGCCCGGGCTTGAGGACGATGAACGCCTTTACGATCAGCCCCCTGATCAGGTCGGGCGACCCTACGACCGCTGCCTCCTGCACGGCAGGATGCTCTATGAGCGCGCTCTCCACCTCAAACGGCCCGATACGGTAGCCGGAGGATTTGATGACGTCGTCATCCCGGCCGATGAACCAGAAGTAGCCATCCTCATCCATGCATGCCTTGTCGCCGGTGTAGTAGAACCCGTCCTGAAAGACCCTCTTATTCTCCTCCTCATTATTCAGGTAGCCGCGGAAGAACCCGACCGGGTGGGGATTCCGCCTGATCGCGATGCGCCCCTCCTCCCCGGCATCTACCGCCCTCCCATCGTCATCGTGGAGTTCGATATGCCAGCCCGGCGAAGGTCTTCCCATGGAACCGGGTTTGGACTCCATGCCCGGGAACGTCCCGATACAGAGCACCGTCTCGGTCTGACCGTAGCCCTCGTAGATCGTCCGACCGGTCCCCTCCTCCCATGCCCGGATCACCTCGGGGTTGAGCGGTTCGCCGGCGCTGCAGCAGTGCCGGAGCTCGGAGAGATCGAACTTATCGAGGTCGGCGAGGATCAGCATCCGGTAGATGGTCGGGGGGCAGCAGAACGTCGTGACCCCGTAGCGCTCCAGCAGCGGCAGGATCTCGGTGGCGTGGAACCGGCCCCTGATATCGTAGACGAAGACACATGCACCGACGATCCACTGGCCGAAGAGCTTTCCCCACGCGCTCTTGCCCCACCCGGTATCCGAGATCGTCAGGTGGAGGTCGTTCTCATGCAGGTCGTGCCACAGGCGTGCGGTGACGAGGTGCCCGAGGGGATAGGAGTGATCGTGGATCACCATCTTCGGTTCGCCGGTGGTGCCGGAGGTGAAGAAGATCAGGAGGGGATCGGTCGATTTAGTCCGGTGCATTCCTGGAAGATTCACCAGCCTGTGCGAACAGGGTGCAGGGTAGTCGAGCTCAACGGGATAGCTGACCCACCCGGCCCTCGTGCCATCGGTCATCAGGCGGACCCGCAGCGTCGGGCACTCGTCCTGGATCTCCTCGATCTTGTTCGCGTGCTCGGCCATGGTGATGACCATCTTTATCTCTGCTGCCTGGATGCGGTACTTCAGATCTTTTGGAGTCAGCATCGTCGGTGCGGGGCAGTACACGGCGCCGAGTTTGATGAGGGCGATCGTAAAGATCCACCACTCAGGGGTCCGGGGGAGCATCAGCATGACCCGGTCGCCTTTTTTGATGCCGTATTTTATGCAGATGTTGACTGCCTGGTTTGAGAGGCGCATGAGATCGAAGAAGGTGTATTTCCTCTCGTTCCCCTCCTGGTCGGTCCAGATCATGGCAAGCCGGTTCCGGTCCTTTTTTGCCCATGCGTCGATCACATCAAAGCCGAAATTATAGTATTCAGGGACATCTATCCTGAAATTCGCGCAGAGGTCTTCGTAGGACATCAGTTTCTCTTCAGTATTTGCCATAATACGATCATTAGAGGTTTGCGCGCTCACAATTTAAAGTATTCACGAAACTGGAGGATGTTCCGCACATCATAGACCCATAAAGATTATCCATTAGTATTATGGTCCAAAAAATGATACTCATATCGATGGATGAGAAGGGATACGAGTCACTGAAAATTGAGAACATCGTTGCCTCCGGGGTGATTGCCGACTCGATCGACCTCGAAAAAGTATCAGAGAAAATAAAAAACTGTGAATTGAACACGAAGAGGTTCCCGGGAGCGGTCTATCGCATTGAGAAACCCAAGATCGCATCCCTGATCTTCTCTTCGGGGAAAGTGGTGCTCACCGGCATCAGGAAGAAGGAGGATCTCCATACCGGCCTTGATATCATCATGAACTCGCTCCGGGATGCCGGCATCGATACCTATGATGTGCCGCAGGTTGCGATCACAAACATCGTCTGTTCATACGACATGGGCAGGTACATCAACTTAAACAAGGTGGTGATCACCCTCAACCTCGAGAACATCGAGTATGAACCCGAGCAGTTCCCCGGACTCGTATACCGCATCGAGGATCCAAAGATCGTGGCCCTCCTATTCAGCTCCGGCAAGATTATACTGACCGGCGGGAAGAACATCGTGGATATCAAGAAAGGACTTGATTTTCTGGAGCAACGTCTCGAAACCATCGTGTGAGGCCGGCCTTTGTGCCTCCAGTTTTCTGGGATCTGATGCGAAACCCCGGCCATCAAGCCGCTCCCCAGGGCGGCACCAGATCCCCCTCTCGTACATTGATTCCTGGTTGCCGGGCCCCGGCACTAGCGAGCACAATTACCCTGCAGCACCACCTGCAGGGAGAATTCGTTTGAGGCGGGGTCGGTCATGGCCGGCACCTCACCAGAACCTGTGTGTCCTGACATAGTTCCTCTCCGCCTTCAGGATCTCGCGGTAGAAAGCGTCCCCCTCGGTCAGGGTGGCGAGGATCCGGGAAGCCGCCTCGGGGCCGACGCCCTTTGCAGAGAGGGCGGTCACCGCTTTTTTGCCGCTCGATAGAACGATGTTTGCGTTCCGCAGGAACCGAACCTCGATCGCCCGCTCCTCCCCGGATTTCTTCTTCTTCCTCATCGCCGGTATGAACTGCTCGTCCCAGGGTTTCAGCGCTGCGATGAGGCGGGCGCTGCAGAGCGGGCACTGCGGCCGCTCCGGGACGCGCTCGACGACGGTCCGGCTCTTCCATTTCCGGCAATGCATGCAGAAGAGGATGACGTCTTCCTTATCGAGGCGGCGCATCAGTGTCCCGATCACCGCCTGGTCGATCAACGGTGGCGGTATCAAATCCCGTGACGACGAGAGCCCCTCGCTCCCGAGAGGGCTCAGCCCACCGGTGGTGAGAGCGATCCGGCCGTCCTGGATCGATCTAAGGATCTCCTGCGCCGCATCCACGTCCATGTAGTTGCTGAAGAGCTCCCGGTAGGCCTCCTCCGCGATGACGGTCTCGTCGAAGAGGCCGATGAGCCGGTGGATGCTGAACCGCTCGTAGTCGGCATCAGCATCGATGGCGCCGAACTTCTTTGCTACCTGCACCAGTTTCCACTTAAAGAGAGCCGTCCGCTTCAGGGCAAGCTTCAGGATCCCTGGAAGGTGGGCGGGCTCAAGCCCGGCGATGGTCTCCTGGATCTCAAGCGCCCTGACGTTCCCGGGCAGGCGGAGGAGGAACCGGTAGGCGCCGACCTCGATCCCGACACTCGTCCCGTAGCGGGCCGATATCAGGATTGAGAGCGCCCGCGCAAGCGTCTCGTTTGCCTTATGCCCGCCGCAGATGTTGCAGACCACCCCTTCGTCAGTGTTCTCGAGGGTGACAAGGGTGTCCGAGGGGACCGGGTAGTTGCCCCGGTCCATCCGGGCAAGCGACCGCTCCGCGTAGGCGATCGCGTCAGCGAGATCCGAATACCGACCAAACGCCCGTGTCCTCCGGAGCGCCCCGACTTCCCGGGCGACGGCGAAGGGCACCGGGATCTGCTCCCCCTCCCACGATGGAACCTCACCTTTCGCCTTTGTAGCCGGTTCGACCGATATCCTGCCGCCCTCGATCTCAAGCACCCGCCAGAGCTGCCCCTTCGTTATGAAGACCGCCCCGGTCTGCATCCACCCGACGACGAACGACTCGTCCAGGGTTCCGACCGTGCGACGCGAGACGATATCGAAGACATCCATCTTCCGCTCGTCGTGGATCATCGAGAGGTTCTCGATGAGGTAGCGCCGCGAACGCCCGGTCCTGATGATCCGCGATCCATCGAGCCTGATCAAGCGGTGCTCCGCCATCTGCATGCAGACGGCATCGAGCAGCGGCCCGCATCCGGCAAAGACGCTCGATGCTTCAACGATAGCCCTGACACGCGAGACCTCGATCTCCCCGTACTCGACCGCGATCGCCGCCACCTGGTTCGCGAGCACGTCGGCGGCGCCGGCGGGAGGGACGATCTGCTCGCACTCGTTCGCCTTCGCCCGGCGCGCGATAACAAGCGACTCAAGGAGGTCATCAAAACCCGTGGCGAGGACGGTGCCACGCGAGACGGCGTCGAGCTGGTGGCCGGCGCGGCCGACCCGCTGCACCAGGCGCGAGACCTGCCGTGGAGATCCGAACTGGACGACATGCTCGATATGCCCGATATCTATGCCGAGCTCCATAGATGATGTGGCGATCAGCGTCCGGATCGCGCCCGTCCTGAACCGCTCCTCGGCATCGACCCTGACGTCCCGGGAGAGAGAACCGTGGTGGACCTCGACGTCCCCGCGGGAGAAGAGTTCGTGCCCGAGGGCCTCAGCGGTCACCCGGGTGTTGACGAAGACCAGGGTGGAGCCGGGCGCATCAAGGCATCCATCGGCGGCCTGCGCCTGGGCGGCAAAATCCTCCCCGGCAAACCGGACGTCGATATCGAGGCGGCTTGCGACCGGCACCTCGGCGAGCGAGAACGGCCGGGCACCGCAGAGAAACCGGCCGATCTCGTCAGGGTTCCCCACGGTCGCCGAGAGCCCGACCCGCTGGAACTCACCGGCGTAAGCGTTCAGTCGTTCGAGCGCGACCGCGAGCTGGGCTCCCCGCTTGCTGTCTGCGAGCTCGTGGATCTCATCGACTATGACATACCTGACGTTCTTCAGGTGCTCACGGAGGCGCTTTCCCGTAAAAAGCGCCTGAAGGGTCTCGGGTGTCGTGATGAGGAGGTCGGGAGGGTTTAAGGCCTGCTTCCTCCGCTCGTTCTGCGGGGTGTCCCCATGCCTGACCCCGACCGTGAGCCCGAGCTCCCGGCACCACCACTCCAGCCTCGAGAGTATATCCCGGTTCAGGGACCGGAGGGGGGTTATGTAGAGAGCCTTAAATCCCGGCCCCGGGGTATCAAGGAGCCGGTCGAAGACCGGGAATACCGCGCTCTCGGTCTTTCCCGTGCCGGTCGGCGCCACCAGGATCAGGTTTTTTCCCTCAAGCAGCAGCGGGATGGCCCGCTCCTGGGTCTCCGAGAGTTCGACAAACCCGCGCCGCCGGGCGGCCTCCCGCACAACCGGGTCGAGGAGATCAGCTGCCGTCTTCGGGGCAGAGTGTGGCAGGGGAGCCGACGTATGTGCCATCCGCTAAGAACACCTCCGCGGTTCTGTCATCTATGCACCGGGAGAGGGGGCCAAGCCCGCTCGCCCGTAGCCGCCCGATATCGATGCCGCCTGCAAACTCGTTGAAGGCCGGGACGAAGAGGAGCCGGGTGTGGCTCTCAGGGATACAGGGTGCGGCAACCCCCGAGTAGAGGTAAGCCGGCCGGGCTCGTGCGGCACACCCGACCGAGTCGATGAGTGATACGACCGGGTGGTGGTGGCCGAGTATGATGAGATGGCCGGAGAGATCCGGGTCCGGGTGGGTGTGGCCGTGGAGGTAGCCAACGCCGTCTATGATCACCCCGTCGATGGGCAGGAGTTCTCCCGGTCTGAGGAACCGGTCGATGCCGCCGTCGTGGTTCCCCGGCACCACGGCGATCGGCACTCGATCCCGGAACGCATCGAGTACGCCCGGGAGTTCCCGGTACTCCTGCCTGCTCGTGACCGGGACGTTGTGCTTGATGTCCCCTAGGAGGAGGAGGAGATCGGGCTTCGCCTCCTCGATGCAGGCGAGCACCCGGTCTCTCCGGGCGGCGCTCCTGCTCGTTACATGGACACCGTGGCGTTCGAGGCCCGACTCGATGCCCATATGCAGGTCGGCGACGACCAGCACGCGCAGGTCACGCTCGACCAGGAGGGCCGGCCCCATCTCAATAAAGTGAAGATGCATATCGTTATTAGATCAGTTTTATCATGCCCGCTGTGGGCTGGTAACACTCCCCTGCGGTGAGGAGTTCCTCAAGCGCCCTCCGCGCCTCCCGCGCGGATAAACCGGAACAGACCCCGAGGGCGACGGCGTCATCGATTGGGATCCCGCTCCCCTCATCCCCGAGGGCGGAGAGAAAGAGATCCCGCCCGGGGACGGGCAGGGTATCGGCGCTACCCGGGCGGAGACTCCCAAGCGCCGTCCGGACCATCCCGGCCATACCCCTGATATCCTCGTCTGTTGTCCCGTAGAGCCCGATGGCTGTTATGGCCCGTTCATCGCCGCTGCCCGAGAGAGCCTCCTCGAGCGCTTCAAGTCTCTCAAGTGTCGCGCCGGCGGTCTTCTGCATCCAGAGGTCGCGTGCGGTGCGGCCCACCACGGAGAGCGCCTCGGCATCTATGGTTGCATACACCCGCGATCCGGATCCGGTGAGCGCCGCCTGGCCGGTGACGGCGACGAATGCCGGCGGTTCGATGTAGCCGAGCGTCTCGATCGCATCAGGGTTCTGCCAGTCTGCCGTGACCCGGAAAGTACCGGTAGGATCAGCGACCCGGGCCTGCATTATATCATCGCCCCCCCTGCGTTCGGTGAGGGCTCCGACTATGAATATACGGCGGCACCAGGCTCCAGTGGGCGTCACCACGTATGATCCATCCCCGGAGTCCACCGTGTGCCGTGCGGCAGAAAAATCTCGTGCAAAAACCCGTTCTGCAGGCTCCATACATCCATCCTGGAGGGGTGGCGTTCCTCCTCATCCCGGCATTTCCTTCTATCTATATTCACCCCCGAACCTCTAAAAAGGATCATCGGAGGGGGTGGCGATGCTTTTACGATGCACGAGAACCAACATCTATGCAAATGGAAGGTAACCACACCATCTGGATAGAGAAGTATCGGCCAAGGAGGCTCGACGAGATGGTCGGGCAGCAGGAGATCGTGGTGCGCCTTCAATCCTACGTGAAGACCGGCAACCTGCCGCACCTCCTCTTCACCGGGAGCGCAGGGGTCGGCAAGACGACCGCCGCTGTGGCGCTCGCGCGGGAGATCTTCGGCGACTCCTGGCAGATGAATTTCCGGGAGATGAACGCCTCGGATGAGCGCGGCATCGACGTTGTCAGGAACCAGATCAAGGAGTTCGCCCGGACGTCGCCGCTTGCCGGCGCGAAGTTCAAGATCCTCTTCCTGGACGAGGCGGACGCGCTCACCACTGACGCACAGGCGGCGCTCCGGAGGACCATGGAGACCTACGCCCGGACCTGCCGGTTCATCCTCTCGTGCAACTACTCCTCAAAGATCATAGATCCCATCCAGAGCCGGTGCGCCATATACAGGTTCAGGCCGCTTGACAGGGATGCGGTCATCGAGGAGATCACAAGGATCGCCGCGATCGAAGGCCTCACAGTCACGGATGGGGCGCTTGATGCCATCGCCTATGTAGCCTCCGGGGATATGAGGAAGGCGATCAACGCGCTGCAGGGGGGCGCCATCCTCCGACCCGAGATCGATGAGGAGATGATCTACGAGATCACGGCGACAGCCCGCCCGGACGAGATCGACGAACTCCTCGACCTCTCGATAACAGGGAGGTTCGATGAGGCCGAACAGGCCCTCTCCGAACTGATCCGCGACCGGGGCATCGCCCCGAATGAGCTGATCAACCAGTGTTACCGCACACTGGTCAGGCGTGACATCCCCCGGTCTCTCAAGGTGAAGCTGATAGATGCTCTCGGGGAGACCGATTTCCGCCTCTCGGAGGGGGCAAGCAGCGATATCCAGATGGAGGCGCTGCTCGCCCGGTTTGTCCTCGCTGCAGAAGAACACCGGTAAGGGGCCAGGTCGTGCCTGAAGAGATAACCGTCGAGGTCACCGATGTCGTCGGTGAGTGGACGAACTTTTTAAAGAAACAGTACAGGCGTGAGCTCGCCGAGCTCTCCCGCGAGTATCCCTATAGCCGGTCGCTCATCATCGATTACCGCAGGATCCTGAATAACCGGCTGGCGTTTGAGCTCCTGCGGAGCCCTGGAAAGGTTATAGGGGATATCACTGACGCTATAATCCAGAACCGACTCATCAAACTCAAGGATGGCCAGGATCCCGAATACATCAATATCCGGTTCACGAACCTGCCAAAGAGAACCGACGTTAGAGATATCAGGGCCGAGCAGATCAACACCTTCATATCGATCGAGGGTATCCTCAGGAAGACCACCGAGGTTCGCCCCCGGATCGTCAGCGCGGTCTTCCGGTGCCGGACCTGCGGGAAACTCACCGATCCGGTTCTCCAGGGTTATGGGAGGTTTGACGAGCCGGATTTCTGTCCGAACTGCGAGCGAAAGACCCGGCTTGACCTGATCATGAACCGGTGCCGGTTCGTCGATACCCAGAAACTCAGGATCCAGGAGTCACCCGAGGGTCTCCGGGGCGGCGAGCAGCCCCAGACGCTCGATGTCGATGCCACCGATGACCTCACCGGCAATGTCGCGCCCGGCGACCGGGTGGTAGTGAACGGGATCCTCCGATCCACGCAGAGGATCAGCTACGGCCAGAAGAGCACGCTCTTTGACATCTACCTCGAGTGCAACTCCATCGAGATCGCCGAGAAGGAGTTTGAGGAGGTCATGATCACCGATGAGGACGAGGCTGAGATCAGAGCGCTCGCCCGCGATCCGATGGTCTACAAAAAGATCACCCGGTCGATCGCCCCGACGATCTACGGTACCGATGACGTGAAGGAGGCGATCGCGCTCCAGCTCTTCGGCGGCATCGCGAAGGAGATGCCGGACGGCTCCCGCCTCCGCGGCGACATCCATGTCCTCCTCGTCGGGGATCCCGGTATAGCAAAGAGTCAGATCCTCCGCTACGTCGTGAAACTCTCGCCCCGCGGTATATACACGAGCGGCAAGTCATCGACTTCGGCCGGGCTGACGGCGACGGCGGTCAAGGACGAGTTCGGTGACGGGCGCTGGACGCTCGAGGCCGGCGCGCTTGTCCTCGCCGATATGGGCATCGCCGCCGTCGACGAGATGGACAAGATGGCAAAGGAGGACCGGAGCGCGCTCCATGAGGCTATGGAGCAGCAATCTGTTTCGCTCGCAAAGGCCGGCATAACCGCGACCCTGAAATCCCGGTGTGCGCTCCTCGGTGCGGCAAACCCGAAACTCGGGCGGTTTGACCAGTTCGTCCCGATCGCCGAGCAGATCAACATGCCCCCGTCGCTCCTCTCGAGGTTCGATCTCATATTCGTTATGACCGACCAGCCCGAGGCCGAGCGCGACCGGGCCATTGCTGATCACATCATAAAGACCCATGCCGTCGGCGAGCTGATCAGGCAGCACAACTACTCGCCCCTGCCCGGCATCGATGAGGAGTACATCGAGCGTGCGCTTGCGCCGGTCACCCCCGATATCGATCCATCGCTCCTGCGCAAGTACATAGCCCATGCAAAACGGACATGCTTCCCCATCCTCTCCGACGGCGCGAGGGAGGCATTGATCGCCTACTATATGCGCCTGCGAAACCTTGCGAGCGGGAACAAACCCGTCCCGGTGACCGCCCGGCAGCTCGAGGGGCTGGTCCGCCTGGCCGAGGCGAGCGCCCGGATGCGGCTCTCAAACACCGTCGACACCGAGGATACCGACCGGATCCTCAGAATCGTCGATGCCTGCCTCAGGCAGGTCGCCTACGATGCGGAGAGCGGGAGTTTCGATATAGATAAGCTCGTGACCGGCGTCACGAAGGCGCAGCGCGATATCATCCGGTCGGTCAAGGAGACCATCAGGAACCTCTCCGGGGACTCCGGCGGCCAGGCGAAGGTCGACGAGGTCATCGAGATCCTGATGCAGCAGGGCTTCTCCCGCGATAGGATAGAGTACACCATCGAGCAGCTCGGGCGGGGCGGGGAGCTGCTCGAACCCCGGCATGGGTTTATAAAGGTGATCGGGTAGGGGGAGCCGGCTCCCTCACCCTCCGGTGCCGGGTGGACGTTTCCATAACATTGATCTTCTTCTGGCAGTCGTTACATCGGTGACGGGTTAGGAGTCTCCATACATTGATCCTCTTCCAGCGGCTGTTATGCTCATCGCCCCGGGGGAGGGGTTTCTGGATGCCATGCCCGGGGCCGCCTCACCGGGGTTCAGGGCTGCTTTCCCGGTGGCAGGGGTCTTCTGCCTGATTCCCGCAAGGGCGGACGACTGCTCCGTACCGCCCCTGCTCTCCGGTTTGCCGGGCGAGCGAACCCTCCAGAAGCCGGCAGCGGCACTCAGATCCCCGGTCTCCATACGCTCCGGCGCATCTGCTCATGGTGGGCAGTGTAACCGATCGCTATATAGCCCCTGACAAAAAAACCTTATAATGATCATCGTGGGCATCAAGGAATGGGTGATCCCTCAGGATAAGATTTTCTTTGATCTATTCGACGAGATGGCCGCAACGGTGGTTATTGCGGCCAACCTGCTGGTCGAGTTTGTCGAGAACTTCGAGAACGTGAGAGAGCAGTGCTACAGGATGAAGGACATCGAGCATCAGGGGGATGAGATTACACACCAGATCTACGAACAGCTGAACCGGACGTTCATCACGCCGCTTGAACCCGAAGAGATCTCCCGGCTCGCATCGGCGCTGGATGACGTCCTCGATTATATCGACGGCACCGTGCAGCAGATGTACGGCTACGGGATCACCGAGACCGACGCTCATATGGTTGAACTCGCGAAGTTGATCCAGCTCAGCGCCGTCGAGATCGAGAAGGCCGTAAACAGCATCAGATCGATCAAGGATCCGGCCATGATCGAGGATCGGTGTATTGAGGTGAACCGCCTGGAGAACATCGCAGACAATGTCCTCGGTCGCGCCATCATGGATCTCTTCCAGAGAGAGGATGCGATCACCATCATAAAACTCAAGGATATATACGAGAACCTGGAAATGGCGACCGATAAGTGTGAAGACGTCGCAAATGTCCTGAGTGATATAGCCATCAGACACACCTGATCGTTATGGACCTGATCATCATCCTCGGCATCCTGCTCGCGCTACTCTTCAATTTTGCGAACGGCTTAAACGATGCCGCGAACTCAATTGCCACCATCATCGCGACAAAGGCCCTGACACCCCTGCAGGCGGTCCTCCTCGCGGGGGTCTTCAACCTCCTCGGCCCCCTTCTCTTTACCACGGCGATTGCAGCGACCATCGGCAGTGGGATCGTCGATCCCGAATTTCTCACGCCGGCGCTGATCCTCACAGCCATGGTCGGTGCGGTTCTCTGGGTTCTTGCAACCTCATACCTCGGAATCCCTGTATCCAGCAGTCACGCCCTGATCGGGGGGCTTCTTGGCGCCGGCATTGCGGCCGCCGGGTTTGGAGCAGTATTATGGCCGTCGCTCACTCTTCTCAAGCAGGTCGTCGCCTACGGGTCGGGCGGCGCGATCCTCGGTGCCATCGCCGCGGGCGCGCTTACACTCCGGAAGAGCGAGTTCAAACCGTGGTACCTTCTCCTCGGCGGGCTTATCGGGGTGGCGCTAACCATCCCGCTCGCCATTGCGGCCGGTTCTTTGAAGATCAGTGGTATCCTGGCTATCATCCTTTTTATCGTCATCTCCCCGGTGCTCGGGTTCATATCCGCGTTCACCCTTGGCATCATCGTCGTCCACATCTTCCGCAACCACCATCCACGGCGCCTGACCCGCCACTTCAGAAACCTTCAGATTCTCTCGGGATCGCTCCAGGCGGCGGGCCACGGTGGCAACGATGCCCAGAATGCTATGGGCATCATCACCGCCATGCTCCTCGCCGGCGGGCTGATATCCGAGTTCTCCGTCCCGCTCTGGGTCATACTGGCATCTTCTCTTGCTATATCGTTCGGAACGCTACTCGGGGGATGGCGCGTTATAGATAAGATGGCAAACCGCATCACAAAGATACGTCCCTACCAGGGGTTCTGTGCCTCGACCGCTGGCGGGAGCGTTCTTTCGCTTATGAACGTCCTCGGTGTCCCTGTCTCGACAACTCACGCGATAACCGGTGCGATCATGGGTGTTGGCGCGACCCGCGGCTACTCGGCGGTCAAGTGGGGTGTGGTCCGCGAGATCCTTATCGCGTGGATCCTGACCATACCGGCGGCTGCGCTCGTGGCCGGGGTATGTTTCTTCGCTGCCCGGCTTCTATTCGGCGGGGTTATCTGAGAGGGGGGCTGCGGGTAACGATCCAGGCGGAAGGGGTATGGGTAACCTCACAACTTAATGCAGTCAACAACCAGGTACTACCAGGAAATGCGTGAACCTGCAGTAAAAAAGATTCTCTACTGGTGCGACAACTGTAACATCCCTCTCATCGGGCGCACGTGTGCGTGCGGTGCCAGGAGCAGGGAGCTCCGGCTCCTGCAGCCGTATGACCTCCGGCCTGCGCTGGCAGCGGATACGGCCCTTATAAGGAGCCTGCTTGCCGGGCAGTTTGGCGATATCCCGCTTCCGAAAGTCGTTCTCCTGAATAAGACAGGCGGCATCGACCGGGTCGACCTCGTGATAATGCATGGCGACCGGTTCGGTTGGCTCACGTTCGACCCCGTCACCCGGAGATTCAGCCTCGATATCGCCCCCGAAGCGCTCCCGTATCTCCTGCCGCACGCGACGCGCGGTATCATCGATCTTGAGGCAGAGGCCGATCTGGGCGCCCATAGGGGGCGCATCGGCGGCAAACGGTTCACCCTGAATGCTCCCCTGCCCGATGGGACGGTCATCGTCTCGTACAGGAGGAGATTCGGCACAGGCATCGTGAAGGATGGATGGATCCGGGTGAAGGAACTCATCTCCGTCGAGCCCCGCACCCGCCCTGACCCTGACTGGGATCTGGTGATAGAGAGGAACCGCTACCACCTGAAGAACCTCGAGCGAAGCGCAGTCCGCACCATCAGGAAGCACGCAAACGCACGGCCGTGTGTGAATGTATCGTTCTCCGGCGGCAAGGACAGCACCGCCGTCCTCCATCTTGCCCGTAAGGCAGGTGTGGAGAAGGCGTTCTTCATCGATACCGGGATCGAGCTCCCGGAGACGATCGAGTTCGTGGCGTCGCAGGGTGTCGAGATCATCCGGAATGGCGGTGACTTCTTCCGGGCGGTCGAGAAAGAAGGCCCGCCCGGGAAGGATCATCGCTGGTGCTGCAAACTCCTTAAACTCCAGCCCTTAAAGAACTACCTCGCTGCCATCGGCCCCTGCGTCACCATCCAGGGGAACCGCTGGTATGAGTCCTGGAACCGCGCCGATCTCGATGAGACGAGCCAGAACCCGGAAAACCCGCTCCAGATGAATGTCTCGCCGATCCGGAGCTGGCGGGCGCTTGAGGTCTTCCTCTACCTCTGGTGGAAGGGTGTTCCCATAAACCCGCTCTATGAGAAGGGGCTTGAACGGATAGGCTGCTACCCCTGTCCGGCGGCACTCGAGGGCGAGTACGAGAGGCTCCGCGAGATGCATCCTGAGCTGACTGAGCGCTGGGACGAATTCCTCGAGCGGTGGGCGAAGAAGAATGGGTTGCCGGAGGCCTACCACCGGTGGGGGCTCTGGCGGTGGCGGACGCTGCCCCCGAAGATGCGTGAACTCTGCAGGGACAGAGGCATCCCGCTGAACAGAGACGATACGGTCAGATCTTCCTTTTCTGGTTAGCGGCTCATCAAAACCTCTCTCCGGTTAATTTTTGTACATCCGGCACCCGGGAACATTGATGTTCTGCTACCTTCTCCCGGGGGATGATCCTTTGCATAAAGAGGATGATATGGAGCGCATCCTCGCGGATCGGGCCGCCGAACCTCCGGGATCGCCTCATCCATCATGAGGAGATCCCTGGCTGGCAGGAATACTGGAGGCCGCATACAGCAAGGAAGCCCGGGGAGGTGCCGATGGACCTCTGGAACTGGAGTATATCACCGGTCGGGCGAAGGGAATGGGGGTGGGGCGATACCTGGACCGACCCGGATCCTCTCAAGCAGCCTTCATCCCGGGCCGGGCAGACCACACACCTCCCGCAGGCATAGGCGCCGCTCGGAGGGGGCATTCGCAGAAAGGATGATTCCCTGTCTTCAAAGCCCGTACTGCACTCGGGGTTACTTCAGGGGGCGGAACCGGGGCGCGATCCCCCACCGGCTCGAGCGGAAACAAAACCGCATGGATTAAATACAAATAATTAGCATGGATGGTAGGTACTCGATGATTGGTAACGGCTTAGAGTCCTACCGTTGCACACACGTGCAGAACGCAATTTTCTTTATCTTTAGGTAGGGAACCGGCTCTTTTGCTGAGTTCCCGTTTAATGTAGCGGTTTTTTCCGTTACCGGAAGGTGATATGTTATGTTTGGAATTCCTGATCCCGCGATCTGGGTTGGATATCTGCTTGCGCTCGGCTTTACGCTCGCATGCTTAGTGTACGGTCTGTTGAACTGGAACAATGGCGTGGAGGGGGAGGAGGATGGCGGTTGATACAGGGCTCTTCGTCGTGATAACGCTGGTATACCTCGTCATCGTCATAGGCCTCGGTTACCTCGGTTACCGCCGGACGAAAGGTGACGATGACTACATGGTTGCCGGCAGGAAGATCCATCCCGTGGTTCTTGCCCTCTCCTACGGTGCGACGTTCATCAGCACATCCGCCATCATCGGGTTTGGCGGGGTTGCGGCACAGCTCGGCATGGGTATGATCTGGTTGACCGTCCTGAACATCGGGCTCGGCATCTTCATAGCATTCGTCGTCTTTGGTAAACGAACCCGCAAGATCGGGAGTAAGCTCCGCGCCGTGACCTTCCCGGACCTGATGGGGAAGTGCTACGGGTCGCCGTTCATGCAATACGCTGCAGGGCTCGTCATCGTCCTCGGCATGCCGCTGTACACTGCGGCGATCCTGATCGGCGGCGCCCAGTTCATCACAAGCACGTTGCAGATACCGTACAACACATCGCTCATCGCTTTCGCTGCGATTGTCGCCTTATATGTGGTGCTGGGCGGGCTCATCGCTGTCATGTACACGGACGCGCTACAGGGCGCGATCATGTTCGTCGGCATGACCATCCTCCTCGTGCTCACATACATCCAGCTTGGGGGTGTCATCGAAGCACACAACGCCCTTGCTGCTATGTCGGATCTCGTCCCGCAGGCACTCGCCGCCGGGGGGATGACCGGGTGGGCATCCATGCCGGCTCTCGGGTCATCCATCTGGCTCACCATGGTGACGACGCTCGTTCTCGGGGTCGGCATCGGGGTGCTGGCGCAGCCACAGCTGGTGGTCCGGTTCATGACCGTCAGGGATAGCCGGGCGCTGAACCGCGCGGTCCTCGTCGGCGGGCCTTTCATCCTTATGATGACCGGGGTCGCCTTCACTGTCGGCGCGCTCACGAACGTCTACTTCTACCGGACCAAAGGCATGATCGCTCTTGCAGCCGCCACCGAAGGCAACGTCGACACTATAATACCGAACTTCATCAACGCATCGATGCCGGACCTCTTTGTCGTCATATTCATGCTGGCGCTCCTTGCTGCCGCGATGTCCACGCTCAGCTCTCTCTTCCACGTCATGGGAACATCGCTCGGGTTCGATGTGATGCGGCGCGCCGGCTCGAAGGGAGCGATGATGCGGCCGATCCAGGTGGCGACCGTCGCCATGATCGTCGTGAGCGTCATCCTCGCCTTCGTCATGCCCGGCAGCATAATCGCCAGGGCGACAGCGATGTTCATGGGCCTATGTGCATCGGCGTTCCTGCCGGCCTATGCCCATGCGATGTACAGCAGTAAACCATCGCTTTTAGCTGCAAAGCTGAGCCTGGTCGCCGGAGCGGTCACCTGGTTCCTGTGGACCGCTTTCGTCCACGTAAAGGAGTCGGCAGCGCTCGGGCTGTCGAACCTCATCTTCGGGGTGCCGGCGATCCTCCCCGCACCCTGGCAGGACGTGGATCCTCTGGTCATCGCGCTCCCCCTCTCGCTCGTCGTGTTGCTGGCCGGGCTGGCGCTTGACCGCCACCGGGCTCCCCTGGAGGAATCGGCCGGGGCTGCCTGACACCCCCCCGCGCCCTTTTTGTGGACAGCGGGGATCCGGCTTGCAGCATGCCCTGTTCCCGTTGCCGCGCGGGGCTATCTCCGACCGAAATGCGGCAGCTCCCCTGGATAACAGCCGCCAAAAACAGAAAGACTTAAGTTCGATTCGTATGTTTCTCTACACATGAATCACAATTCAGCTGCTGTTCTTCTGGTCCTCTCTGTGCTCCTCCTTGCGGCGGGATGCACCGTCACCCCTCAGGATACAAAGATACCCGGTGCGCCGGATCCCTCGCCTGCCGACGAGGCGTATGCCCGGGGGGTGGCCGCATACGGAGCCGCTAACTACCGGATTGCCGAAGAACGTTTTGCCGAGGCGTATGCCCTCTCCACCGGCGCCGGCGATACAGGTAAGGCGCTGACGGCGAGGAACGCCATGTTCCGGGCGAACCGGACGATCATGGAGTATCCATTCGATCGTGTAGCTGCAGAGGCGGCGCTCGCGGAGCGGATCCCCGGTATCACCGATGCGGCGATAGCCGACTGGCTGGATAATCGCGCCCAGACGATCGTTTCGGAGAACGAGACGCTCTACTTCGATGATGTCGCCGGGAACTACCTCTACGCGCATCCCGACGAGATGCAGAAACAGAATGCAAGGGATCTCGAATTCGGCTACATCGCCCGGTACGCCTGGTCGGAAGATCAGCCCGAAGGGACCGGACCCTACGTAAACCCGGTCCGCTACGCGGGCGTCGAACGGCTCGAGATCCCGCGCGAGGGGCTCCCCTCGTCCGGGGTTCTGAAGATCTGGTTCCCGCTCCCGATCGAGACGGATTCGCAACGAAACGTCACCGTCACGAACCTCTCGTGCCCTGACTTCATCGTCGCCGGCCCATTCACCACGGGGCCCATCGGCTACGTCTACTATGAGATCCCGGTCGGGGCGGTCAACGGAGACCTCATCCTCTCGGCGGATATCGACTTCGTCTCCTACGAGCAGATATTTAGCGGTATAGACCCGGCAGAGGTCGGGGAGTACAACACGAGCGACCCTGAATACCTGCTCTACACGAGATCCGAGCGTAACATCGAACTCACGGACGCAGTCCGGGAGAAGGCGTGGGAGATCGTCGGGAACGAGACGAACCCGCACATCCAGGCGCAGATGATCTACCGCCACATCATCGAGACCTACCCCTACAGCCACGTCCCGCACGGTTCACTCGATGCCCGCGAACCGAAAGTGGCCGAGTCCACGTATATGTTCGAGACCGGCCACGGCGACTGCGGCACCCAGAGCATGCTCTTCTCCGCGTTCTGCCGGTCGCTCGGGATCCCCGCCCGCGCCCTCGGCGGCTACCAGATGATCATGACCGGGGCGCCCGGCGGCCATTTCTGGGCGGAGTACTACCTGCCCGGCTACGGCTGGGTTCCAAACGATGTGACGATTGCCGAGGCAGCCGACTGGGTCGTCATCCCCGAGGAGAAGCGGTCGGCGTTCAAGGACTACTACGCCGCAAACCTCGATCCAGCACGCCTCGTCATCCAGAAGAACGTCGATACCCCGATGGATCCGGCCATCCCCGATGATGCCGCCGTCTTCAGGGTCGTCCGGCAGTGCCCGGCGATCGTCTCCGATGCGGCAGACTACGACATCGATCTCTTCGGCATGGGATGTTTCGGGATCAGCCTTGAGTCCGTGGCGTGATCCCGGCCATACATTTTTCCGGATGTGGGGCGCGACAATAATCGCCGGAGAACCCCGAACCTGCAGAGCGCTACGGCCAGAGGGTTGCGGTGAAGATCCCGGTCACCTACGACGAGGCAACCGGTAGAACCTTCATGAGGGAGATGCGGTCTCCAAAAGGCCTCATCCACCCAGACACAGTCGAGATCTACCCGGTCAACATCCTCCCGCCAGTGCCAGGGCTATACAATCCTATCGCCTTCTGGCACCCCTGTATCAGCAACCGAATTTTCAAAACTACGAAAATTCTCGTAGCTAAAGCAAGGCATTTATCCTCGCCCAATCAAGTGTTGATCGATAGCAATGCGAGGAAAGATAGCAATTCTGGGGATCGCCCTGGTGATCCTCTGCGCCGCGATGATCGGGAACGTCACCGCAGAGCAGCCCGAGGAGTCAAAGGACAGGCTGATCCATGTATCAGGCACCGGCAAGGTGACGACCACGCCCGACCTCGCCATCATAGTGCTCGCGGTCGAGACCGAGAACGCCGATGCCAGGATCGCACAGCAGCAGAACGCCCGGAAGATGGATGCCGTGGTCAACGCCATCAAGGGCGCCGGCATCCCGGCAAAAGATCTCAGGACCGCCGGCTACGCGATCACGCCTGTGACTGAGAAGGATGACAAACTCTTCTCAACCGCGAAAGTCAAGTTCTACCGGGTCACGAACCGCCTTGAGGTCCATCTTGATAACATAGACCGCACCGGCGAGGTCATCGACCTGGCGGTCGCGAGCGGCGCAAACCGGGTTGACCGGCTCTCACTGACACTGAGCGACGAGAAGCAGCAGGAGTTCCGGGCGGAGGCCCTTACGGCCGCCGTGAAGCAGGCCCGGGGTGATGCGGATGCGGTCGCCGCGGCCATCGGTAAGACCATCGTCGATGTCAGGGATGTCAACGTCGGGGGTAGCTACGTGCCCATGTCCTACGACAGTCGCTACGCTGCCATGGAGATGGCTGCCGGAGACGCTCTCCCGACACCGATCGAGGCCGGCGAGATCGACGTGACCGCGAGCGTCTCGATAACCTACGTCCTAGCGTAACCCTGATACCTTTTTTTTCCCGCCGGCATCCTTGCCCCATCGGGAAGAATAATCCCTCCCCCGGGATGAGTCTGTTTGTTATGCCAACCATCACCGAGGTCTACAACAACATCCCCTGCCAGGATGGGCTCAATCCCGATTGGGGGTTCTCCTGCTATATCCACGAGGCGGAGCTGCTCTTTGATACCGGGGCGAAAGGAGACGTATTGTTATCGAACATGCGTGCGCTCGGGATACTGCCTGCAGATATACAGAGCCTCGCGCTCTCCCACGACCACTGGGACCACACAGGGGGGCTTGGGGCGCTCCTCGCCGAAAACTCAGCGATGGAGGTCTTCGCCCACAGCGGTTTCACCAGAGAGACGCTCGGCCTGATCAGGAACTACACCGAACCGGTGATCATCGATGAGTGGACGGAGATCGCACCCGGCATCGCCGCAACAGGTCCGCTCGGGACCGCCATCCCGGAGCAGTCGCTTGCGGTCGACGTCGCAGATGGCCTCCTTATAATCACCGGGTGTGCTCATCCGGGCATCAGCCGGATCATCGACCGGGTCTCACGGGAAGGCCCGGTGTGGGGGGTCATCGGCGGGCTCCATACCGTCACCGATGAGGATATCGATTCACTCGAGGGGCTCGCCTGCGTCTCGGCCTCACACTGCACCGACAGGATCAACGACATCGCGGAGAGGTACCCGGAGACCTTCCGGCCCGGGGGGCTCGGGGCGGTGCATCGGCTATAGGGGGGAGGTTACTCCTCCAGACTCTTTCCAGCACCGCTGCCGGAGGTCCGCTCCTCATCCGCAAGCCAGACCGTCCTCTGCGGGTAGGGCACTATGATACCGTTCTCCTCGAGCCTTTTTATGATCTTCCAGAGAAGGATGGTCCTGACCTCCCACCAGTTCCGGGCCGGCGCCCATATACGGGCTATCAGGTTGATGCCGTTATCCCCGAGACTGTCGACGTAGATCATCGGCGCCGGGCTCTTCAGCGCAAACGGGTGGGTCGCGATGACCTCTCGCGCAAGCCTGATCGCCTCATCCGCATCGTCCTTGTAGCGGATTCTGATCTTGTATTCAAACCGCCGGGCAGCGTTATTGACGTAGTTTGTAATATTCGATGTAAAGACCTTCTCGTTCGGGATCCGGGTGTAGATCCCATCATACGTCTTCACGATTGTCGAGAGGATCCTGATATCCTCGACGGAGCCGGTGATGCCCGCGACGTTGATGTTATCGCCGATCTTTATCGGGTGTTCGAACATGAGGAAGAGTCCGGAGACGAGGTTTGAGACGACGCTCTGGCTCGCAAACCCTATGACGAGACCGGCGATGCCCCCGGCCACCAGGAGCCCGGAGAGGTCGAAATTCAGGTACGGAAGAGCGACGGCGATAGCCCAGAGTATGATGATATAGTAGACCACTTTCGCGAGGAGCTCGCGCTCGTTCTTCGGCAACCGCTCCGTGAGGGCTCGTTTGACGTTTGTCGCGACAACTTTCGCGATTATAACGCCAACAGCGACGATGCCGGCAAACCACAGGACATCACCGATGGTGATGGTGCCGATGCCGGTGGACATCCCCAGGGCGGCGCTCAGATCAGGCATCACTACAACCCCCACTCCATGAGATACCCCCGGCCGATCACACGGATCTTTCGCGCCTTATAGAGTTCGACGGATCTCGTCATACCCGGGATGAGCGGGGCATCGATGAAGCCAGTCTCTGCTATAGCCGGGCTGATGATCTTCATCGTGGCTGTGGTCGCCACGATGTCGCCATTATAGAAGATCTTCATATCGACACCGTTAAAGACGGCGCACGAGACGTGGGCCCACTCGCTGGATGTGTTCAGGATTGAGAGTTCCATCACCCCTTCCCTGAACCGCTCAACGGAGGGGATCTCCGGATACACCACACTGCGGTACCATCGGGCGATGACGCCTCCAGCCGGCGGACCGTAGAGCGTATACTTCTGGGTGCCGGCGCTGAAGATATCCAGCACCTCGATCCCTTTCTCAGACTCAAGGAAGACGCCGACCTCGACGGGAAACTTCAGGTAAACCGTCTGCATTGTCCCGGGTTCTATAACTATCGGGGTAAACTCTATCAGGAGGAGATCCGTTATATCCTTCGGCAGATTTACCGGTTCCACCGGGTTGATGGTGATCCTGGCATTCTTTGAGGCCACCAGGATCCGCTCAAACGCATGCCCCACGCACCTCCGTCGGTAGGTCAGGAGACCGTCAATTCGCTCATTCTCCACCAGGATGTCACCGTTCTCGTAGCGAAAAGTGTCATGGTACTGCCCGAACATCGGTTAATGGTCTGCAGATACTCAAATATCAACCTGCTGGAGCACCTCATGTTGGTTCCGGTAAAGATAGCAAAAACCTCCGCGCCCGGGCAATCTGGTTGCCGGGGGGTATAACCTCTATGGTAACATGCTGTATGAGACCTCATGACTCAGAGCATCATGCTACTCTATAGGTACCGCTCCCGCGTCCCGGCACCCGATCGAAGGGGGCCTGAAGCGATGGAAATTCTACGTTTCCAGGAAACAGGAGATCTCTTTCATGAAAAGCCAGGGTGTCTGGCACAGGGACGATCTAGCAAGTCTTAAATAATAAATCGCCCGGACAGCCGGATCCGGAGGAGACAAACAGACATCCTTTTAAGAGCAAATTCCAGACACTTTTCAGGCGTGTTTGCTCTCGATCGATGTGATATACCGTGCAATCATCATCGTAGCATGCCAGGAACCGAAAGCGATAATAGCCAGGAGGCATTGCACCTGCCGGTGCCGGCGATCTCTACAGGCAATCCGCGGGGGAGAGAGGCCGGCGGCTTTGTGAGGACGAGAATCATTCCCGGGTGATGCGCGTGAAGAAGAACAAGCAGATCATCAAAAAAACCATGAATCGAGCCCAGATGTCCACAAGCATCTTCGACCACCTTCAGCAGCCGGCACTCGTTCTTGACAGCGAGGGGCGGGTGATCATCTGGAACGAGGATATCGTGCAATGCACGGGTGTTGCAGCGGAAAATATCATAGGGAAAGGCGATTATGCTCACGCAGAAGCGCTCTTCGGGGAGAGGCGCCCAACCCTGGCCGACTATATACTGGCTCATGACAGCCCGGGGAGCGACTACAGCCTCCTGGCCCATGACGGCGAGGAGATGCTCGCCGAATCGCGCATCCCCCTGCTATCGGGCAGGAGGGTTAACTGCATGGCCGCCCCGCTCTACGACCTGGTGGGCAGGCAGATCGGTGTGGTCGAGACCTTCCGGGGCGTTCCCGGAGAGAGGCCGATCGGTGGTTCTGCCGGGGTGCCGGAGGATGAGGTGCAGGCTCTCGCCAGATCACTGCCCGACATGATCTTCACGCTCGGCCGGGATGGTATATTCCTGCGGTTCCTCTGGACCGGCGGGAAGGAGATGGGGCTTGATGCGGCAGGGATAACAGGCCGGACACCCCGTGCCCTCTTCCCGGCGGATGAGGCGGACTTCCTCACCCGGTCTGCCCGCCGGGTTATAGATACGGGAGGGGTGACCTCTGAGACGCGATCGTTTCTGTGGCACGGCGAAGAACGGTCGTTTCAGATAACCATGTATCCCCTGCACGACGCTGCCGGAGGTATCGTGGCAGCCGCCGGGATTGCCAGGGATAGAACAAGAGAACTTGCCTGTGAGCGGGCTCTCCAGGAGATCAGCCGGTTCTCCAGCCTCTACCTTGACCTGCTCGGCACCGATATCTACAACACCAGCATGGTTGCGGCAACCATCATCGGAATGCTCCGGGAACGGCTCTCCGGTGAGGAGGCGGAGCTCGCGCAGAGGATCAAGAACACGATCGAGCAGGGGATCACCGTCATCAAGAACGTCGAACTTCTAAATACGCTAAGTAAGCACCGTATCCGCCTGGAGCCGGTCGACATCGATGCCGTCATCTGCGGCCAGATCAAGCGGCATGCAGGGATCGATATCCGCTACGAGGGAGAACCCTGCATGGTCTGGGCAAATCCCCTCCTCGAACATCTCATATCCAACCTGATCAGTAACAGCATCAAGTTCGGCGGTATGGGGGTGCAGATCGATATAACGGTCATGGAGACCGGAGATATTGTGACGCTCTCCGTCACCGATAACGGCATCGGTATACCGGATCACTTAAAACTCAGCATCTTCGATCGCTTCAGCCAGGGCCGAAAGTACGCCTCCGGGAGCAGGGGGCTCGGGCTCCATATCGTCAAGACCCTCACGAACCACTACGGCGGGCGCGTCTGGGCTGCGGACCGGGTGCCGGGCAGACCTGAGGAAGGGGCAGCGATAAAGGTGATCCTGCAGAAGTGCTAGCATCGCGTGCGCGTTCTTATGGGTGGGATACCCCATGAATGTCAGCGAATCCATCCTGCGGGTGTGCTGGAGAACGTAAGGGGAACCGGCCAGAGGTGCGGGTGAACCTGGTACTCAGGTATATATTCCTCAAGCGACCATATCATACCGCATCATTCCCATCGGGGACTCCTTCAATGATACGAACCATAAGTTTTAAAGAACGGCGATATATCGAAGAATTGAGAATTCTTACCCGGGCGACCGCGCTTGACTGCATCATCGATGAGCGCTTCGACCGTATAGTATACCTTATAAAAGAGGGAGATATGGGCCTTGCCATCGGCCGGCAGGGAAGCAATATCAAAAAGATGCAGCGGGTTCTCGGGAAACGTATTGAGATGGTAGAATACTCCTCTGATATTGAAAATTTCACAAAAAATGCATTTAAGCCGGCCGGCGTCGTCGGCGTGAGGAAGGAAGACGACAAGCGGCTCACGGTATACGTTAGCAGAGGCGATCTAGGCATCGCCATCGGGAGAGGCGGATGCACAATCGAGAAGGCACGACTCTTGCTATCCCGGTACTTCGATACCAATCTCGGTGAGGTGCTGGAGGAGAAGGACGGCCGTGCGTGACTGGAGCATCCTTGAGGAGATCTGGCAGGTCATCCAGGATCGGGCGGAACATCCCTCGGCCGGGAGTTACGTCAGTTCCATCCTGACCCACCAGAAGGGGATCGACAGATCCCTGGAGAAGGCCGGTGAAGAGATGGTCGAGTTCATCCTGGCGGCGAAGAACCCGATACCGGAGAGGACAGTCTCAGAAGCTGCCGACCTACTCTTCCATATCCTTGTGGCGCTACAGGCATCAGGCATCGACGCGGCGGATGTGCTCGATGAGCTTGCCCGCCGCCGGAAGTAGCACTCCTCAATGATGGTGTGTCCAGGTTCCTCCATAAATCCGGGGGTCTGTCTCACCTCTCCAATCAAGGGGATCTTTTAGCTGCGCAGCTTCGGGGAGTTGAACCAGAGCCCCTGGAGCCGGTGCGATTCATCGTCCTTCCTGAAGACGAGCCGGATAGCCACCCCGTCCTCCTGCTCGAACTTCGCCCTGTAAGTTACGGTGATATGGACCCCGGTCTCCGTGACGGCAGGATCGCGCCGGGATTCGTAGAGCCCGACCCGGGATGTGATGAATTCACGGTTCTGCTCAAACGAGGCCTCATCGAGTTCCCGCCTCAACTCGGGGCCGAAGTCGCGGGAGTACTCTGTGTAGTTACCCTCGTTGAAGCCGGCAAGGAGATTTTCAGCGATCGGATCTGCGTAGGTGATTACCTGCGCCGCCTCCTCACCGGTTATGACTGACTCCCGGTCCATGCACCCGCATGCGGAGACCGCAAGAAGGAGGATCAGGGCGGCGAGGAATGGGGTTCTGGGATTCATGATGGGGGGGTTGAACCTGAGGATATATAAGAGAAGTTACATCCGGTCGATGGTGGTCGCCCCACCCCGGCCGGCGAGTGCAGATCTCAGCGCCGCTGGAACCGCCTTCCGGTGTTCGCGTAAACGACGCCCCCGAGGAGTAACACCACAAAGGCGAGCCACGACAGAGTGGCTACAATACCCCCGGCGCCGGCAGCGGCATCCAGCAGACCGCCGGCAAGGATTATCGTGGATGCGGTGATCAGGAGGTTTCCCACGAACCGGGTCAGTGCTCTCTCGTCATACTTCTCCCGCACCGCTGTGGGTGCGGTGTTGTAGCCGGCGATGAGGCTGCTTACATTGAATATCCGGATGATGATCCCGATGAAGAACACGATCACCCCGCTTAGGGCGTTTGCAATCCATACCATGGCTGGAAATCTCCTTGTTGAGGCCGGGAGGTTTTGTGTTCCTGAGATGATGTATCCGGCCCACTCGCGGAAGCGGGCAGCGAAGAGCCCCGCACTACTCCGGCCGATTGTGCGGGCGTCAGCGGCCGCCGGCAGGTTCGCGGGGTTTGATCCCATGTGGCGAAGGAAACTCTCCCACCGCCACCGGAGAAAGCCGGCCGCCGTTTATACCAGGGACTGCTCCGGAAAAACCACTCGTTATCGCTAAAGGACACCGGAGAATGGAACCGCCGTCCCGGATCAGGACAGTAGCGCGTATTGTATTGCCGGAGCCGAGCCCTATAAGGGATTCTCGATGCGCTCCCTGCATGGAGTCCAGGGGAGCAGAATTCAAACCCGTGGATCTCAACCACACACCCGGCCTGATCCGGGGATCGTCGCATATCTCGCGCCTCTCCTTCGCAGAGCAAAAAGGGCCGATCTCAACGCGCGGAAAAGATCGCTCAGAGGTAATCCTTCAGTTCCACCATCTTCGGGAGTTCGTCTTTACTGACCGCTGCGCTCTCCACGACCGTATCCTCGATCATGATGGGAGCCTGGTAGCGCAGAGCGATGGCTATCCCGTCGCTCGGCCGGCAGTCCATGATCTCGGTGCGCGAACCATGACTGAGGAGGAGTTTGGCATAAAAGACCCCCTCCTCCAGGGAGTCGATGTGGAGGGCATCAAGTGTGATATCATACCTCCGGAGGAGGTCGATTATGAGATCGTGGGTGATGGGGCGGGGGAGCATCTCGCTATTCAACGCATTATTTATTGATATGGCTTCCCAGAGGCCGACGTATATGGGTATTGTGCTGTCACTCCCGGTGTCCAGGATGACAGTCGGTGCCGCTCCCATATCGCTCACCGACATGAACACACCCTGAACCCGGCAACGTTGAGCAGTCATGTGATCTGACATGAGTTTTATAATGCTTAAACCTTGGGGTAGATCACCGCTATCTTCTGGCCCGGGTGAGGAACTCACGCCTCACAATCGAGAGCCCCGGCAGCAGACCGAGGAATATATTGAGATAGTAGAGGATCAACCGCCAGAGGAGAACGAAGATACCGACGATCGACGACGGGACGAAGAGGCTGTAGAGCGATGTGGCACCGAGCTCCGCAATGCCCGAACCCCCTGGCGTGAACGCGATCATCATGATGGTGGTCATGATGAGCTGGATGACGAGCGACTCGATGAAGTGTGGCGGAAGCCCGAGACCGAGGAGGAGCATCGATGCGACCAGGAACTCCGAGAGCCAGAGGAGCGCTGTGAATATAAAGCCCCATACAAGGCCGCTCTTCCCGTGGTTCATGAACCGGACAAGACCCTGGTTGAAGTTATCCACTTCCCGGTCGATCGTTGCCAGAATCTGTTCGATCCGCCGCAGGTGCCAGCGCCGGTCGATCCAGTGTGATAACCGTTTGAGAACCGACTTGAGGTGGTCCGGGTTCTTCACCGAGTAGACGAAGATCAGCACAAATGTGATGATGAATACCCAGGCAGCATACATAACGAGGCTAAGGCCGCTGAGATCCGAGGATGAGCCGCCCCAGTGCCTGCTGAGGAAGAGCATGGCGAGAGCTCCTCCCAATCCGAGCACGATCCCGTCGATGATCCGCTCCATGATGACGACGGCGGTGGCATCCCCCACGGTGACGCCCGCCCGGTAGAGTTCGTGGACCCTGACCGGTTCGCCGCCCGCCTGTGACGGGGTGACCGCCGCAACAAGCATGTTCGCCATCACCAGGTTCAGGCATTGCCGGAAGCGCACCAGGTAGCCGAGCGACGCCGACATCCTCTGGATACGGAGCGCCCAGAACCCTAGAGAGAGGATGTGGAGGAGGATGGCGAGAGCCAGGTAAAAAGGATTTATGCGGCTGATATACTCGATAGTCGTCTCATCGACGGTGAAGTAGAGGACGCCCCCCATAACGAGAGCGCTAAACCCGATCGAAACGAACAGCCACTTCCATTGAGACTTCTCCATCCTTCGTGCTCCCGAATCCAAAAAGCCGATCTCCCTGTGCTGATGGCGGTTTCTCCGAAAATCATCTGGAATTGGATTAATAAGGTATCGTGTGGCTACTATTTTTATCTTGGGGCAGAAGAATGCCGGATCCGCCGGGAGCCGGATAGCCGGCACCGGGGCCTCTTACTCTGGAGCAGCTCTCCAGATCGCGCACGAAGCCTGGATGCGGTTTGGTCAGTGATCCTGGATCGGATCCCCTCTCTTCAACGCTCGCGAAGATGCACCGGGGCATTACACCGTAAATAGGCGCCGATCACCTGTGATCCGCAGCAACCCCGCCCTGATGCCGGCATCGAGCCAGGCATACCCGTAGCTGAACCGGGCGAGGGCGCCGGTGAGGTCACCCGCCTCGAGGCGCCCCACCCCCTCCGCATACCAGGATCGTGCCACACCATGGATATCCTCCGAACCTCTGTGCAGGGGGCTTGCCTCATCCGGCCCGGCCTCGACCATCGTGAGGGCCAGGCGGAACATCCCCCGGTAACGGTGTGTCTTCTCCTGGAGGTGGGCGCCCTTCGCGTCAGGGATACAGGCGCTCACGGCATCAGGCGGGGTTGGAGCGACCGGCAGGAGCAGCCCGAGCCTCGAACCTGCGTCAAGCCAGCCGAGTCCGTAGGCGAACCCGGCAAGCGCATCCACCGGGTCATCAGATCGGAGAAACGCTCTCCCGTCGCTCGCGTATGCGGCCGCCATCTCGAGCACCTCTTCTGCTGCCCGGTAAAGGAGGGATCCCTCCGGGACGGCGATGCCGGTCCGGGAGAGAGCCTCGTGGAAGAGGGAGCCGTAGTCCTCAAGGTTCATAATCCCGCAAAGATCTCCAGGTACTCCCGCTCCATGGGATGGAGGCCTGCCGGGACGAGGATGACATGGAGTGGGGGGCCGAAGTCAATCTCTTTCAGCTTCGCGCCGGAGCCTGCAGCAACCACCGGGCTCTCCGAGCCCGCCCGGGCTATGCCCACGTAGAGGGCGGGAGGCTCGATCCCGCGCATACCGGCCATCTCCTCGAGTATGTCGATCGCCTCCCTTATGCTCATGCAGCGGTTCTCCTGGATATCGAGGTAGACGAGCGTGTGCAGATCGCGATCGAGGTTTGCCGCGATCGTCTCCACTGGAGCCGTCGGGAACCATCCCTTCGCAGGAAAGGGGATCGAACAGGACTTCCCGAACCTGTAGTTCTGGAGCCCGGAGAGCCCCGAGACCGCGCTCGATATGGATGAGGCGTGTATGATCGATGTCGCAACCCCGGCGGCGGCAGCCCGCATCCGCAGGTCGGCGTGGGTCGTCGAGATCATGGGGTCTCCCCCGGTCAGGAACGCCACCCGGCCACGCGCTGCGCGCTCTATGATCTCGTGGGGGGTCTGCTCGACGTCCTCGCGGCCGAGCACCCGGATCTCCTTATTGAAGAAAGCCTCCATCCCGGCGGCATCCGTCCCCATCAGCCGGGACGTATAGGCCTCAAGGTAGACGGCATCGGCGCTCCGGACGTATTCAAGGCCCCTGACTGATATGTCCCCGAGATCATAGAGCCCGAGGCCCACAAACATCAGCATATTCGCCCCCCTCTAAACCGGGATATTATCGCCATCCTTCGATCGTGAGCATTCCATCGTCGTAGAAGTAACGGATACGGGGGCTCGTCCTGCCGCGGATGCCGACGATGCGGAAGTCCCGCTCCACCGACTGTCTCTCATCATCGATCCTCACCTCGACGACCATGCTCATCAACTGCCTGATCGCAGCCACAGTCCTCTCGTCGAACGACTCGCTGTTAAGGATATAGATGCCGAGCCCCTCAAGTTTCTTTATCCTGTTCGTGATGACGTGGAGAAACTTGAATGTCACCTCGAGCCTGGCGTACATGAGTATGGTCGAGGCTGAGTTCAGGCAGAGCCTGACCGGCGGGGGCATCGGCCCCGGGGACTCAGCCATCACCGCCTCCTTCCACATATTCTCCACCATCCGGGAGAACTTGATCCCGATGCTCGTCAGGTCCAGGGGGCTTGTAACAAACTTCGCCCTCGCCGTATCACGCAGGGTAGGCACCGAGCTCTTCGTGATTGCATCGATGATCCCGATCTGGCTCCGGTTTGCGCCCTGCCTCCGGAACGCACCCATGATGTCGGAGGCACGCTCATCGGTCGATATGGCGACCGTCCATTCCCCCGCCCTCGGGCAGGCCATCCTGTAGGCGAGGTGTTCCGCGTAGGCCTGGGGCGGGGCCAGTATGAGGACGTTCGATGCGGCCCTCAGGCCACCGAACTCTTCATCGATCAGCGGGATACCGGTCATGTAGGAGTACATCCGGGTAATAACTATGCCAGGAGGCGGTAAATAAGGCCACCGATAAAGAGGCCGAGGGTTATGGTGTAGATCGTGATCGCAAGCGTGATCCGGGATCCGACCTCACGCAGGAGAACCGTTATGGTCGCAAGGCAGGGTATGAAGAGGACGGTCACGACAGAGAAGACGTAGAGCTGGAGGGACGTGAGCACCGACCCGAGATCTGCTGTCCCGGCCAGGATCGCAAGGGTCTCAAACGCCATCTCTTTCCTGAGGATCCCGAAGACCAGCGCCGTCGCCGAGTAGCCGGGGAGGCCGAGGAGGGCCATCGTATAGGGTTCCACGATCTGCTCAAATATCGCCATGACACCGAAGAACTCGAGCAGACCGAGGAAGACGCTGCCCACGAGTAGGAGGGGCATCGCTATGAAGAGGAACTCGGAGAGGCGCGCCCAGGCCTTCTTCGCCACCAGCTTCGGATCGGGCCGGCGGAGCGCGACCATCTCCATGATCATACCGAACTGCTCCCCGGGAGTCACGCGGGAGAGGAAGAGCCCCGTGATGATGATAAGGGCAAAGACGATTCCGTATACGCTGAACGCCGCCCCGATACCGACGAAACTGGCCACGATCCCGGCGATGATGACGGTCCGTGCCGAACAGGGGACCATCGTGACCAGGAACGATGCGATGATGCGCTCACGCCGGGAGCGCAGGAGGCGCACGCTCATGATCGCCGGAACGTTGCAACCAAACGCCAGGGTGAGGGGGATGACCGCACCGCCATGCATACCGATCCGGTGCATGGCGTTGTCGGCGAGGAACGCGGCCCGTGTCATGTATCCGGAGTCCTCGAGGATCGATATGATGATGTAGAAGAGGAAGACGAACGGGAACGCTATACCGAGGCCGGCCTGGAGCGCGAGTATGATGGATGTCCCGAGGGCCTCCACCAGCGGCGGCAGCCCGAGGGCGATGAACGGCTGGAGCACAAAGATCTCGAATGCCTCGACGATCAGTTCTTCAAGATACGTTCCCACGACGAAGACCAGGAGGAGCATTCCTACCAGGATCCCTATGAGGATCGGGATCCCTGGAAACACCCGCGTCAGTATGCTGTCAAGATCGGTCCGGGGGGGCGGCGCCTCTTCCCTGATGGTGCGGTCTGCGATCTCGCGGGCGAAGTTGTGCCTGTTGGCGGCGATGATCTGGGTGGCTGTCATCCGGTGCCGGGACTCGATCTCATCGGCGATCGTCTGTGCCGCCTCGAGAAGGTCCGGGTTATCGCCGAGTCCCTGGAGCGCAGCGATGCCTGTCCTCCGGTCGGCTCCAAACATCTTCCCGAGGCTCCTGATGGCGGCTTCTATGTGGTGGTCGTAGGGAACCTCCACCTTTGATGGCCGGGTGGCGGCGAGCGCCGCCGGCATGATCTGGTCTATGTTCTTGCCGAGCGTTGCCGCCGTCAGGATCACCTCGACACCCAGGAGGTCGCGGAGCGGGCCGGGATCGATCTCGAGCCCCTGCTTTATGGCCTCGTCGGCCATGTTCAGCACGACGATCATCGGGAGGCCGTACTCGGCCACCTGGAGGAGGAGGTAGAGGTTGCGCTCAAGGCGCGTGACGTTTGCCACAACGATGACCGCATCGGTCTCCTTTCGGTCCAGATACCGGCGGACCAGGGTCTCTTCGTCGGAGCTGCCTTCGAGCGAGTATATGCCGGGGAGGTCCACGATCTCGACGATCTCGCGCTGGAAGCATGTGTTGCCCCGTTGCAGCTCGACGGTGGTTCCGGGGTAGTTGCTAACCTCGACGCCGAGACCGGTGAGCTGGTTGAATATAAGGGACTTGCCTACGGTGGGGTTGCCGACCAGTGCAAATCTCATCGTATCACATCCTGGCCCATGGAGGCCGGGAGTATCGGTCTCATGCCTCTCCACAGGCAGGGTATGGTGAACCGGAGACGGTAAAAAGCAACCGGGAACCCCCCGGACCGGTCACCGGTTTTATGCGGTGGCAGCTGATGGGCATGACTCCACGACGACGGATTCGGCAATCTCAGGGCTTATGGCCACGTCACACCCTTTCACCCGGACGACGATCGAGAGGTTCGGGAGTTTTCGCCGGATCTCCACGACTTCGCCCGGGAAGATGCCGAGGTCGAGCAGCCTCCGGTTCCGTCCGGGCCGCCGGATCATCGCCACCCTGACGGTGTCTCCTTCCCTGCAGTCGAGGAGCGTGTGGGCGCCCCGCCCCCATCGGTGGTGCCCGGCACGCCAGCCGGGCGGGGCGCCTCTGTCCATGTAGGAGGAGAGGCGGTCTATGGTCTCGCCGGAGATCCCATGCTCGAGCGTGCAGGCTTCCCGGTCTGCTGCTTCCTCCTCTATTCCGAGCACCTCGGTCAGGAAGCACTGGAGGATGCGATGCTTCCGCGCCACCTCTGATGCAATCTCCTTTCCTTTCCCGGTCAGCTGGAGAGCGCCGTCCTCTGCCTGCTCCAGGTACCCCTCCCCGATAAGGAAGAGGGCGGTTGCTCCGGCATCTTTCTCCCCGGTGCCGAGTGTGGTTGCGATCTCCTGAAGCGTCGCCGATCTCTCGCCGTTCTCCGTGATCATGAAGACTGCTTCGAGGTAATCCTCGAACGTGGAAGAAAGCATATCATAACCTCTTGTATCTCCATCAGTTTATGGATTTGGTTGGTGCTATATATGGGGTGCCCGGGCGGAGAGGGGTTAACACACATGGGGGCAACCGGTGATCATGGGAAGCGCGGTCACTAACAGGGACGTGGCCGAAAGACTCGCTCTCATGGGCAGTCTGCTTGAGGTCGCGGGGGAGGACCGGCACCGGGCCTACGCGCGGCTCTCCATCGCGGTCGCCGGTCTCGATAGGGAGGCGCTCACCCGGATCCCCGGCATCGGTGTCAGCATAGCCGGGCAGATCCGCGAGATCGTAAAGGCGGGGTCGTTTCGCGAACTCGAGGATATGCAGGCCGCCATACCGGGATCGGTCGTCGAACTCCTCGAGATCCCCGGGGTGGGGCCGCGGACACTACACGTCTTCTGGAAGCAGCCTGGCATACTGACTATCGATGACCTGGAGCGGGCGGTGGGGGGGATCAGGCGTTACCGCGAGAGGGAGGACGTTATGGCCCGCCCGGAGGCCGATGTACACGGTTGCCGGGGGGCGGCCGCCATCGATGGGATTGATATGGTTGCCATCGGGGGCCGGGATGAACTCATGGGCCGGATACCCGCCGGCGGTGGTACCCGGGTGAACGTCAGGTTCACCGATGCGGAGCGGTTAGGCACGGCGCTCCTCTGCGCCACCGGCTCGGGGAGGCGGCTCTCGCGCAGGGTTGCCGGCTGGAGCCGGGCGGCCTCGTCGACCCTGCGAGCGGCCGCATCAGGACGTTTGAGAGCGAGGAGGAGGTATTCGAGTTCCTCGGCATGGATCCCATCCC
>MTBK01059690.1_pt1 | contig 32901 bp, 30 predicted proteins | sample 1535981 | NCBI WGS metagenome assembly MTBK01 (sample SAMN06109225, study PRJNA356200) | anaerobic digester metagenome | isolation source: biogas reactors fed with pig manure or primary and secondary sludge | place: Spain | collected 2016-06-30
TGACAGAGGTGGTGGTTGCCTCTTGCGAGTGCTATAGAGTGAGCGGGGCATTATTTTATCCCTGAGGTCCGACTGGACGTAACTGGACAACATTGTTTTTGATGCGTTGAATCCGACGAAATAGGAACGCAAAGAGGTCTATCGCGCCGTCTGCCTCCTCGTCGCAAACCGCATCAGCAACGTTCGCAACGTCTGGTAGGGTGCAATCCCCGATTGCGCCGGGAAAAGATGTTTATACTGCTCCCTCCTTTTCTAAAGGAGGGTTGGGGTGGATTTTGAAAATATTCCCCTGCTTTCTCTTCAGGAAACGGGGAAGCAGGTGCGGCGTGTCCGGCGAACCCGCCCTACAAGAAAACGCATCAGCAAAGCCGTCTCGTAAAAAGTCGTTTTATCCCTCTTTTGTCATGCTGACCGTTCACGGTTTTTGATCGTCCGTGATAGCTACAATGCCGGATGATGATCCCTGCTCACGTGCGCAGGCCGCTCAGAAAATGTTCCAGGGCTTCCATATACAGGGAATGATGTTCGCCTTTGCCGATGATGGTTTTTTCCAGTTTCTTGATCTGGATCACGCCGTTGAAGGTGCTCCAGAGGATTATGGCCTGCCGCCGGGGATCCACTTTTTTGAACTGGTCCCGCTCGATCCCCTCGCGGATCGCGTCGGCTAAAAGAGCGAGGCTGGCTTTGCCGTGCTCGTCGATTTCTTTTTTCAGCACGGGGGAAAAGATGGTTCCCGGCGATGTCAGGAAGTAATTGATGATGTCGAAGTAGTTTTTGTGCTCTTCGCTGAAGCGCAAATAGGCCCGGGCGATGGAACGGATTTTTTTCTCGGGCGTCGATTTTTTTTCGACGGCCGCAAGGATCGTCCGGTACAGCAGCTCCAGCCCCTCCACCTGAAGCGCCGCGAAAATTTCTTCCTTGTCCTTGTAGTGAAAATAGATGGCGCCGATGCTGAGTTCGGAGCGCCGGGCAATCTGGTTGATGGAGGTGGCGTTCATTCCCTTTTCCAGGAGAAGCTCCCGGGCCGTATCCAGAATATGATTTTTGCGCTGTTCTTTTTCTCTTTTCCGTCTTTCTTTGGCTCCCATATCTTTCATCCTTGATCTTTTTTCATCTTTACTGTCTGGGCATCCCCTTTGGGCCTCATGTCAAACCACGGCTTTTGCTTTTTAAAAGGGCACCAGGCCGCCCGACAATATCGTATCGGATCCTCGGGCGGTATTTTGATCTTCGGCAGCAGGCCTTCCCGGTGGTTTTTTACCCAGGCTTCGGCTTCTTCTTTTGAATCGACTTCTCCGGCGCTGTATTCGGTTCTTCCCCGGCAATGCACAAAGCCGTAAATCAATTCATAGGATTCGACCACGCTTGCTGTGCCTCCTAAAATTCCTCGCCGATTTTCAACAGCACTTTGACGGTCAGGCCGGTGTCGATTCTTTCCCGATAAACGTCGGGCAGGCGTGCAAGCGGCTCATAGTCGGAGATCAGCGGCCGCGCGTCCAGTTTGCCTTGGGCCATCCAGTTCAGGCACTGAATGTTTTCCGCGTGCGTGTTGGAGTTGGAAGCCGTCAGTCGGATCTCCTTGAGATTAACCAGGAAAGGCGCCTCCAGGCTGACCGGGGAGAAGATCATGCTCACGATGCAGATTTCCCCCGCGTCTCCGGCCAGGAGCACGGCGCGGTTGATGTTGGCCTTGACGCCGGAGCACTCGAATATTTTCCCATAGCCTCCGGGCGCAGCCGCCATCGCTTTCTGATCCGCGTCTTTTTCCAGCGGATCGAGGACCTGATCGGCTCCGTACAAAACGGCGATTTCGCGCTTGGTCGCGACCGGTTCGAAAAGAACTACCGGGCCGTAGCCGAGGATTTTGAGCAGCCGGACGGCGCAAAGGCCGATGGGGCCGCCTCCCATGATCAGCGCCGATCCTTTCCGGTCGCTGGTGCAGCCGATGGCGTGCAGGGCGGAGGCAAAGGTTTCCGCGAGCGCCGCGTTTCGGGAATCCACGCCGTCCGGGATGGGAATCAGCATTTGCGGATAGACTTTGACATACTCCGCGAAGCCGCCCGGCAAATCGCCGATTCCCGTGGTCCGCCGGTGAACCCGGCACAGGTGCGGCCTGCCGGAAAGGCAGTTGGCGCATTTGCCGCAGTAGGTGGGGCGGATGCAGACTTTCGTTCCCACGGGGGGACCGCCGGCGGCCGCGCCTTTTTCTACGATGACGGCGCTGATTTCATGTCCCAGGATAACGCCGTCGGCCAGATGACCGCTGGCGACCAGGGAATGATCGGAGCCGCAAAATCCCGTGTTGGCCACTTTCACCAACACCTCGTCTTCAGCAACTGTATAATCGGGGATCTCTTCATAAACCAGATCCCGGTCCTTGCGATATACAACGGCTTTCATAAAATCTCTTTCCTTCGCGGCAGGGAACGGTTTCAAACCGTTCCCTGCCACATATTTTAGTCCTCGCATTCCAGGGTAATCTTTTCCACTTTATCCAGATCCTTCTTGTAGAAAAAGGAGCCGGTAAAAAACAGCAGGGCTGAAATCACAAGAAAAATTGGAATGATCGACATGGCTGCCTTGATGCCATGCAGATCGGAGATCTTCCCGATTACAATGGGCGCCAGCGAGGCCCCCAGGAGATTCTGGACAATTACGCAAACCGAGTAGGAGATCGCCCGAAGGCCGGGATGGATAACCTCCTGCGTGGCGATAATCGCCGCCGGGGCAAAAGCGGAGGCCAGCACGCCCATGCCCAGAAGAGTGATATACTGTGTTTTCCCCTCCATAAAGGAAAAAGCAATAAAGATAAAGAGGGCATTCAGGATTGTTGTGATTGCGGGAAGCAGCAGCCGTGCGCTTGGCCGCTTCTTAAACCACATATCCGCCAGCCATCCCCCCAAAGGCAGCCCGATAATGGCCAGGATCATGAGCATACTCACCTTGATGCCCGCTTCGCTCATGGGGATGCCCGTCGTCCGGTGAAAATAGGTGGGAAGCCAGACCATGATCGCATTGTTGGCGAAGATACAACCGATAAATCCGAGGTTGGTGAAGATCAGCGAAGGGGTGTGGAGAAATTCCCGCACGATATCCATTTTGCTCATTTTTTTTGAACGGCCCTCGTACGCAACATCGGTCTTGTCGGTCTTGACCAGCTCCACCGTCTTGTAATCCTTGACGAAGAAAAACAGGAGGGCCACTATTGCCCCGGGAATCGCCACCACGCCGAAAGCGTGACGCCATCCCCAGTGCGCGGCAATGAAGCCTCCCAGCCCGATTCCGACGGCTGTTCCGAGAGGAATGGACATATTCCAGAGCCCCATCATCCGGGACCGTTTCTCTTCAGGGAACAGACCCGAAAGCATGGCCGTGCCGGCCGGGGCGTATCCGGCCTCGCCGATTCCGATGGCGGCCCGGGTCATGATCAGCTGGGGGAAGGTCTTGGTGAAAGCGCAGGCCAACGTGGCCATGCTCCACACAAAGGCCATGATGCCGATGGTTTTTTTCCGGCTCCAGCGATCCACAAGGATGGAAACGGGAAGCACGAAAGCGACGATAGACCAGTAAACTACCGACACAAGCAATCCGGACTGGGTGTCGGTCAGCCCCCATTCCTTTTGAATGAAGGGAAAAAGGGACGTCACGACCATCCGATCCACATAATCGAAGAAATACAGCAGAAAGAGCAGGGCGAAGATGTAGTAGGTGCTTCGGGTGGACAGCTTGTATTCCTTTGGAGCAGCGACGTTATTCATGGGGCCTCCTTTTTTCTATGAATTCGTTGATATTCATCCTGCTTCTTTTCAGAGTTGACAACCTGCCGGTAACTCATTCACATTTGTATCCGCCGAGATTGGCCAGGGCAACGCTGCCGGGGCTGATCACGGAAGGATCTACCTTGACATTGATGCAGGCGGTTTTCCCGGAGGCAAAAGCCGCTTCCAGCGCGGGCTTGATGTCTTCGGGTTTTTCCACCATCGCGCCGAAGCCGCCCAGGGCTTCCACCATCTTGTGGTAATCGACCCACCCCAGCTCCGTGCCGTCGGGGATATGGTGCCCCAGCCGGAGGGTCTGGCTGTGCATGATCATACCCCAAGACTGATCGTTGCCGATCACGACAACGATGGGCAGATTTTTGCGGATCGCCGTGTGAAATTCCATGAAGTTGAAGCCGGCCGATCCGTCGCCCATGATGAGCAAGACGCGCTTGTCCGGATTTCTGAGCTTGGCCGCGTTGGCGTAGGGAATGCCGACGGCCAGACAGCCGTAAAGGCCGTAGTCCAGATACGTACCGCCCTTTCTGACGGTTCTCGTCATGCCCATCCAGGTTGCCGTGTCCCCGCCGTCCGCGACGACAATGTCATCCTCGCGGTTCATGAATTCGTTGATTTCTCTGGCCAGCCGCATGGGATGCATGGGCAGGGTTTCGCACTCCCACATCGCTTTGGCGTCTTTTTTGCCGGCCTCGTGAGCCGCCCGGACGGTATCCACCCAGGGCTGGAACTGCTTTTTCAGCGTCCCGCCGATTTTCTGCTCGTCGAGGATGGCGTTGAGCTCCTTCAGAAACGCCTTGATGTCGCTGACGATGCCGAGATCGATCGTGCGGTTGCGGCCGATTTCATCGGCGGCGATATCAACCTGAACAAATTTGGCCGTCGATGGGAAAATTTCGCCGAAGATGTAGAAAAGACTCAGCCGGCCGCCCAAAAAGAGCACCAGGTCGGTCGTCATCAGCGCAAGCATCGCCGAACCCGGCCGGATGGCCAGAGAGCCTTCAAAGCAAAGCGGATGCGTATCCGGCACGACGCCGCGGCCCGCGCCTGCCGTGTAAATCGGAATGCCGGTTTTTTCGACGAATTCGAGAATTTCCTTTTCCGCATCCGAATACCACAGGCCGCTGCCGCCGATAACGACGGGATTTTTGGCTGCCTTGAGCAAATCGACAACCTTCCGGGTGTTTTCGCGGTCAACCGGCTTGGATAATAGTGTTGTGCCTGGTTTCTTGACCGCGGCCATATCTACTTTGGCGTTCAGAATGTTGCAGGGAAACTCCAGATAAACCGGCCCGGGCCGCCCGCTCATAGCGGCGCGGAAGGCCATGTCGATATACTCGGGAATGCGCTCCGGCAGGTAGCAGACCAGCGCTTTTTTCACCATCGGTTCGATGACGGGGAGCTGGGTCATGTCCTGCAGGTCCAGTTTTTCAACGCTGTCGAGTCCCACGCATCCGGAAATCAGAATCACCGGCGCGTTGGACAGTCTCGTGCTGGCGATCCCGGTGAGTGCGTTGGTGAATCCCGGCCCGGCCGTGACCATCGCCACAGCGGGTTTACGGCTGAGCCTGGCCCAGGCTTCAGCCATGAAAACCGCCGCCTGTTCATGGCGCACGTCAAAGATGGTGACGGGTGACTTTTCCAGAAACTGGTAAATGGGTGTGATGTGCCCGCCGCTCAACGAAAAAACGTAATCCACGCCCCGTTCGACCAGGGCGTCCGCAACGAGCTTGCCGCCGATAATGTTATCCATGATGAATCCTCCTAATCAATCGATACGTTATTTTATACCGATGCTAAATCAAAAATACTGTTGATGTATCCCGCCGGCAGGGAGCGGTCGCGACCGTTCCCTGCCGGTATTCGTTGCTTTGATGTGAAATTGACCCTACAGTTCCATGCACTGGCCTCCGTCGAGATTGACGGCCTGTCCGGTAATGTAACGGGAGGCGTCAGATGCCAGAAAAGCAACCAGGTCGCCCGCGTCGCGGGGCAGACCGATATATCCCAGCGGGATGGTTTTGCACATTTCCTTTTCCCGCTCTTCGATCGTTGTGCCGAAAAACGACGCCTCCAGGCCGAATCGCCATTTTTCCAGATCCGTGGCGATTTGTCCCGGACAGATGGCGTTGACCCGAATCATGCCCCCGCCCAGTTCTTTGGCCATGACTTTGGTCAGCATGATAACGCCTGCTTTGGCCACGGCGTAGGCGCTGTTGAAAATGGGAGGCACCTTGCCGGCCCGCGAGGCCGTGTTGATGATAGATGCCGGCTTGCCCGCCATCAGGGGAAGAACGGCCCGTGACATGCGAAAAACAGAAAACAGATTCACTTCGATCGTTTTCATCCAGGCCGCCTCGTCATAGCTGAGCACCGTGTTGGGAACGCCGAAGGACGCTCCCGCGTTGTTGCAGAGAATGTCGATGTGATCGAAGCTTTTTTTGATGGTCTCCACCATCGCGCCGATGGCCTGGTTGTCCGTGACGTCCACGGGCACGGCCAGCGTTTTTACGTTGTAATTTTTGGCCAGCTCCCCGGCAATCGCATTCATTTCTTCACTGGTCGCGGGGTTCAGAGATTCTCCCGGTACGGGCGGTTTGCCCAGATCGGCAATTACAATGTTGCAGCCGCTGGCGGCCAGTTTTTCCGCGATGGCGCAGCCGATGCCTGTTTTTTTACCGGCGCCGGTGACAATCGCTGTTTTTCCTTTCAAATCATTATAAATCATCGGCTCCTCCTTCATCGACCCAGTGGCGATGGTCCAGATGGGCGTACTTGGAAAGAAAGCGCGTGGGCAGGGCCAGCGCGTCCTTGCGGAAAGGCGGCGCGAGCTGCTTGCCGTCCACCAGGAATTCGAGCACGGTGGGTTTGCGGCTCTTCAGGCAGGATTGGAAAGCTTCCCGGATATCCTGAGGGCGGCTGACCCGCATTGCATTGGCGCCCATCGCCTTCGCCACCGGCACAAAGCTTTCCGGGGTTGGGATATCGACGCCGACAAAGCGGTTGTTGTAGAAGTCCACCTGATTTTTGGCCTCCGCGCCCCACCACATGTTGCGGAAGACGCAGGCGATCACGGGCAGGTTATGTTCTACGGCGGTGCTGACTTCGTGAAGGCTCATGCCCCACGCGCCGTCGCCGATGATGGCGATTACCGGCGCTTTCGGGCGGGCAATCTGCGCGCCCAGCGCCGCGGGATAGGCAAAACCCGTGTTGCCGAAGGTCAGCGCCGCGATATGCCGGCGCGGATGGTTGAACTTCAGGTAACTGTTGGCTGTCGAGGAGACGTTGCCGATATCCGTAGTCACGATGGCGTCGTCCGGCAGCGCCCGCGACATTTCCAGCAGAACGCGGCGCGGGTTGATGGGATTGCCGTCCACCATCGCCAGATCGACAATTTCCTTTTCCCATTTCTTGTTTTCCCGGGCCACGGCCGCCAGGCGTCTCTCATCCGGTTTGCGTTTGCCGTCCAGCGCTTTCAGTCGTTTCAGGATTTCCGCGGAAGCTTCCTTGGCGTCGCCGATGATGCCGACCTCGATGGGGTGCGTCCGGGCGATATGCTTGGGATTGATGTCCACCTGGATGATCTTCGCGTTTTCCGGGAAGTAGTTGATGTCATACTGCGGCAGTGTGCCGAAAACGGAAAGCCGCGTGCCGATGGCCAGCATGACGTCGGCTTTGGCAAGCGTCTTCATGGCGGCTTTGGATCCCATGTAGCCGATGGGCCCGACGGACAGAGGATGATTTCCGTAAAACGCATCATTGTGCAGATACGTCACCGCCACCGGTGCCGTCAGATGCTCGGCAATGGCTTTGACGATCTCCAGCGCATCGCTGTCCACCGCGCCGCGGCCGGAGACAATGACGGGATTCTTCGCCCTGGACAGAAGCTCGGCGGCCCGGTTCAGTTGCTCGATGGAACCGCAACCGCGAGCGTCCACGCGATACTGCGAAGGTTTTAGAATTTTTTCTTCCATCTCACCGTAGAAGTAATCGCGGGGAATATCATACAGGACGGCGCCCCGGTCGGCGTAGGCAATGCGGAAAGCGGTTCGCAGGCAGTCGGTGGCCCGTTTCGGATGGGGCACGCGAACAACTGCTTTGGTGATCGAGCGGAACACGGACATCTGGTCGCATTCCTGGAAGCCGTCCCAGCCGATGGTCGGCGTTCCCGCTGAAGGCGAGATGATCACCAGGGGTGTATGGCCCATGTTGGCCGCCGCCACCGACGTTACCATGTTGGTGATGCCGGGACCGTTCTGGCCGGTCACGACGCCGCAGCGGCCCGATATGCGGCAGTAGGCGTCTTCCATATGGGCCGCGCTTTGTTCGTGGCGCACAGGAATGAATTTAATTCCTGCCGTCGGGAAAAGGTCCAGCATGTCCATGAAGGCCGAACCCACGATGCCGCAGACATGATCCACGCCTTCGGCCAACAGGGTTTCGACTATTGCTTCGCTGGGTGTCATTTTAACTTTTTTCATTTTAAACCTCCAACACATTCAAACGTTAAGTGTCTTTTTGAGACAAGTTCTTTCCCTAAATTGAAAACCAGTATTTTCATAGACGAAAGTCTCAATCCAGATCTTCTTTCCAGGGCCACAAAAATATCCCGCCTTCCAGGGTCCGGACGTCGGAATAGCCGGCCTCTTCCAGAATCCGCTGAGCGGAAAATCCCCGTAAACCAAGCAGACAGACGCAAATAATCTTTTTGTCTTTCGGGACTTCCTGAATTCTCCGGCGCAGTTCATCCAGAGGAATATTGACAACCCTGGGGCTGCTGATGTGCGCGCGCCGGAATTCCAGATCCGACCGGACGTCGATCATCAGAACGCTGTCGTCCTCATCCAGAAGTTTTTTGGCCTCCTGTGCGGTCACCGGCTTCATCATGCCGGATTTTACATTTTGCGCGACGTTGAGCGCCGTGACAAATACATCCAGCGCCGGCGAAAACGGAGGCGCATAAGCCATATCCAGATCATCGATATCCGAAATCGTTGCGCCCAGCCTTATCGCCGTGGCGGCCACATCGATGCGGCGCGCAACATCGCCTTTCCCCACAGCCTGCAAGCCCAAAAGCTTATGCGTGCCGTTTTCAAAAATCAGCTTCAGCGCGATGATCTGACTGTTCGGATAGTAGTGGGCCTTATCAAACCCGCAGACGGAAATCGCAAATGCGTCGATTTCCATTCGCTTTGCCTGCGCCTCCGAAAGGCCGGTGGCGCCGACGGCGTAATCGAATGCCTTGCAGATGAACGTGCCCTGTACGCCGGGAAACGTTGACGGATTGCCGCAGATATTGTCGGCAATCACCCTGCCGTGCTTGTTGGCGGTGGACCCCAGCGGGATGTAGCAGGGCCTTCCCGTGACGATGTGCGTATTTTCAACCAGGTCGCCGCCGGCATAAATAGCCGGGTCGCTGGTCTGCATCTGCGCATTGACTTTCAGCGCGCCTGTCTCTCCCCGTTCCAGATCGGCAGCCTGCGTCAGTTCCGTCTCGGGGGCAAGCCCCGCTGCAACGATGACGATATCGGCGGAATACGAATGATGCCGGGTAATGACTTTTTGAACCTGTCCGTTCTCTCCTTCGAAGGACAGAATCCCGGCGTCGAACTCCGTCTCCACCATCTGCTCATAAAAATGTTCCCGGATCATCGCCGCAATCTCGAAATCAATCATGTCCGGGAAGAGCTGATTTTCGCGCTCCAGCAGCGTAACATTCCATTTTTTTGCTCTCAGGGCTTCCGCGGCTTCGACGCCGATAAATCCTCCGCCGACGATGACGGCGCGGCCTCGTTCGTGATTTTGGATTTCCCGGGCGATGCCCTGGGTATCTTCCATGCGGGTCAGATGATAGATGCCTTTGAGATCGGTTCCCGGAATCGGAGGCATCTTCGGGCGGGCGCCCAGCGCCAGAACCAGGGCGTCATAGTCAAAGGTCAGGGATTCGCCTGTCGCCGTGTGTGTTGCCTCAATCCGCCTATTTTCGCGGTCGATCCGCAGAGCCTTCACATTCGCGTGAATGGCGATATCTTTCAGATCCTTGAAATACTGGATATCGCGGACTCTACCGTAAGTGGTCTTCAGCAGATCGTCCGGATCGCGGACTTTTCCTTCCAGATAGTAGGGCATGCCGCACGCGGCATAGGAAATATAGGAGCTTCGATCAAGAACGGCAACATCATAATCCGGACGAAGCCTTTTGATGCGTGCCGCGGCTTTCGCGCCGCACGCGGATGCTCCAATGATGATGACCTGTTTCGGCTTCATCGATTCTCCCTTTCAAAATGCACGGCCGTAAAGATCCGGTACAACAGCGTCAGGATCAGAAAGCCGGCGGCCCAGACGCCCAGGGTGATGGCGATTTCGGGTCCGGTCGGGGTATATTCGGTGATCGCTCCCAGCGGAGACGGAATGAAGCCGGGAATGACCAGCCCCAGACCTTTCTCGATCCAGAGGGAGACAAACACAAGAACACACGCCAGCGCCAGCCAGCCTTCCTGCCGGCGGACCCCGGGAAGGATCAGGATGGCAAAAGCGGCAATCGCTAAAACGGCAAAGGCCCACATCCAAGCCACAAGGCTGTGACGCCCGTCCAGTCCCGCGAAGAGGTACTGAAAATGATGCATATGCTCCGGAATCTGGCTGTAAAACACCGTAAACAGCTCCACGAGAACAAAGAAAATGCTCACGGCCAGCGCATAGGCAACGATTTTCGCCAGCGCCTGAACGGCCTTTTCCCCGGCGTCAAAACGCCCCCAGCGCTTGAGAATCAGACAGACAAGAATCAGGAGCGCGGGTCCCGAAGCAAACGCGGAGGCCAGAAAGCGGGGGGCCATGATCGCGGTGAGCCAGAAGCTTCGGCCGGGCAAGCCGGCGTAAATGAACGCGGTGACGGTATGAATGCTGATCGCCCAGGGAATGGACAGGTAGATGATCGGCTTGGCCCAGGCTGGCGGCGGAATCTCTTTTTTTGCGCAGGACAAAATGACCCAGCCGATCACGAGGTTGATGAGCAGATAGCCGGAAAGAACGACCATATCCCAGAAGAGGAGGGATGACGGCTGCGGATGCAGAAGCACGTTCATCACGCGGGAAGGCCGGCCGAGATCGACAAAAACGAAAAGAATGCACATGACGACAGCGGAAACCGCCAGAAACTCGCCCAGAACGGTGATCTGGCCGAAGGCCTTGTAGTCATGCAGATAGTAGGGCAGCACCAGCATCACGGCCGAAGCGGCCACGCCGACCAGAAAGGTAAACTGCGCAATGTAGAGCCCCCAGGAAACATCCCGGCTCATGCCCGTGATGCCCAGACCGCAATCGAGCTGGAGCAGGTAGAAGAAAAATCCGGCGCAGAAGACAAGAGTCAGACAGGCGATCCCGATCCAGTACCTTAAGCTGCCGTGTAAAGCTTTTTCCAGCATAGCGCCCTCATAACAAATAGTATATCTGCGGGCCGACGCCCAGGTGCGTGCGCCTCCGCAGGCTGAAACGCGTCTCTAAAAGACGCCGGATTTCCGAGCGCGGATCGTCCACGTCGCCGAAGGTGAGCGCTTTTTGCCTGCACGCAAGGACACAGGCGGGCAGCGTTCCCTTGGCGAGCCGCTCCTCACAGAAATTGCATTTTTCCACGACGCCTTTGGTTCGCGTCGGAAAGTCCGGATTGATTTTGGCGATAAACGGCCGCGCATCCCGGTAATTCATGCTCCGCGCGCCGTAGGGGCAGGCGGCCATGCACAGCCGGCAGCCGATGCAGCGGTGGTAGTCCATCATCACGATGCCGTCGGTCCGCTGGAACGTGGCGCGGGTCGGACACACGCGGACGCAGGGCGGATTTTCGCAGTGGTTGCACAAAACGGGCGGACGGAGGTTTCGCGGCTTTTTGCCGGAATAGGCGTGCGATTCGCCGGGAAAGACGGAGGCAAAAGGCTCCGTCCAGATCCATTTGATTTCGTCCTTGGGATTGCCGAAGTCCGGAACATTGTGAACCGCGTGGCAGGCGACGATACAGTCGGTGCAGTTCACCGTGCATTTCGTCAGATCCACCGCCATAGCCCAGCGTCTGGCCGCAAGCGCCTTTTTAGGCGCAAGATCCTGCCCCGGAGGAATCACGACGCCGTCTTTTGCCCAGGCCGGGATAAAGATCGCCGGCGTCATTATCGTCAAAGCGGACACTCCCGCGATTTTCAGAAAGTCTCTGCGGCTCGGCGTCATTTTTTCACCTCCGCGGGAACGATGTGACAGTCAAAACAGGAGGGCTTTGCGCCCACGTAATTGTGGCAGCTGTCGCAGAACTGCTCCTTGTTGCTGTGGCATCGGATGCAGGAGCCGGTGAGGCTCTTCTCGAACGTCCGTCCGTCTTTCGCCGTATAAACGCGCTTTCCTTTGCGGACGGCTTCGTCGCGCCAGGCATTCAAAAGCTTCATGTGGTTGGCGCGCATGAAGTCCTTGTCCTCGATGCATTTCTTATCCGCCAATCCTTTGATTTCCGGCGTCTCCAGGCTGAGAACGGGCGGGGCGGTCTTTCCCTTGCCGTACCAGAAGGGAAACGTGACCGCGACGGCGAAGATCGCCAGTCCCAGAATTATCAAGCCCCATTTATGTTGTTTCATCTTTACATATTCCGTAATGTGCTTACGTTCAGCTATGAGCTACGAGCTGCACCCCATCCACTATGCACCACCCACTAACCGCCGATTTCCTCGCCTCTTAAATCAGTCGTTCTTTCCTTTTCTTCTTTCATCACCAGAGCATTGCCGAGAAGCTCGTGAACGCCCATGACGGCCACGCCCGGCGTCCAGTAGTCCATGAGCGTCGTCAGCGTCGCCCGGTCGATGGCGCAGATGCAGCCCAGGCGGTTCACGCCGTGCTTTTGCACGACGTCCCGGACGGCCATGGCCCGCGGCATGCCGCCGCGCATCCGCATCTCCAGATTTTCGTCGTTGCCCAGTCCCGCGCCCGCGCCACAGCAGAAGGTTTTTTCGCGGATCGTGTCTTCGGCCATTTCGTAAAAATGGTTGCAGGTGTTTTGAATGATGCAGCGCGGCTCTTCAAAGAGCCCCATGGCCCGGGCGGGATTGCACGAATCGTGAAACGTCAGCCGGACGTGGTCGTTGCGCGACGGGTCGAGCTTCAGCTTGCCGTTTTTGATCAGGTCTGCCGTGAACTCGACGATATGCACCATTTTGGTCGCGCGCGCGTTTTCAAAACGCGTACCGGTAACCGGAGACACGGGTTCTTCGAGGAAGTCGGCCGGGCCGTTCATCGTATCCATGTACTGGTGAATGACCCGCCACATGTGGCCGCACTCTCCGCCCAGAATCCATTTGACGCCCAGGCGTTTGGCCTCCGCGTAAATCTTGGCGTTCAGGCGCTTGATCATCTCGTGGGAAGTGAACAGGCCGAAGTTGCCGCCCTCCGAGGCATACGTACTGAAGGTGTAGTTGAGGCCGATTTCGTGGAAGAGCATCATGTAGCCCATGCAGGTGTAAGTTCCCGGATCGGCGAAGTAGTCGGCCGACGGCGTGACAAACAGGATGTCGGCGCCTTTTTTGTTGATCGGCACTTCCACGCGGACGCCGGTGCGATCCTCAATATCGTCCGCCAGAAATTCCAGCATGTCCTTGATGCCGCCCGGCTGTATGCCCAGGTGATTCCCGGTGCGGAAGCAGTTGGCCACGGGCTCCAGCGCCCAGTTGATGTTGCAGCCGACCAGGTTGAGCAGTTCGCGGCCGATCATGGTGATTTCCGCCTGATCGATGCCGTAGGGGCAGAACACCGAGCAGCGGCGGCACTCGGTGCACTGGTAGAAGTAGTAAAACCATTCTTTGAGAACATCCTGGGTCAGGTCTCGCGCGCCCGCAAGCAATCCGAAGCAGCGCCCCGCTGCCGTAAAGTAGCGCCGGTAAACCGACCGGATCAGCTCGGCCCGCAGAACCGGCATGTTTTTCGGATCGCCGGAGCCGATGTAGAAATGGCATTTGTCCGCGCAGGCGCCGCAGCGCACGCAGATGTCCATGAACAGGCGGAAAGAGCGGTATTTTTCGAGCCGTTCCTTCATGCCGTCGAGAATAATCTGCCGCCAGTTCTCCGGCAGTTTCCAGTCGGCGTCGCCGGGCTGCCAGGTCCGGGGATTGGGCATGTCCAGAGCCGCGAGATTTTTCGCGGCGGCGCTGTAGCTCCAGGTGCCGGGGCGGAAATCGACCGGCGTTTCCATCCAGGCGGTTTGCGGCGGCGCGTATTTGATCTGCATCAGCTCATCCGGTTTGGGAATTTTCGCAAACGACATGGCTACTCCTTCTCCACCGGCAGACCGGCCGCTTTCATTTTATCCCGGAACTCATCTTCGTATTCTTCGTAGGAATGAACCTTTACCGGGGCGTTCCAGGGATTGAGGTGTCTTTGGCTGCGGTTGTTGTTGATTTGGTTGCGCGTGGGGCTCAGGAATATTCCGGCCATATGCGTGAGCTTACTCCAGGGGAGCCAGGCGATAAGGACAAAAACAAAGAAAAGGTGCAGATAAAATAAAACATTCGCGTTCGCAGGCGCAGGCGGCGCAAACGACACCCAGCTCATGGCCAGGGTTTTGACGGCGTTGAGATCGACCGGGAAGAAGTGGCGCATCAAAAGGCCGGTTGCCGCGATGGCCGCAATCAAAAGCAGCGCGAAATAATCGGTGAACAGGGAGATGTAGCGGACCTGCGGCAGGAAGACTCTGCGCAGAAAGAGAAAAACCAGCCCCGCAAGGAGTGTTGCATCGCTGATATAAAGCGCCGGAATGCCGATTTCCAAAAAGCCGTCCAGCGCGGAAAGACCCATGACAAAAGGAACGACCGGCTCGGTGAAAAAACGCAGATGCCTGAACGCGACCACCAGCAGCGACAGATGAAACATCAGGCCAAAAAACCAAAGCCATTTGGCGCTGTCGTAAACCGGCCGCCCGTTTACAATTTCCGCTTGAGAGTTTCTGAACAGAGAACGGAACAAAAAGATTTCTCCCGCCATCCGGCCGATTGCGCCCAGCGGCCCGGCGGGATTTTCCACGGGATTGTTTTGGACCCAGGGAAGGCTTTTCCCCTGGCCGCAGGTCGTGGGGATGCGGAAGGGAACGGGGGATTTCGCCCACCGGATGATACGGTAAACAAAGCCAAGCAGAAAAACCGCCAATACAAGATATGGCGCAATCCCGGTCAGAACATTACCCGCAATCTGGCTTTCCGCAACGGCTGCGGCCGCCAGGGCGATCGCCAGAATCGCGATGAAGGATAGCAAAATGTTCGTGCTTTGTTTCATTTCATGCGCCTGTTTTCATTTCCATGACGGCTCTTCGCCGAATTGAATGATCGGTTTTTTCATGCCGTCCAGCGCGTTGACGATTAGTTCCACCAGGCCGCCGTAATACAGACGGCTTCGCTCTTCCGCTTTGTAATAGCCGATGATGTCCCGAATGGCGCCCTTGCAATTGGAGCAGGGCGTGCAGACATATTTGGGGGCATCATGAGGTTCGTTTTCAAAGGCCTTCAATATCTGGAGAAATTTTTTTCTCGAACTGATCAGGTTGCGCCATTCGGCAAAGTTATATCCCGGCATAATGGCAAAGCCTGATCCGCCGCCGCAGCAATAGTTATTTACACCGTGCGGCGTCATTTCCCGGAAGCGCGGAGCAATGGTTCGCAGAATTCTTCTCTGCGGCTCCACGATGCCCATTGCCCGGACAACATTGCAGGGGTCGTGCAGCGTGACGGGAAAATCGTTTTTTTGCGGATCGAACGACAGTTTTCCGCTCATCACGACATTCTCCAGTGTCACCATCGCCGATTCCCGCGGGATGCTCAGCTCCCCGGTCAGCAGGCGGTCGGCAACAACCGTCAGCGCCTTGTGCGCGTGGCCGCATTCGCCCAGGACGATCTTTTTGACTTTCAACCGGCGCGCAATGTCGGCGTGTTTGACGGCGATACGCGCAAGTTGAACGTCGTCGTACCAGAGGCCGTAGTTGACGGCGTCATAGCCGACTGTCTCCGACGACATCGTCCAGGACAAACCCGCCGCCTGGAAGAGGATCGCAAAAGCGCCTACGTTTTCCGGCCAGGCCAGGATTTCACCGGCGTTGTGCAGAAGCAGAATGTCCGCGCCTTCCCTGTCCCAGGGGATTTCGACCGGATAGCCGGTGATCCCTTCCATTTCTTCCTGAATGAACTCGACGCTGTCTTTTGCCGCCAGCGGATTCATTCCCGTCGAAGATCCGGCCCGCAGATGCAGAACGGTGCCCTTCTCATGAAGTTCCTTGGGGGCGATGTCCAATTCCTGGGAAAAGAGTTTGCGGATTTCGTGCGCAATCAGTCCGTTGTCCACGCCGATGGGGCAAACCGAGGCGCAGCGTCGGCACAGGGAACAGCGGTAGGACAGCTCCGCCAGGCGCGCGATGGCCGTCCAGTTCAAATCGATATCGCCGGTCCATTTTGCCGTCATTTTTCCGCCCGGCGTAAGATATTTTTTGTAGATCCGCCTGAGGACTTCCGAACGGAAAATCGGCCGGTAAATTTCCTGCCGTCCGCTCATTTTGAAAACGGGGCAGGCCTCCGAGCAGGTCTGGCAGCGGGCGCAATGCTCCATGGACAGCAGCAGGGGCTGCAGGAAGGTCCAGTTGTTTTCCTTCTCAAAGAGTTTTTTCAGACCGGAAAGAAACCGGCGGACCAGTTCCTCTTCTTCCTCCCGGGTTGCGGGCCGGGGAATGCCGATGGCTACCGTGTCGTCTAGCGAGGCTTCAATGTTTTTGATTCTTTCTTCGTTAAGCGGCTTCGGGACGGTTGCGTTGAAATCCTCGTAGGGCTGGGGCAACGGCGCAAGTTCACCCGATTCGATCCGGCACAGCCGGCCGGACGCGGTGGAAATTTCCGATGGTTTCAACAGCGTTTTCATTTCATCTCCCGGGGCGCCTGCGCGGCGATGTCCCGCCAGGTCTTCTTTCCATCTGCGTCAATATGCGCTGCCTTCCATGTCGGACGGTGCTGCAAATTCCGCCGCACGGCCGATTCGAGCGGTGAGCCGGGGGTGGTGGGTGAATCGTCCCATTTGACCTTGTGATACAGGAAAAATTTCATGAACATGTGCGACATGTGCGTCAGGGGGATGTACGCCGTCAGGAGCGATCCCAGCACAATCGTCAGAGCGCCGGGGAGGCTTTGCCCCGGCGCATAGCCGGGAACGGATGCGCCGGCGGTCAGCAGACCGAGCACGTAGAGCCTGGCCGCAGCAAAGAAAGGATCGGCCGCAATCAGGGCAAGAAGGGCGCAAATGAAAAACATCAGAATCAAGAGAAGATTGAAATAATCGGCAACCGTCGCGTAGGCCCTCATTTCACGGTCGGTCAGGCGCTTGTACAAAAGTCCCAGCGATCCGGCGGTACCCGCGACCAGGCCGATCCATCCGGCGGCAACGATCAGCGCGTTCACTGTCGTGGGGAGGACACCGTCTTCGGCAAAACCGAGCAGGGTCAGGACGGCGGATGTCAACAGCAGCGCAAAGGCAACCGGCATCAGGTACAGTCCCAGATGAAAGGGAAAGGAGAACCGCCACAGGATTCGGTTTTCCTTCCACAGCCCCCGCATGAACAGGATTTCCGGCGTCATGTACCGGATCTCGTTGACCGGCGAGCCTTCCCGCTTTTTCTCCCACCAGTCCAGCTCTTCCATGTACGAGCCGCCGTAAGCCACCTTACCGGCCGGTTCATGCTGCACCGGGTAGAGTTCCCAGCGCAAGTGCAGGGGAAGGGTCATCTGACGGTAAATTCGCAGAAGAACGGCAGCCGCAAAGACCGCCAGACAGCAATAAGTGAAAATGTAATATCCCATAACGTTCATGAGTCCCGCGGCCGCCGGAGGGCCGGCAACCGGCTGAATGATTTTTTCAACAACAGCAAACGGAGCAGATCGGCGGGATAACCGAAAACAAAACCATCCTGCTAAACGCAGCCCGTCGGCTTCGAGAGCCCCGCCAGTTTACACGCTCCTTTCGCCGGTCCGGTCGGAAAAAGCTCGTAGAGTTTCTTCATGTCAATCTTCAGATCTTTACAGATCTTCCGGATCATGGGGGCGATGCCGAACTGATGATAATAGTTCCGCAGGTAGTTGATGACTTTCCAATGCTCTTCCGTCAGTTTGCCCTCGATTTCTTCGGCATGCGCGTAGGCTTCGGCAAATTCCTCGTTCCACTTGTCGAGTTCCTGTAAAAACCCGTCTTCATCCACTTCATACGTTTTGCCTGCTAATTCGATCTGCGGCATGGTTAAGACCTCCTCATGATGTTGATAGTATTTCGTCTTTTTTGTTTTCGTCGCGATATGGCTTTGCTCCGGCCATCAGGGCGTCCGCCCATTCGGGTGTGCCCAGCGCGTGGATATGGGTAAAGACGGCCAGCACATTTTTCCGGCACAGTCCCTCCCGTTGTCCGTCGATCCCCGTCCCCTTCAGGACGCGAAAGGCGGTGTGCGTTCCTTCCTCCCGGCGCGATAGAATCCGGCAGTAGCGGAATTCATGGCCGGTGATCCGGGTGCCCGGGGAGAAAAAAGGATTTTCCCGGTCAACGGCAAGGGCGGTATAGCCGTGCCCCTGCGGTCGATCTTCCATGCCGAAGGTAACCGGCAGCGCGCCGGCCATGGGGTAACAGCGGCCGCCGACGGTCAGGGATTCACTAAGGTAGATGAAGCCTCCGCCCTCGGCGTAAACGGGCAGTCCGTCTTCCGCCGCCTGTTTTACGCAGAGACGAAACGATTCGTTCGCGGCAAGCTTTTCGGCGTGGGATTCGGGAAATCCCCCGCCGATGTAAAGGGCGTCCACAGGCGGCAGAACCGCATCGGCCAGCGCGCTGATCCGAATCACCCGTGCGCCCCGGTCGGTCAGCGCCTCGAGGTTTTCCGTATAATAAAACTGAAATGCCGCATCTGAGATCACGCCGATGGTCACAGGATTTCCCCTGTTTCTGCCGCGGGTCGCCGCTTTTGGAAACGCGCCGACTTTCCAGGGCGGCGCGCTTTGCGCAACCTCTACAAGAGACCTGATGTCCAGATAGTCGCGGGCAATGGCACCGACCGTGTCGAGCGCCCGCCGGACGTGGGCGTGTTCCGCGGGGGGAACCAGACCCGGACGCCGCTGAACAAAGGGCAGATCCGGCAGACGCGGAACCATCCCGTAAACCGGCAGCCCGGTTTCCTCTTCGATGGACCGGCGGATCACGGATGCGTGGCGGTTTCCGTTCACCCGGCTCAAAATCACACCGCGGATATCCACTGCGGGATCGAGATGCAGGCAGCCCAGAACCATGGCTGCCGCCGTCCGGGTAACCTTATCGCAATCTACAATCAGAATTACCGGCGCATGCAGCAGCTTGGCCAGTTCGGCGGTGCTGAACTCACCGGCGGCGTTGACGCCGTCAAACAAACCGCGGTTTCCTTCGACGACGGAAACACCGTTCTTTGCGGCGTGGCGCGAAAAAGACTGCACCACCCGTTCTGGTCTCATCAGATACGTGTCCAGATTAAAAGCGGGACCGGATGCCGCCCGGGAAAGCCAGGCGGCATCAATATAATCCGGTCCCTTTTTGAAAGGGGTGACCGCAATGCCCTGCTCGCGCAGGGCGACAGTCATTGCCACAGAGAGGGTGGTTTTTCCCGCTCCGCCGCGCAAGGCGGCCATGATGAAGCGCGGGCGTTGTTGATTCATATCCGTTACCTCTTCTAAAACAGCCCCTTTATTCCTTTGGAAAGAATTCAGTCAGGATGAGGTAAGTTGAACTTCCGCTGGACCAGTATTTCAAAACTTCCTCATCGAGGAGTTCCTTCACGGCGTTTTGAATGGCGTGGCGATCTTCGCCGGGCAGCCATTTGGTGACGTCCCGAATGTAAAACATTTTTTTATCGCCTTTGGATTTTTCCCGGAACAGTTCGGTGACCCGGGATTTCAGATCATCACTCATGATTACCTCCATTTAAACTGGGCGGACGTCCGGAACGTCTCCGATGCCATATCGAAATCGTCGATATGCTGATCTGTAAACGGAATGCCCGTCAAACTGAAGAAGCGTTCCCAGCCGACCCGTTCGATCCATTCGCCGATGCGCTCGTGTTTCCGAGCGTGGCCGGCATAAACTTCGATGATGTTTTTGACGGCATGCACAACTTCCGGCCAGCGCGGCGGATTGTTGGGCAGGAAGGGAATGGCCAGCTTGGAAAACATCGGTGCGCTGCGGGCGTTGGACACCTTGCCGCCCACCCAGATGGAGATGCCGTCGTTGTCCGGATTGGCGATCGGCATGGCCGGGCAGACTGTGTAGCAGTTGCCGCAGTACATGCATTTTTCCTCGTTGACCGTCAGGGTTTTGTTTTTCATGTCCCCGCGGATAGCGCCCGTCGGGCAGGAGGCGATCGTCGAAGGAATTTCACAGACATTTGGAACGCGCTCGTTGTCGGTTTTCGGCGCCGTCCGGTGAATGCCCAGAATGGCGATGTCCGAGCAGTGAACCGCGCCGCACATGTTCAGGCAGCAGGCCAGGGCAATCCGGACATGCGCCGGCAGCTTGGCCTCCACAAAGTGTTCGTAAATTTCATCCATTAGGGCTTTGACCGGACCGGAAGCGTCGGTCGCGGGTGTATGGCAGTGCACCCATCCCTGGGTGTGGACAATGTTGGAGATGGAATGTCCCGTGCCGCCCACGGGGTAGCCGCGGCTCTGCAGTTCCTCCAGCAGCGGTTCGATCTTGTCCCGGTCGTCGAGGAGAAACTCGATGTTGTGGCGGCTGGTGAACCGCAGGAAGCCCCCGCAGTATTTTTCGGCGATGTCGCAGATTTCACGGATGTGATCCGTCGAAACGAGCCTGGGCGAGCCGGCGCGCACACTGTAAAGCGCTTCGCCCGATTCGGAGATGTGCATCAGCACGCCGGGTTTCAGAATTTCATGCCAGAGCCATTTTCCGTAGTTTCTCTGGATCACGGGAGGAAGCATGGTCTTATAATCAGGGGGGCCGATATCCGTTTTGGCCATCTTACTTCACCTCCTTTTTAAGGTCTTCGGGCCAGAAGAACACGTAGGGATTGGTTCTCGGCGCTTTCACCATCTGCGGGACGGGGGGGAGATTCACGGCCTTTAAAAAGACCCGCATGCCCAGACGCTGAATCAGTTCACCCAGTCGTTCGCGTGATCTTCCGTGCTCGTCCCACCAGTCCTGAATCCGTTCGATCAGGTCTTTCAGTTCATCATAGGGCGGTTCGAGTTTCATAAACGGGACGATGACCCAGGAGAGCAGGGCGCCTTTGACGATGGGCGCTTTGCCGCCGACGAGAATGGACGCGCCTCTTTCCTTTCCGGGCCGCAGGGCTTTCGGCATCAGATTGATGCAGTGCATGCAACGTGTGCAGTCTTCATCGTATATTTTTAGTTCTTTGCCGTTCCATTCCATGCAGCGTGTCGGGCACAGATCGCAGACTTCTTTTTGAATGTCGATCTTTTCCGCGTAGAAGGCGGCTTCTTGCGGATCGATTTGAATGGTGTCTTTCCAGGTGCCGAGGATGGAAAGGTCGGACCGGGCGATTGCGGCCACGCAATCGTTGGCACAGGCGGAAATTTTGATTTTGAATTTGTAGGGGAACATCGGGCGGTGCATTTGATCCTGATAGGTCATGGTGAGATTGTAACAGAGATCCAGACTGTCGATGCAGGCCCACTCGCAGCGCGCCGGCCCCACGCAGGCGCTGGGGGTGCGCAGCGCTGAGCCGGAGCCTCCGAGATCGAAACCGGCATCCGACAGATCGTTGAAGCAGGGCTGGAGTTGATTGGTGGTCGTCCCCAGCAAAATGGCGTCGCCTGTGGAGCCGTGCATGTTGGTCAGCCCGCTGCCGTGCTTGTCCCAGATATCGCAGAGCTTGCGCAGCGTTTCCGTACGGTAGAACCAGCCCGCCGGATGATTGACGCGCATGGTGTGAAACGCCTGAACATTAGGGAATAAATCCGGACGGTCCGAATACCGGCCGATCACTCCCGAGCCGTAGCCCTTGACGCCGACAATGCCTCCATGTTTCCAGTGTCCAATCTTGTCCTTGTAGGAAAGCTCCAGTTGGCGAAGCAAATCTTCCGCCATGGAGTTTTTCCGGGCGGCCTGCTTCAAGTCCTTTACAAAACTGGGCCATTTCCCCTTTTCCAGTTCGTCCAGCAGGGGGGTTTCGGATTTCGCCATGCGTTTGCCTCCTTTAGGGGTAAGCGATTCTTTTATGGTGACCATCCGGGAGCGTTTGCGTCTGGAGGATCACATTTTTACCGAATGGTATTCTTTTTTTGTTTTCTGTCAAGAAATTTCTTTTGGATTGGCGAAAACACCTGATTTATCTTGACGAAGGGCAAATAATTTGTCTATCGTTCAGTCACACACCAACCCGGTAAGAGCATAAAGAGAAATGGAAAGCCTGATCGACAATCTATCCTTATACCTTCAGGGGTCCGCGCTGCTGGCCTTCGCGGCGGCCTATCTGGGCGGGGTGCTGATCAGCTTCACTCCCTGCACGTATCCGCTCGTTCCCCTGACGGTCGGCTTCATCGGCGCCCAGGGATCGGGGTCAAAGCTGCGCGGATTTCTGCTGTCTGTTTCTTACGTACTGGGGCTTTCCGTCACCTACGCCGCCCTGGGGGCGACGGCGGCCTGGTCGGGAAGACTGTTCGGACAGATGCAGACGACGCCGCTGGTGTATTTTATCATGGCCAATATTTGTCTGGTGATGGGATTGGCCATGCTTGATGTTTTTAAAATTTCTATTCCCGTTCCGCAAAAACTGGCGGCCTATTCCGGCGGCGGCAGCAGGAAAGGTTTCCTCTCCAGCTTTCTGCTGGGCGCGGCTTCCGGGTTTGTGATCGGCCCCTGCACCGCGCCGGTGCTGGGGGTGCTGCTCGGTTTTGTGGCGCTGAAAACCCATCTGGTGATGGGGGTCGGTCTGTTGTTTGTTTTTGCCTTTGGCATGGGGACGCTCCTGATTCTGGCCGGCACGTTCGCCGGTCTGATTGCGGCGCTTCCGCGCTCAGGCCGATGGATGACGATGGTCACCAGGGCTTTCGGTGTTATTTTGATTGGCGCGGCCGAATATTTTCTGTATGCTGCCGGCACACTTTCTTTTTAGCGAAAAGGGTCATCATGCACAAAAACAGCATTGTCCTGGCGCTGGTTTTCTTTCTGGCTCTGGCCGTTGTGTCGGCTTCCCGGGGTCAGTATATTCCCAACGCGCCGTTTAAGCCGCAGGTTTTTGCCGTTCCGGATTTCACCCTTAAAGATCTGCAGGGCAAGACCTTTCGCATGAGCGCCCAGTTGGGCAAGCCCGTGCTGATCTTTTTCGGAACCACCTGGTGTCCGGGATGCAGGGCCGAGATTCCAAAATATAAAAAGGTTTACGAGACGTATTCGCCCAAAGGACTGGAAGTGATTTACATCAACATCATGGAACCGGCCAAAAAAGTCGCGCGATTCGCCCAGGCCAACGCCCTGCCTTACCGGACGCTGCTGGACGAGAACGGATCCGTCGGCGCGGCGTACAACGCGATCGGCGTTCCCATGATGATCCTGGTGGATAAAAACGGCGCCGTTGTAAAAGTCGGCTTCAGCTCCTCGCAAATGCCGCTGGACAAAGTGTTGCCGGTAAAATAAGATAACCGCCGTTTTGGGCGGGGCGCTGACTTCCTCGGGGAAGGATGGAACCATGACCACAAGCAACTGGTTTGCCGAATTTTCCAAATCTGAAACCGATCGCTGGATCGGCGGTGTCTGCGGCGGTTTGGGAGAGCACACGCCTGCTCCTTCGTGGGTCTGGCGTTTGCTGTTTGTCCTGCTGGCTGTTGGATTCGGGACCGGATTCCTTCTCTACCTTCTGCTTTGGATTTTCGTTCCGCGCAAGGCCCGGACAGAGTGAGGCTGAACAGAAATCAAAGGATTTTTTGAAACAGGAAAGGGTTTACCATGAAATTTCGGGACGATATTTATATTTATGAGTGGGCAAACTATTTTGACAACAACTGCAACAGCTACTACATCGGCGGCGGCGTACAAGCGCTGATTGATCCCGGCCTCTCCCGCTATCTGCCGGACCTGCTCAACCAGATGGCGAACGACGGCATTAAGAAGAAAGACATCCGGTATGTGATCAACACGCACTCGCATCCCGACCACTTTCAGGGCTCCGAGCTTTTTGACCAGGAAAAGGTGAAAATCGCCCTGCACCGCAAGGAAGTGGACTTCCTCAAAGGCGTCGGCGGCGAGCTGTACGGCCTGTTCGGCATCACGATTCCGCAGATGCAAATCAACATGCAGCTGGAAGACGGCAAGCTCGGACTGGGGGACCAGACCTTTCGGGTCATTTCCATTCCCGGACACACGCCAGGATCTATCGGGCTTTACTGGCCGGCAAAGAAAGTCCTCTTCTGCGGCGACGTGGTGTTTCAACAGAACGTCGGCCGCACGGATTTTCCCGGAGGCAACGGCGCCCTGTTGAAAAGGAGCATCGTGACGCTGTCCGATCTGGACATCGATTTGCTTCTGCCCGGCCATATGGGCATTATCGAGGGTCACGACAAAATTCAGGACAATTTCAACATCATCATTCAGAATATTTTCCCCTACATTTAAGGAGAAAAAATGCAGGGAACGGTCGGCGACCGTTCCCCGAGGACGGGGAGGCTCGGCGTCATATGGCCAATGAAGGCAACAAAGTCATTTACTCCATGATTGGAGTCAGCAAGATCTATGACAAGAAACCCGTGCTGAAGGACATTTATCTGTCGTATTTCTACGGCGCGAAGATCGGCGTGATCGGTCTGAACGGTTCGGGAAAAAGCTCGCTTTTGAAAATCCTTGCCGGCGTGGACGATGAATTTCTGGGGAAGACCATTCTTTCCCCCGGGCACACGGTGGGGTATCTGGAGCAGGAACCGCGGCTGGACGAGACCAAAACCGTTCGCCGGATCGTGGAAGAAGGCGTGCAGGCCACGATGGATGTGGTCAACGAATACAACGCCGTCAACGAGAAATTCTCCGAAGAAATGTCCGATGACGCCATGGCCAAACTGGTGGACCTGCAGGCCGCGCTGCAGGAAAAAATGGACGCGTTGGACGCCTGGGACATCGACTCTCGCCTGGAGATGGCCATGGACGTTCTGCGCTGCCCGCCGGGCGATACGCCTGTTAAAATTCTCTCCGGCGGTGAGAGACGCCGCGTCGCGCTCTGCCGCCTGCTCCTGCAGAAACCCGATATTCTTCTTTTGGATGAGCCGACCAACCATCTGGACGCCGAATCCGTGGCCTGGCTGGAACACCACCTGCAAAAATACGAAGGAACCATCATTGCTGTCACGCATGATCGCTACTTCCTCGACAATGTCGCGGGCTGGATTCTGGAGCTGGACCGCGGCCAGGGCATCCCCTGGCAGGGCAATTATTCCTCCTGGCTGGAGCAGAAACAAAACCGGCTGAAAAACGAGGAAAAATCGGAAAGCGCCAGAAGTAAAACTCTGGAGCGTGAACTGGAATGGATCCGCATGTCCCCCAAAGGACGGCATGCCAAATCCAAGGCGCGTATCAAGGCATATGAAGAACTGCTGGACAAAAACCTGGAAAAGGAATCCGGCACGCGCGAACTCTTTATCGCGCCCGGCCCCCGTCTGGGCGACGTGGTCATCGAGGCCGACGGAGTTGCCAAGAGCTACGGCGAAAAACTGCTGGTCGAAGACATGACGTTTTCGTTGCCGCCCGGCGGTATTATCGGCGTCATCGGCCCCAACGGCGCGGGTAAGACCACGCTGTTCCGCATGATCACCGGCCAGGAAAGCCCCGATGCGGGCGCCATCCGCATCGGCGAAACCGTCAAACTGGCCTACGTTGATCAGAGCCGCGACGCGCTCGATCCGGAGAAAAACATCTGGGAGATGATTTCCGACGGCCAGGACATCATCCCGGTTGGCGACCGGCAGATCAACTCCCGCGCGTATGTGTCGCGCTTCAACTTTTCCGGGACGGACCAGCAGAAAAAAGTGGGAACGCTCTCCGGCGGAGAGCGCAACCGCGTGCATCTGGCGCGCATGCTCAAGGAAGGCGGCAATGTTCTGCTTTTGGACGAGCCGACCAACGACCTGGATGTGAACACGCTGCGCGCGCTGGAAGACGCCTTGGAGAACTTTGCCGGCTGCGTTGTTGTGATCAGCCACGACCGTTGGTTTCTGGACCGCATCTGCACGCACATCCTGGCTTTTGAGGGAGACAGCAAAGTGCTGTTTTTCGACGGCAACTACTCCGAATACGAAGAAGACCGCAAAAGACGGCTGGGTGCGGCCGCCAGCCAGCCCCACCGGATCAAGTACAGGCAACTCACCAGAAGATAGCCCCGGCGTTCACGATCCGGCGGGATTTATTTGCCGAGCGTACTTTTCATTTCCGCGAGCTTTTCTTGGTCCAGATAGTATTTGCCGTCGGACGTTCTGATGACCAGTTTGTCCGATTGCAGGAGATGAAGCGCCCGGGGGCGCAAATTGCCCGTTCCGACCCGAAAGAAATTTTTACGCTCATCCTGAAGTTTGATGGCCCGGGACGCTTTGACGGCGCCCGCCTCTTCCAGTTCGGCAATGATTTTGAAGCATACCCGCCGCAGGCCCAATCCCGTCAAATACATCGTCGCCAGAACGAAGACCATAAAGCCGGCAACCAATAAAATGATTTGTGCATAAACAGGCATAGGAGTATTTTTTTCATGCCGGAAGCGGAATATGCGCGCCTCCGGACTTTTGGGATTGCCGTTAAACAAACCTCACTTCGCGCGTTGCCTTCGTGACCACGCAGCAGCGCTCTACATTGGACTGGGGATCAGCGGGAATAACGAAAAATCCCTGCCGGTTCAACTGATACCCCCGGGTGGTTCCGATCATTTCCTCGCCGTCCTTGAAGAGCACCCGGATCTTGCGGCCCAAAACAGGTTTACCGGGCATCTTTTCTATTCTTACACCATCCACCGGGGCTTTGTCCAGTGCATCCTCGGCATAAACAAAGGATTCTTTCCCGAATCAAGGTGTTGCCCCTCTCCCTGTGCGGCAAATTTAAATCTTTTGAAGAACTCTTGGCATGTTTCAGAAAGTTATGATACAAAAAACCAGTTTTCTCGTCGACTCTTCCACACGGCGCTTTTATCCGATACGTCCGGAAAAGTTCGATTAGGCAATGATCGGGATGCGAGACAGGAGCATGAATATCCAGGCCCATCGGGCGATCGGCATTTTTGATTCCGGCATCGGCGGACTGACCGTGGTGCGTTCTCTCATGGAGCGGCTGCCGTTTGAGAACATCATTTATTTCGGGGATACGGCGCGTGTGCCTTACGGCGTCAAGTCGGTGGAGACCATCAACCGTTATGCGCTGCAAATTGCTGAATTCCTGCTGAAGAAAGACGTGAAGCTGCTGATCGTCGCCTGCAACACCATGGCGGCAGTCGCCTATCGGGCGATCCGGGATCTCTCGCCCGTGCCGGTGCTGGAAGTGATCGAAGCCGGCGCAAAAATCGCTGTTGAGCGGACGCGCAGCAAAGTTATCGGCGTGATCGGGACGCCCGCCACGATCAACTCGAACGCCTACGCCAGAGCCATTCATCTTCTGGAACCCGACGCGAAGGTTTTTTCGCAGGCGTGCCCCCTGCTGGTCCCGCTGGTGGAGGAAGGCTGGTTTGATCATCCGGCCACCCGGCTGGTCGCCGAGGAATACGTAAAGCCCGTCATGGCCGAACGAGTGGACACGCTGGTCCTCGGCTGCACGCATTATCCGCTTCTCAAACCCCTCTTTCAGGACATCACGGGCGGGCGGATCCGGCTGATCGATTCGGCGGAAGCCATGGCGGATATTGCCGCCGGCCTGATCAAACAACAAAACCTGGGCAACACGGGCCGCCGCCCTCCGGAGTATCTTTTTTGCGTCAGCGATGTGCCGTACCGTTTTCAAACCATCGGTGAACGCTTTCTCGGCCGGACGCTGCCGCGGGTGGAAATGGTGAGGCTTTAATCATGAAAGTACTTCTTGCCGGTTACAATGTCGATTACGATTTAATCCGCGAACTTCGCGAAAAGAGCGGGCTCACACAGGACATTACGCCGGAAACGATTTCCGCCGCCTATGCCCGCATCAGCCGCAGCCCCAAACCTGTCGATCAACTGCGCGTTGACGCCCGGGCCGAGGTCGAAAAAGCCCGCCGATCCAACCGGAGTATCGTGTTTGAAATGGGGCACAGCTCGGTGGCTGAACACGCCGTTTTCAATATCGACGTCATCGGCGTTTCCCGTCTGCTGGTCGAAGAAATCGAAAAGTTCCGCCTTTGCTCCTATACGGAAAAATCCCAGCGGTACGTGCTGTTTGACCGGGACTTCGTTGTGCCTGAAGAAATCGTCCGGGCGGGGATGGAGAAAGATTTTGCCGAAACGATCCGGATGCAAAACGATTCTTACCGTGAGCTCTACGAGCAGCTTCGGCCCTGGGTCTTTGCTCAAAACAGGGAACTGGCCGAAAATCCCGCCAACCGCTCTTTGCTGGAAGGCTGGGCCAAAGAAGACGCGCGCTACGTCATCTCGCTGGCGACCCGGACGCAGTTGGGCATGACGATCAATGCCCGCAATCTGGAGCTGATGCTGCGCCGGCTGGCCTCGCTGCCGCTTGCGGAGGCGCGCCTTTGCGGCGAAAAGCTCTATGCCGCAACCCGGGACATCGCGCCGTCGCTGATCCGCTATGCGCGGGCGACGGATTACGACCGTCTGACCCGGCCGCGGCTTCGGATGAAGGCCGAAATTCTTCTGGAGAAGCGTTCTCAAGGGGCTGAGCCGGAAAGGTTTGCCGACGTTCGGCTCGTGTCCGCGACGCCCGGCGCGGACCGGCAGGCCGCCGCCGCGCTGATGTTCGCGTCCTCCGGTTTGAGCTACAGGCAGTGCCGGAACCGCGCCGCCGGACTGAGCCAACGCGGGCTGAAAAGTCTGTTTCAAACCGCGTTTGAAAACATGCAGCCTTACGACGCCGCGCTTCGGGAACTGGAGAACATCGATCTGTGCTACGAGCTGGCGGTCAGCGCGAGTTGCTTTGCCCAGTTGAAGCGCCACCGCATGGCGACTGTTATTGCCCAAGACTACGCCCCCGGGCTGGGGGTGACCGTTCCGCCCTCCGTGCGCGCCACAGGCCGGCAGAAGAAATTCATGGACGTTATGCGGGCGACCCAAAGAGCGCACGATCGCATTCGGGAAAAACTGCCGTCGGCGCCGCCTTATTTGCTTACCAACGCCCACCGCAGAAGGGTGCTCATGAAATTCAACGCCCGGGAGCTTTATCATCTTTCCCGCCTGCGGGCGGACGCGCATGCCCAGTGGGATATCCGGAATGTGTCGGAAAAAATGCTCCGGCAGGCGCGCCGCCTCATGCCGCTGACGCTGATGATGGCCTGCGGCAAGGACGGCTTTGACGCGCTGCATCAAAAAGTTTTCCCCGGGAAGTAACCCCCTTTCCTGTGACGGGCCCCATGACCACTCCTCGAAAATTCCCCATTGTCCTTCTGGCCACCGCCATCAGCTCGTTTACGACGCCCTTCATGGGGTCGGCCGTGAATGTCGCCCTTCCCGCGATCGGCCGGGATTTTTCCATGGATGCGATTTTCCTGAGCTGGGTGGCGTCGTCCTTTCTTTTGGCTTCGGCCATCATGCTGTTGCCGATGGGGCGTCTGGCGGATCTTTTCGGACGCAGAATATTTTTTCTGTCCGGCTCGCTGATTTTTTCCCTGTCTTCGCTTCTGAGCGTCTGGCCGGAGACGGAAAGCCTTTTTATCGCACTGCGCGTGATTCAGGGAATCGGCGCTGCAATGATCTTCAGCACCGGCACGGCGCTGCTGGTTTCCGCCTATCCTGCGGGCGAACGCGGCAAGATGCTGGGAATCAACATTGCCGCGGTTTACACCGGACTCACCGCCGGTCCTTTTATCGGCGGTCTGCTGACCCAGCACCTGGGATGGCAGGCCATTTTTATCGTTAATGCCGCATTGGGGTTGGCCGCCGCCGCGCTGGCCGCTTGGATGGAGGAGGAAAAGCCCTCTGCCGCGGCGGGGGAATCTTTTGATCTGAGCGGCTCTTTTCTGTACGCGGCGGCGCTTTTTGCCCTGATGTACGGCTTTTCGCAGCTGCCCTCTTTTCGCGGCGCTGTTCTGATTTTCGCAGGTGGAAGCTGTTTTGTCTTTTTCATCCGCCGGCAGCTGAAAAATCCTTCTCCGCTGATCAACATCCGGCTGTTTATGGACAACCGGGTTTTTGCTTTTTCCAATCTTGCCGCTTTGATTCACTATTGCGCCACCTTTGCGATCACTTTCCTGCTGAGTCTTTATCTGCAGCATGTCAAAGGACTTTCGCCTTTTCAAACCGGCTTCTTGCTGGTCATCGCACCCCTGCTGCAGGCGGTTTTCTCTCCGCTGGCCGGACGGCTGTCCGATCGCTACGAACCCCGGATCATTGCTTCCATCGGCATGTCGATCACGGTCATCGGACTTGCCGGTTTGGTTTTCATCACCCGGAATACGCCTCTTTATGATATTTGGTTTTGTCTGGCGCTTTTGGGAATCGGCTTCGCGCTTTTTTCTTCTCCCAATGTCAACGCCGTCATGAGTTCGGTGGACGAGAAATTTTACGGCATCGCTTCGGCGACGCTGGCGACCATGAGGATGGTGGGGCAAATGCTGAGCATGGGCATTGCCATGCTGGTGTTCGCCTGGGTCATCGGCAACCACGGCATTGACCATGAGAGCGGCGCGCTTCTGATTGTCAGCACAAAGATAATTTTTGCGGTTCTGGCCGCCGTCTGCGCGGCGGGTGTATTTTCTTCGCTGGCCCGGGGGCGCGTGCATAAGGCTTGATTTTCAGGCAGCGATCCGTATGATCAGGACCGGCGATGTTTTTTGTAAACGGAGTGGACAATGAAGACGCAGTGGATCAGTTTTGCCATCGGCCTTGTCGCTGGTTGCTTCGGCGGTCTGATGGGGATCGGCGGCGGAATCATCATGATTCCCCTGATGGTGGAGCTGCTCCATGTGGATCAGTGCCGTGCCCACGGCACGTCCCTGGTGGTGTTGATTTTTACGGGAATCAGCGGGGGACTTTTTTACGGATTGTACGACCAGGTGAATTGGAAAGCGGCCGTTTTGCTGGCGGTTCCGGCCATGCTGCTCGCCGCGGTGGGCGCCCGCCTGGCCGACCGGCTGCCGGATTGGAAATTGAAAAGGTCTTTCGGCGCGTTTTTAATTTTTTGCTCCGCGCTGTTGCTTTTGAAGCCCCTCTTTGCCGATTGGATGTACGTTCTGCCGGATGCTGTTTCCGGCGCGGCATTCATTGCGACGGGCGCCGCCACAGGGTTTCTTTCCGGACTGATGGGGATCGGCGGCGGAACCATCATGATTCCCGTCATGATCCTGCTGGGAGGCTTTACACAGCACGTCGCGCAGGGAACCGCCCTGCTGGTCATGATTCCCTCCGGATTCGTCGGCGCTTTCACGCACTGGAAGCTGGGCAATGTGGCGGGTGAACTGCTTTTCGGCATGGTGCCGGGCATTATGTTGGGCGCCTTTACCGGCGCCGGCATCGCTCAGTTTATTCCGGAGGAGCCTCTGCGCTGGATGTTTGTCCTGGTGGCGGTTTACATGGGATGGCGCTACATGAAAGTTGTCTCACCGGATGCGTGCTGAAACACCGGATTGTGGTTTTCGGGCTCAAAGTGGCTCTGATGAATTCAGGCCTGGATTCTCCGTAAAACATCCTCCATAACCCTGCTGCCGCCGGAACTTTTTGGGCTGTTGCCCAAACACCCTTTTCGCTTACCTGCGAGCGTTTTGTATAAATCTAAGGCTTGCTTCAGGCAATGACAAAACTCGCCTTCGGCTCAAACAGTTGTCATTGCTGATCTTTCGCTTCGCCAAGATTGTATTACAAAACGCTCTCAATGGCCGCTCAAAGAGATAGCCTTGGGCAACAGCCTGTTTTAACCTGACGCCTTCTTTCCGTATTCCGGATCGATTTTGACCAGCGCCGTCACAATGAAGCTCGGGATGGTCGTGAGCAATATCCAGTAGTAAAAATGGATATAGCCCAGTTTTTCCTGGATCCAGCCGCTCGACATGGCCGGAAGCATCATGCCCAGGGCCATGATTCCCGTGCCGATGGCGTAAAAGACGGTTTTGTATTCGCCCCGCGAGACCATGATCATGAACATGGTGTAGGCGGTGAAGCCGAAGCCGTAGCCGAACTGCTCAAAGGCCACGGCGGCGCCGATGATCCAGAGATTCTCCGGCTGCGCGTGAGACAGATACACAAAAGCCAGATCCGGCAGATGCATGACGATCACCATCGGCCAGAGCCAGAATTTCAGGCCGTTGCGATAAATGACATACCCGCCGAGTAACCCTCCCAGCATCAGCGCGACCACGCCCACCGTGCCGTAAATCCAGCCGACTTCGGCGGTGGAGAGCCCCAGCCCTCCTTTTTCCCGCGCGTCCAGGAGGAATGGCGCAACCATTTTTACCAGCTGCGCTTCGGCAAACCGGTAGAACAAAAAGAAACAGATGATAATGAGAATATCTTTTTGCCGGAAAAAGAGGGTAATGATCCGGAAATATTCGGACACGACGCCTCTGCCTTTATCCAGCGGCGCGCTGCGGTCCGCTTCGGGGCGGGGCAGGATAAAAAAATGATACAGGCACAACGCCAGAAAAAAGGCCCCGACGACCACAAAGGTGACCGACCAGGCGGAAGCAACCGGATAGCCGCGCTGATGCAACGTGCCGGCCAGAATGACCAGACCGCCCTTGGAGGCGATGGTGGCCACGCGGTAAAAAACGGTGCGCACGCCGACAAAGGCGGCCTGCTCGGGGGTGGAAAGCCCCAGCATGTAAAAGCCGTCGGCGGCGATGTCATGGGTGGCGGAAGAAAAAGCCATGATCCAGAACATGGCCAGCGTATAGCGGACAAAATTGTTTGCCGGCAGCGTCAGGGCGACGCAGGCGAGCGACCCGCCGATGGCCAGCTGCATGACGATGATCCAGAAGCGCTTGGTGCGCAGA
>MTBK01084275.1_pt2 | contig 32820 bp, 29 predicted proteins | sample 1535981 | NCBI WGS metagenome assembly MTBK01 (sample SAMN06109225, study PRJNA356200) | anaerobic digester metagenome | isolation source: biogas reactors fed with pig manure or primary and secondary sludge | place: Spain | collected 2016-06-30
TCTGCCATATTTACTCCCTGCTTACTTTAACCATACCTTTGATTTTTCTCAAATGAAACAACAACAAATCTACTTGTTTATTTGAATTCACGGCTATTTGCAATATCCCCGATATTTTTCCATGCCGGCCGGAAAAACGGAAACTACGCAAATTCAACGAAAGCATGTTTACCGTATCTGAAACAGCCTGCATCAAGCCTATTTCTTCGTAAGCCATGAACTTGATGGTTGTTTGAAAAATGGCCGAGGCGGCGCTTTCGCGCCACTTGACCTTCTGTATGCGATAGGGGTACTGTGTAATGAGCCGTTCTGCGTTGGGGCAGCTCATCCTGTGAATCTTGATACCGTCTTTGACGGATACAAAACCAAACACTTTGTCCCCTACTACAGGATTGCAACATTTGGCCAATTTGAATCCAATCCTTCCAAAAGAATCGTCTATGATCAAATAGTCGTCCATATGTGTCGGCGGCATAACGGGACGATCCAACAGAGCCGGATCCGGTACTGTTTTTTCCTGCTTTTCTTCTTTGAACTGAATCAGAGTTTTCTTTATCTCCTGTAACGGTATGTTTTCGTTGGCTATGGCCGCATAAAAATCGTTCAATTGCTTCATTTTATAGTGCTTGAGCAATTGCGCGTACTCTTCCGGCAAAGCCTCCATCTTCCAGTTTTTCAATCTCCTTTCCAACATTTCACGTCCTTCGGCAACACGTACTCCTTCTTCTTCCCTCAACGTTTGGCGGATCTTACTTCTGGCTTTACCGGAAACAACATAGCCCAACCAGTCTTTAGAAGGTTTTTGGTTTTTAGACGTAAAGACCTCTACGGTATCTCCCGTTTGGAGCGCATCACGCATTTGAGACATTTTTCCGTTGATCCGTCCTCCGGTACAGCGAATACCCAGATTGCTATGGATTTCAAAGGCAAAATCCAAAACGGTTGCACCGGAGGGCAACCTGCGCAAATCTCCTGCCGGTGTAAATACATAGATTTCATTGGGCGTAAAAACAACAGGTTCCCCCATACCTTCCTCTGCTTTATCCGGCTCTTGCAAACGTTTTCGTATGCCGGACAACCAACTTTGCAAAACTTGTTCGTTCCGGACTCCTTTGTAAGCCCAATGGGCCGCTACACCGTATTCGGCCATAACATCCATTCTTCGGCTCCGTATTTGTACCTCAACTACTTTTCCTTCCGGAGTCTTGACCGTTATATGTAGCGATTCGTAGCCGCTTTCCTTAGGTACGGTTATCCAATCCCTCATTCTTTCGGGAATGGGTTCATAAATTTGTGTAACAATGGAATAGACCTGCCAACAGAGATCTTTTTCTTTTTCCGGTTCTGCATCTATGATAAACCGAATACCTAAAATGTCGTACACCTCTTCTACAGCCAATTGCTGTGCCTGCATCTTTCTCCAAATGGAGTATACCGCTTTGGTACGACTCTTTAATTCGTAGCAAATTCCGGCTTCCTTCAATGCTTTTTCCAAGAGAGCGGAAAACCGCTGCATCATTGCGTTCTGTTCTCGTTCAGAGGCTTTCAGGCTATTGACTACCAGCCTGTAATCTTCCGGCTGCAACACTTTGAAAGACAAGTCTTCCAGCCGACTCTTTGTATGATACAATCCCAATTGGTGTGCCAACGGAACATACAACATCAACGTTTCCGTTGCTTTTTTCATCTGATCGTTCGCAGAAAAACAAGTAGTCAAATTGTGCATGATTTCCAACCTGTCTGCCAACTTGATAAGGATGACGGTCGGATCCGTTGAATAAGACACAATCAATTTCCTGTAGTTTTCAGGCTGCAACCGCGTATCTCTGGGATTGATGGTAGAAATCTTATTCAAGCCGGTCACCATGTGAGCAATTTCCTCTCCATATGTTTGAATGATTTCCGGGAGCATATCGGGATTTTTACGGCTGGCTTCGTGCAAATATACGGCGGCCACTACCTGCTTAGAAAGCCCCAGTTCTTTTTCTACAATAGCCGCTACCCCATCTGCATGTTCTATAAAGGGACGGCCGTTGCCACGCAACAACCCCTTAAGCTTTTCTATGGCTAGGGCCCTTGCTGCAACTACTAAGTCCTGTTTGACCACCCCTTGTTGTTTCATTTTTTGATTCTTTCCAATACGTACATTTCGTCTCTAAATTTAGCGGCCGTAATGAAATCCAACCGTTTGGCCGCCTCTTCCATCCTATCTCGCGCCACTAGAATGGCTTTTTCCAATTGTTCCGGTGTCATAGACTGTGTTACGGGATCTTCAGCAACGGCATGCAAGGACTGATCCCAAGAGCTCTCTCCATAACCCCTGTCCAATGTGTTCCGCACGTTTTTTGCTATTTGCGTAGGCGTAATTCCGTGTTCCTTGTTGTGTTGTATTTGTTTTTTGCGTCTGCGTTCCGTCTCATGAATGGTTCTGGCCATGGAATCTGTAACCTTATCTGCATACATAATGACTTTTCCTTCCACATTCCTTGCCGCACGGCCTGCCGTCTGTGTTAAGGCTCTTTCCGAGCGCAAAAACCCTTCTTTATCAGCATCTAAAATGGCCACCAACGATACTTGCGGCAAATCAAGGCCTTCCCGGAGCAAATTCACTCCAATCAACACGTCGTAGTACCCTTTCTGAAATTCTTCCAAAATGGTAATCCTTTCCAACGTATCTATATCTGAATGAATATATGTACAGCGAATACCTATTCTGGCCAAAAATTTGTGCAATTCCTCGGCCATTCGTTTCGTAAGTGTAGTAACGAGTACGCGCTGGTCTTTGACGGCGCATTTTCTTATTTCTTCTGTCAAATCGTCTATTTGTCCTTCCGTTGGACGTACTTCCACAGGTGGATCCAACAAACCGGTAGGTCGCACCACTTGCTCCACAATCAATCCTTCCGATTTTTCCAATTCGTATGCGGCCGGAGTGGCAGAAACATACATTCTCTGGCCAATGACGGTATCAAACTCTTCAAATGTAAGCGGCCGGTTGTCGGCTGCTGCCGGCAGTCGGAACCCGTACTCTATCAAGACTTCTTTACGTGAGCGGTCGCCTCCGTACATGGCTCTTATTTGCGGAAGCGTTACGTGGCTTTCGTCTACAATCGTCAGAAAATCTTGTGGAAAATAATCGAGCAGACAAAAAGGCCGCGTTCCCGGTGCCCGTCCATCAAAATAGCGCGAATAATTTTCTATACCGGGACAATAGCCCAGTTCACGAATCATTTCTATATCAAACTCTACCCTATCCAGCAATCTTTTGGCTTCTAAATGCTTTCCGATATCTTTTAAATAGGCCACCCGCTCTGTCAAATCGTCCTGTATGTGACGAATGGCTTGTTCCTTTCTCTCCTTTGTAGTAACAAAAGCACTGGCCGGGTATATGGAAATCCCTTCTATGCGTTCCAAAATGCCCCCCGTAATGGGATCCAATCTCTCTATAGAATCTATGGTATCTCCCCAAAAGGCAATACGACAGGCAATGTCGTCATAAGCCAAGTACACATCTATTACATCTCCTCTTACGCGGAACGTACCTCTTTTGAATTCGTTTTCGTTGCGTGAATACAACGCCTCTACCAACCTGTACAACAACGCGTTGAAATCTACTTTCTCCCCTACTTTCAGGGTAATGGTATTGGCATGGAAATCATCGGGGTTGCCAATGCCGTACAAACAAGACACGCTTGATACCACCAACACATCCCTGCGTCCGCTTAACAAAGCAGATGAAGTACTCAAGCGCAATTTTTCTATTTCGTCGTTTATGCTCAAATCTTTTTCAATGTAGACGTCTGTGACAGGTAAGTATGCCTCGGGTTGGTAATAATCGTAATAAGAGACAAAATATTCCACAGCGTTTTCAGGAAAGAAGCTTTTGAATTCGGCATACAATTGCGCGGCCAACGTTTTGTTGTGGCTTATCACCAACGTAGGACGTTGCAATTTCTCTACTACGTTGGCCATGGTAAACGTTTTTCCGGACCCCGTAACACCCAGCAGTACAGAAGAATGTGTCCCGCTTGCGTAGAGGTCTGCCAATTGTTCTATGGCCTGAGGCTGATCACCTGCCGGTTTGTATGGAGCATGAAGTTTGAATGGCATATGAAATTCAAAACCTCTAATTTACAACTTTCTGTCAATACATCAGATAACCTGCAAAACCTCCCAAGAGCATCAACAAGATGGGATGCACCTTATAAAAGTAAGCCGCCAAAAAAGCAGCAGAAAAAATAAGATAGCTTCTGTAATCAACAAAATTTTCCGGAGTAGCCATTATCAATGCAGCAGAAGCAATCAACCCTACGACTACAGGCCTGATGCCGCTAAAAACACCTTGTACTATTTCATTCTTGCTGTATTTCATGAAAATACGGCTCACAACAGACATCAAAAAGACAGAAGGCAAAATCAGAGCCAATGTGGTCATGGCAGACCCCAACACGTTGCCGCCTGCCGCCGTATACCCCACATACGTAGCCGTATTGATGGCTATAGGACCCGGTGTCATTTGAGAAACAGCCAAAATATCTGAAAATTCTTCCATCGTAAGCCATCCGTGATTCAGAACTACTTCATTCTGAATCAAAGACAACATGGCATATCCTCCTCCAAAACAGAAGAAACCGATTTTTAAAAACGTATAAAACAATTTGATGTAAATCATGACACGGTTCCTCCCTTTCTTTTCTTCTCAATCCTGTGCCATACATACCCTCCCGTACCGGCCAGCAGAATAATCCAAATGGGAGATATGCCAAAGAGCCAAATGAGCAAAGCCGCCATACCGGCTATCAATCCGGAGGATAACGTAAGACCTATTGACCGCATGGTAGTAATAACCGGTACGGCAATCAAAGCCACTACAACGGGACGCATACCCATAAAAACCCGTTCTACCACTTCATTTTCCCTAAAAGCTCTGAAAAACATAGCTATCATCAAAATAGAAAAGAACGGAGCCAACACGGCTCCCAATACGGAAACCAGAGAGCCCTTCAACCCTTGTATCCTATACCCCACGGCAACGGCCATGTTGACGGCAATCACACCGGGCAAGGTTTGCGTAACGGCCAATATATCTGTAAATTCTTCTTTCGTAATCCATTTTTTGCGATCCACCACCTCTCTCTCTACAACGGGCAACATAGCCAGCCCGCCCCCTATGGTAAAAGCGCCGATGCGGAAAAACACCTTAAAAAGTTCCCAGTACATATTGTTCTTATCTATTTTTATAAGGTTACCTCTACTATCGTATTGATTTTGGACTTGTCGTAAGGACGCTCAATACGTATATAATTCCTAGTATACCCGTGCATGTTGCCTCCGGCTGACTTTCCTTCAAACAACACCTCTTCTTTCCTACCTGTATTTGCCTTTACAAAATCCTCATACAAAGTATCCGACAACGCTCCCAGCTGCTGTACCCTCTTTGTTATTTCTTTATCCGGGATCCGTTCACTTGGTGGAAATTCCGCTGCCTTTGTGTTGGGCCTTAGAGAAAAAGGAAATACGTGCAAAAAAGACGGTTTTACTTGTTTCAACAAACCATACGTTTGCCGGAAATCCTCTTCCGTTTCTCCGGGAAACCCGGCAATCACGTCTACACCAATAAAAGCATGCGGGGTGACATCTTTGATGGATTGTACCTTCCGGGCAAACACATCGGGTCCATACCTTCTTCCCATCTTCTTGAGAATACGTGCACTCCCGCTTTGCAGCGGCATATGGAAATGCGGCAGAAAATTGCGGGTTTTGGCCACAAATTGTATGATTTCCTCCGTCAACAAATTGGGTTCTATAGAGGATATCCTGTACCGATCTATGCCCGAAACACCTGATAAAGCTTGCAGCAGCGCAGGAAAGGTTTCACTCGTCGATTTCCCGTAATCCCCCGTATTGACTCCTGTCAACACGATTTCTTTCACTCCGGCCGCAGCTATTTCTTCTGCTTGCCGCACGGCTTCTTTGATGGACACATTCCGGCTGCCTCCTCTTGCCAAAGGCACCGTACAATACGTACATCGGTAGTCGCATCCGTCTTGCACCTTCAAAAAAGCACGTGTTCTATCGCGGTTGTCAGCACCGGCTGAATAAGCCGAGAAAATAGTTCCTTCCGCATGACATGGACCCAGCAATACAATTCCGGCCAAACCGTCTTCTGCAACGGCCACAGCCTTGTCTCTGAAACCGGTACCCAACACGGCTCCTACTCCTTCCAGGCAGCTCAATTCTTCTGAGCGCAACTGTGCGGAACAACCTGTTACAACCACATACGCATGGGGGTTTTGACGCAACACTTTGCGAACGGCCTGTCTGCTTTTTTTATCGGCATGCTCCGTTACGGAACACGTGTTGATGATGTATACGTCTGCCTTGGAAGACGGAGCCGTCTGCACATAGCCCTTTTTCACATAATCTCTGGCAATAGTAGAGCTTTCCGCATAATTGAGTTTGCACCCCAACGTAACAATGGCAAACGTTTTTGCTTTACCCATGCCGTATATCTTTCTCTGTAAGTGTGACAGATGCCCTAGCTACTTCTCCTCCCAAAGGCGGGGCCCATTTGGAAACCGTGACTTTACAAGCTACCGGTGCATACGCCGCCATCAAAGATTGCAATATGCGTCCGGCCACGTGTTCCAACAAACGGCTGGGCTTTTCCATTTCTTTGGCTATTACTTGATAAACGGCCGCGTAATCTATTGCATCGTCCAAATTGTCTGAATACATAGCCGGACAATCGTCTATTTCCAAAGTTACATCTACACTAAAATGCGTACCAATAAGCCGTTCTTCTTCAAAACACCCGTGGTGCGCAAAAAACTTCACATCATGCAAACAAATGGTAGCCATATTCTTTAAGACATTAATAGATAAACACAAGGTTTTTTTCTGTAGACCTCCTCAAAATCGGGTCTGTTGTGTTTCCATTCCTCTATTGTTTTTGTACAAATAAACGCTTGGGGATGGGTAATATGAATGGCAAGAGTCAACTTGGTTTGCGGAGCACAACACTTCAGTAGGGCTTCAAAAACAGAAGCGTTTCTGTACGGCGTTTCCATGAAGATTTGCGTTTGCTGCTCTTTGGCCGATTGTCTTTCCAATTCTTTTATTTTTTTATCCCGCAAAAGGGCCTGTACGGGCAAGTATCCATGAAATGCAAATTGCTGGCCATTCAGTCCCGAGGCCATCAAAGCCATACCAATAGAAGACGGCCCCACAAGAGGAACTACGCGGAACTGTTCCTTATGAGCCAAGGCCACCAATTCAGCCCCCGGATCTGCCACAGCCGGATAACCTGCCTCTGAGAGCAGTCCCATAGATGTTCCTTGCCTAAGAGGAGCCAACAAGGCAGGATGCTCTTCAGCAGAAGTGTGTTCGTTCAACACGTCCAAATGCAAGTCGTCCGGCTTCAAACCCAGAGCCGACAAATACCTGCGCGCCGTTCTCAGTTCTTCTACCACAAAGTGTGTCAATGTCCTGACCAATGCAATATGATCTTCCGGCAACACGGCTGTGACCGGCACGGGCGCCAAAGGCGCAGGAATCAAATACAAGGTGGGTGTCTTCATGGTGATTTTTCTTCGTTTTTCAGCCGTTCTGTCAACGCCCTCTGGAACCTTCTTGCGTTTTGCAAATGCTGTCCATACGTGGGAGCAAAATTGTGGTACCCACTAAAATCTTCACGGGCACAAAAATAAAAATGATTGTGCTTGTTAAAACCCAGAACGGCATCTATCGCTTCTATGGACGGAACGGAAATGGGACCGGGAGGCAGTCCCTTGTATTTGTACGTATTGTAAGGAGATTCTATACGTGTGTGCTTTTTCAATACCCTACGAATGGTATAATCTTGCGCTGCAAAAATAAGCGTAGGATCGGCTTGTAAAGGCATACCTATACGCAACCGATTCATATAGACACCGGCCACATCGGCCATTTCGTCCGTCTTTTTCGTTTCTTCGTATACGATAGACGCCAGTGTGCTTACTTGTAAAGGGCTCAACCCTATTTGTTTTGCTTTTTCTTTTCTCTCTTCGTTCCAAAACAACGTATACTCTTTGTACATCCTATCTAAAAGCCTTTCAACAGATACGGTCCAATAGACTTCATACGTATTGGGAATGAACATGGCTCTCAGACTAACGGAATCAAAGCCGTAGGCGGCTATCAACGAATCGTTCCGGAGCCCTTCCAGCATGGCCGTGCTGTCTATTTCCAACGGACGAGTCAACACGTGCGCCAGACGTTCAAACGTGCGGATAGTACCGGATAAGGTCACATGCAAAGGGTCTTGCCAACCCATGGCCAATTTTCTGGCCAACTCTTTGTTGCTCATTCCGTTATGGAGTACGTACCGTCCCCTGTGAACGTTTTGCGGCAAATGCTCTCTACGCGCAGCCCACAAAAACGGATGCTTGTATTTCAAATACCCCTTGGCCGTAAGACTGTCCACCAATTGTTCAAAATGGGTTCCCGTAGGGACTAAAAAAGCAACCGGTGCTTTTTCTTCCGTTACAATGTTCTTATGAAGAGACGTCAAATAATACCATCCAAAAACAACAACACCTACACCAAAAAAAAGAAATCCCGCAAGGGATAAAAATCTATACTTCTTTTCCATTAGATCATCTTCTTATCTTAACCGAACAACCGTTCCTTTTTCCGGATGGTCCTTCACACCGGGATTCAAATTTTTCAGCGCTTTCAATCGTATACCGTAACGCTGTGCCACTTCAAGCAATGATTCTCCTTGTACTGCTGTTTTTTCCGGTGTTGTTTTGTGTGCTTTTCTTCGTTTGCGCTCCAAGTACACCTTCTCTCCTACAGGCAATCCCGCTTTACGCGACACATCATTAAAACGAGCCAGTTCGCCTGTGAACAAATGGTATTCCTTTGCCAAAGATTGGTACGTATCTCCCGGAGCCGATAAAACATACCGTACGCCGTTTGTTTTCATAACCCGTCTTTCAACATCCAGAACAAACAAATCAGATGCTATTGTCTTATCCGGTTCAAAAATCACAGTTGTTTCCGGCAACCGCATGTCGTATTGGTACAATTTGTTTTTCTCTATCAATTCTATCAACAACGTATCGTACCGTGGATTCGTTGCATACCCGGCTTTTTTCAATCCCCTTGCCCATCCTTTGTAATCTGTCGTCTCTAACAAGAAAAGTTGTGCGTATCTGGGACGCGTCCTTAAAAATTCCGAGTGGTCAAAGAAAGATTGCTCTGCAGAAGCGTATTTCCGAAAACATTCTTGCGGTGCGTCGTCGTCGTGATAGATTCTGTCCCCGGTCCAATCGTGGCATTTGATACCAAAATGGTTGTTGGCCAGACGAGCCAAACGGCTGTTGCCGTCTCCCGATTCCAAACAGCCTTGTGCCAAAATGATACTGGCAGGAACGCCGTAACTATGCATCTGCCTAATAGCCATGTCCTTATACTTCTCAATGTATTGCTTCCTAGACAATTTTTCTTCTGCACGCAAAGGAGAAGCCGTCACAGGCAGTACCGCGTAGCACACAAGAACCAAAAGGACGTATCTGAAAGCCTTATACAGGCACGTTTTCAACATGATGCAAATGTACTATAAATTCTTATATTTGTTTTCTTAAAACACCTTCTATGAAGAAACACAGCATCACCATACCGTATTCAGAAATCAAAACAGACCGTCTGCCCACAAAAGATTCAGAATTGGTACAAGCAGCCCTTGAAGCAGCAAACAACGCGTACGCCCCTTTTTCAGGATTCAAGGTAGGAGCCGCTGTCAGGCTGCATACAGGTGAGATTTTAACGGGAAACAACCAGGAAAATGCCTCTTTCCCGGCAGGTATTTGTGCAGAACGATCCGTCATTGCTTATACACACGCCAACCACCCCTCGGCAAAAATACAAGAAATAGCCGTTACGGCCTCTCCGTGTGGGATTTGTCGTCAAGTTTTGCTGGAAAGTGAAAAAAGAGCCGGCTCTCCCATTCGTGTATTGCTTATACACAAAGACAAGATCCTGTTCTTTGACAGCGTAAAGGACCTCCTGCCGTTTGGTTTTGATTCTTTTTGATTTTTCGTACCTTTGCAACGGGTAAGTCATGTACGACCAGCTCCCACTGAACTCCCCCAGGGTTGGAAGACAGCAAGGGTAGGTGGTTGTAGCGGTGCGATACATTAAGCTTACCCTTTTTTATTTATATATGCGTACAGTTATAGCTTTATCAGGAGGAGTGGATTCCTCGGTAGCTGCCTTACTTCTCAAACAACAAGGGCATGAACTCATTGGTATGTTTATGCGCAATTGGCACGATACCACCGGTACCCTGCATGGAGATTGTGCTTGGGAAGAAGATTTGGATATGGCCAAATTGGTAGCTCGCAAATTGGATATACCATTTGCATATGTAGATCTGAGCAAAGAATACAAAGAACGTGTGGTAGATTACATGTTCAGTGAATACGAAAAAGGGAGGACTCCCAATCCGGACGTGTTGTGCAACAGGGAAATCAAATTTGATGCTTTCCTAGACCATGCCCTGCAACCGGGAATAGATAAAGTAGCCACGGGACATTATTGCAGAATACAGCAAACAGATACAGGTGCTTTCAAGCTTTTAGCAGGGGTAGATCACAACAAAGACCAATCGTATTTTCTCTGCCAGCTCAACCAGGAACAACTCTCTAAAACGCTTTTTCCCATAGGACATCTGACAAAAGACGAGGTACGCATCTTGGCGAAAAAACACGATTTGCCCACCACAGACAGAAAAGACTCCCAAGGCATCTGCTTTATTGGCAAAGTAGATTTGCCGGTCTTTTTGCAGCAACGGCTGGCCCCCAAAACGGGAAATGTGGTTGAACTTTTCAGGGACGGTACCACAAAAGTCATAGGACAGCACAACGGCGTCCAATATTATACCATAGGACAAAGAAGAGGATTGCAAATAGGCGGACACAAAAACCCCCTGTTTGTTCTAGAGACAGATCCTGCCACCAATACGTTGTACGTAGGTGAAGGGCAAGACCATCCGGGCTTATACCACCGTTCGCTTTTTATAAATCCGGAAGACATCCATTGGGTTCGCCCGGATCAAAAAATGACATCCGGTGAAAAACGTACGTACCAAGTGCGCATCCGTTACAGACAACCGTTAGAAGAAGCAGAGCTTACGTTTGATGGCGGAATGACCATTCTGTTTGCCAAGCCGCAACGAGGCATCACTCCCGGACAATTTGCCGCCTGGTATCAAGGAGAAGAATTGGTGGGTTCCGGTGTGATTCAAAGCAGGTCTTGAATCACTTCCAAAGCCTTGTTGTATTCAGGCAACACCCTGTTGATAATTTTGTAAAAACAATCTTGCCCAAACAACCGAGAAGCCATAATGGCTTTCATTTGCGTTCTTATGTGGTAGCCCGATACCTCCAGGTCGGCTTCTGCCGGTACCAGACCTTCCCGGGCCGCATACGCCAGGAACTCGGTAAACGGTACGTTATCCACAGATACAGCGGCATCAAATGCTTCAAACGTTAGGTATTTGCTGGTCAATTGTTTTCTTTCCCGGTCCAGGTATTCGTTCATAAAGGCACGTACTGTCCCTTTTCTGGCCGCCTCTTTGTAAAACGGAGAATAGTATGTAGTATCTGCCGGCACAAATACATCGGGCATAATGCCACCCCCTCCGTATACCGGCCTCTTTTCCTTTAACGTCCTGTATACTACAGAATCCTGCATATGGATACTGTCTTTGCTAAAGTATTCTCCTTTCCGGTATCTTTCCAGAAAATCTTTATAGTACGCTTCCTTTTCTCCCATACGGTACGGAGACTGTATCATACGTCCACTGGGTGTGTGATAACGGGCCACTGTCAGGCGGAGCTCAGAACCGTCTTCTATAGGAAACAATTGCTGTACAAGTCCTTTTCCAAAAGTCCGTCTTCCCACAATAATGGCTCTATCCCAGTCCTGAAGAGCTCCCGCAACAATTTCACTGGCCGAGGCCGAGCTTTCATTGACCAATACGACTACCGGTGTATGGATGAAGAATCCCATACCGGAAGATTTCATATCTTGACGAGTCAATGCTTTTCCTTCTGTATACAAGATCAGTTGCCCTCTCTCTAAAAATTGCTCTGCCAGAAATAGAGCTGCTCCCATATAGCCGCCTCCGTTTCCCTGTACATCTAAAATAAGCCCTTCCGGCATCTGACTCAGGCCCTTGAAAACATCTATAAACTCATCTTGTGTAGTCATAGCAAACTTATTGAGTTTGACATACATAATACCGGGTGCCGCCCAATATGCCGCATCTACACTGTGAATAGGAATTTTGTCTCTTGTAACATGAAAAACAATCCGCTCCGGTTCTCCCTTGCGCACAACGGTCAACGCTACACGTGTGCCTTTTGGCCCCCTCAACAAATCAAAGACTTTCTGATTGTTCAATTGCGGTGAAGAAATAGGTACACCATCCACTTCTACAATCCTGTCGTCTGCCTTTATGCCTACCAGGTCCGATGGACCACCTGCCACCGGATTGACGACTACCAACGTATCTGCAAGTAAAGTAAACTCAATACCCACCCCTTCAAAATTTCCCTCCAACGGCTCACTCAAAGCCCTTACCTCTGCTGCCGGAATGTATGAGGAATGTGGATCCAGTTTGCTTACAAAGTCTTTGAGCATTTGGTCTGTCATGGCGGCTGCATTGATTGAATCGGGATAAAATTGACTCACAAAAAACAGCACCTGTCCTACTTTGTTTACCTGTTCATGTACGTCTTTAATCTGGGCAACAGCTGGAACCGGCATCAGAAAAACCGTAAGACATAAAAAAGTCCGGACATACCGGAATATTGATTTATACATTTTCATTTCTAGGCACTGTAAATACGCATCCTTCCGTACTTAATTCTGTATTAGGGAATACTTCCCTGGCTTGTTCCAAGAAGGCGCTGTTGTCTTTATATCTGGATGAAAAATGTCCCAGCAACAAGGTACCAACACCGGCTTCCAAAGCCGTTTGTGCAGCCTGCCGTGCCGTACTGTGCTTGTATTTTTCAGCTGCCTCTAAATCTTCATCCAGGTACGTAGCTTCATGAAAGAGCAAATCTACACCTTTCACCCATGTGGCAAGCTCCGGAAAAGGCGCCGTGTCTGTACAATAAGCCACAGACCTAGGACAGCTCTTGCGTACGGGCACTTCCTTAAACAGATAGCCGTAGGAGGGGATTCCATGGTATAAAGGAAAAGCCTGAACGTGTACCGTATCCCCTTCGAATACGGTAAAAACGCCATCTCCTTCTACCGGCTCGTGAACAATCGGGAATGAAGAATCTTCCCTACCTAAAAAATCAAAATAGAAAGAAATCATTTTTTCCATCCCTGCAGGTGCATGGATATAGAACGGTTTTTTCCTTTCCAAAAGATGCATGGAAGACAGCAATCCCGGTAAGCCAAAGACGTGGTCTGCATGCAGATGCGTAATAAAAACCCTATCGAAAGATCCGAGTGAAATCCCCAGTTGTTTCAATCGCAGCTGCGTACCTTCCCCGCAGTCCAATAAAAAGGACCGCCCACGTACATGGAGTACGTGAGCGGTAAAAAAATTCTCTTTTGTAGGTAGTGCAGAAGCACACCCCAAACTAGTCAGATTTAGCGGCATTTTGTTCCATCTCTGATTTAAGAGCAGCCAGTTCTGAAATGTCTCCTAACGTAGTCTTCTCCAGATTGGCTTTTAGTTTCTTAACAGCCTTCTGAGTCGTTTCTGCATCGGATTCTTTTCGTTCTCTCTGTCCTACTTCTTTTTTCAGATCCTGTTCCCAAGTATGTGTGTGGGATATCGTAATGCGTCTGTTGTTCTTATGGAATTCCAATACTTTAAAAGGAAGTTTTTCCTCTAAAGCTACTTGGCTTCCGTCTTCTTTTGTCAAGTTCCGCATTCCAACAAAACAATCTATTCCGTAGGGCAAAGTAACGGTTGCGCCTTTGTCTGTCAACTGGGTAACAGTACCTTCATGTACAGACCCGATTGTAAAGACCGTTTCAAATACTTCCCATGGATTCTCTTCCAATTGTTTGTGCCCCAAGCGAAGCCTTCTGTTCTCCTGGTCTACTTCCAACACAATGATTTCCAATTCTTCACCTATGGAAGTAAATTCGGAAGGATGTTTCACTTTTTTAGACCAAGACAAGTCGCTGATATGTACCAAACCTTCAACACCTTCTTCCAGTTCTACAAAAATACCAAAGTTGGTAAAGTTTCTTACAACGGCTTTGTGCCTGGAATCCACCGGGTATTTTTCATTGATGGTAGCCCAAGGATCGGGTTTCAATTGTTTGATACCCAAAGACATTTTCCTTTCTTCTTTATCAATGGTCAGTACAACGGCATCTACCTCTTGTCCTACCTTAAGGAAATCTTGTGCGCTACGCAAGTGCGAAGACCAAGAAATTTCCGTAACGTGAATCAAACCTTCTACACCGGGCTGTACTTCTACAAAAGCACCGTAATCTGCAATGACAACTACGCGCCCTTTAACTACTGTACCTACAGCAATATCGTCACCCACGGCATCCCACGGATGAGGAGTCAGCTGTTTGAGTCCAAGAGCAATACGTTTCTTTGTATCGTCAAAATCTAAAATAACCACGTTGATCTTTTGATCCAACTCTACAATTTCTTCCGGATGGTTGATTCTGCCCCAAGACAGATCGGTAATATGAATCAATCCGTCAACGCCTCCCAAATCAACAAATACGCCATAGGAAGTAATGTTTTTGACTGTTCCTTCCAAGATTTGGCCTTTTTCCAATTTGCTGATGATTTCGGCTTTTTGGGCTTCCAATTCGGCTTCTATCAACGCCTTATGAGACACTACCACGTTTCTGTATTCATGATTGATTTTTACAATCTTGAATTCCATGGTCTTGTCAACGTAAATATCGTAGTCGCGAATGGGTTTTACGTCAATTTGCGATCCGGGTAAAAAGGCTTCGATTCCAAAGATATCTACTATCATACCGCCTTTTGTGCGGCATTTGATATACCCTTTCACAATCTCGTCCTTGTCGTACGCTTCGTTTACGCGATCCCAAGAGCGCAATGACCTTGCTTTCTTATGTGATATGATCAATTGCCCCTTCCTGTCTTCAGCCGTTTCTACATACACGTCTATTACGTCACCTACTGCCAGTTCCGGGTTGTAGCGGAATTCGTTGATGGAAATTACGCCTTCGCTTTTGAAGCCAATATTGACGATAACTTCTCTTTTGTTAAGAGCTACAACAGTACCATCTACGATTTCATTCTCCACTACTTTGCTGAGTGTCTGAGCATAGAGTTCTTCTATTGCGCTTCTTTCTGAATCGTAAACGTCTTCTTCTTCTAATGAATCCCAGTTGAATTTATCGCCCGGAATGGACGCATTGCTCCTTTTTGTTTTCTTTGCTTCAGAAACTTCGGTAGCTTCTTCTGAGTAATCTTGTGTTTTTTCTTTTTCCCGGATTACGATATCAATATCATCCGGATCCTGCAAATCTGTCAGGACTTTTTTTGAGGACAATTCTTTTTCTTTTGCCATGTAATGAATTTCGGTAAGAATTAAGATGTTAGACTTTATTTATAATCCCTTATAAGGGGCTGCAAAAGTAAACGTTATTTTTTAATTATCAAAAGAATGTAACTTTACGGGCATGAAAAAACACGAATCCGGCATTCGCTCCTTCTCAAAAAACTATTGGACAGCCATTGGCATGGAATTTTTTGAAAGAGGAGCCTACTATGGAGTGCTATCCATTTTATCCGTTTATTTGATCTTGAATCCGTCAGAAGGCGGGCTGGGCTTCTCTAGAGAAGCTGCAGGTGCCATAATGGGAACGATTCCCCCGCTTTTGTACTTTATTCCGCTGTTTGCCGGTGCTTTGGCAGACCGCTACGGTTTTAGAAACATTCTCATGATTTCTTTTACCTGCCTGACTTTGGGCTATTTTCTTACCGGCTGCATGACTTCTTACGGTCTTGTATTCGCCTCGCTCGTTATTATGGCCGTTGGAGCCGGTTTGTTCAAACCGGTTATTTCAGGAACAATAGCCCATAGTACTACAGAGAAAAATTCTACGTTGGGTTTTGGCATCTTTTACTGGTCCATCAACTTGGGAGCTTTCCTATTTCCTCTTCTGTTGGTACCTACACTCAAAAAACATTCTTACAGCTACGTGTTTTGGATGGCCGCCGCCGCAGGAGTGGTATTGTTGCTCCTGAACATCTTCCTTTATAAAGATCCTGCTCCAAAAAACAAAGAAGGTTCTTTGACAAAAGTGGCTCAAGACTTGGTCTCTGTTTTTAAAGACTGGCGGTTTGTGCTCATGATTTTGATATACTCCGGATTTTGGATTATGTATTTCCAAATATACGGTACCGTCTTGTGGTACGTTAACGAACACATGGACATGGGCCCTGTCAATCAAGCCGTAAACGGATTTCTTTCTGTATTTACCGGAAGAGAAATGCATTGGGCTTTTGATGTGGAACATGTTACGGTGTTGAATGCAGGCGTCATTATTCTTTTGCAACTGTTTGTCTCAAGAATTGTGAGTCGTTTTAAAGCCGTGCCCACCATCATTACAGGTGTTGTCTTGGGGTCTTTGGGTATGGCCATTTTGGCTATCTCTAGGTATGCCTGGGTATTCATTATAGGTAGTGTTGTTTTCACATTGGGAGAAATGACAGCGCATCCCAAATTCAACTCCTTTGTGGGATTGATTGCCCCTGAAGACAAAAAAGGACTCTACATGGGATATTCTTTTTTCTGTAGCGTCATTGGTAGTTTTGTAGGCGGATTTATTGGAGCCCCCTTGTACAAGTATTTTGTGGACCAAATGAACAGACCGGACTATTTGTGGCTTCTCTTCAGCGCAGTGGGCTTTACAACCGTAATAGGACTGGTATTGTTCAACAGACTGGTTATTAAGAAGAACGCAGCCGGCAACGCCCATTACTAAGCCATCAAGAAACATGAGTATGCCTACACCTATTGTATCAAGAATACAAGCGTTGCGCTCCCATATGCAAAAGAGAAATTGGGACGCAGTCATCGTTTCCGGAACAGATCCACACAACAGCGAATACCTTCCCGCTCGGTGGCAACAAAGAAAATGGATTTCCGGTTTCACCGGTTCGTACGGTACTGTTGTAGTTACACAAACACACGCCGGATTGTGGACAGATACACGGTATTTTATCCAAGCACGTATAGAACTGGAAGGCACCGGCATAGAGCTCCATCCCCTTCGAGTTCCCGATGCTGTGGATTATCCGCAATGGTTGCGCAGCCATTTGCCTAAAGACGCAGTGGTTGCCATTGAAGGCGGATGCATGTCCTACAGGGAAACAGAGGCTTTAAAAAAGGCATTGGCCCCCATCCAAGGCCGTGTTGAAGCATCGGAAGATTTTCTGAACACAATCTGGAAAGACAGACCGGATTTGCCTATGAACCCGGTTTATTTGTTGTCAGAAAAATACAGCGGCAGGAGCGCCAAAGAGAAAATCGCATGGCTAAGGGAAACAATACATCAGACAAATTGCTCCCATATCTTGTTAAACGGATTGGATCAAATAGCTTGGCTTTTCAATATCCGCAGCCACGACGTACCCTTCAACCCCGTTGCCATTTCTTATGCCCTTGTAAGTATGGATGAAGCCGTCTTCTTTATCACTCCCGGAAAGACAACGGAACGTGTAGTCAAACAATTGCAAGAGCAAGGCGTTGTGTTGGCACCGTATGCCTCTCTTCCCCATGTTCTACAAAATCTTGTACGGGACAGCATCGTTATGACAGATGGCAACACACTAAGTTACACCACATTTACACAATTAACACAACACTTGGGTCCAGACAACGTACAAGACATTCCCTCCCCTGTCATCTTAGAAAAAGCCATCAAAAACGCAGTGGAAATAGACGGTTTCAAAAAAGCATTCCTACAAGACGGGATAGCCATGGAGCGCTTCCTTTACTGGCTTGAGAAAGAAATAGAAGCAGGGAATACGCCAACAGAACAAGAAGTTTCTAAAAAACTGTCCGGCATACGAGCTTTGGCAGAAGAAGCTATGGGAGACAGCTTTCAATACATATCAGCTTACGGTCCCAATGCGGCTTTGCCTCATTACAGCCACGGTGCAAAAGCGGGAAGCAAGCTGGAAAAAAAAGGCCTCTACCTGATAGATTCAGGCGGGCAATATTTGACGGGAACTACAGATATCACACGTACCATTCCGTTGGGATCACTTACCCACCAAGAAAAAGAAGATTACACAGTAGCTTTAAAGGGCATGATTTCTCTGAGTACGGCTGTCTTTTTACCCGGTACAAAAGGGACCCATTTGGACATGTTGGCTCGTGAACCGCTTTGGAAATTCTTCAGAAATTACGGACACGGTACGGGGCACGGCATAGGACACTTCTTATGTGTACATGAAGGTCCGCAAGACATAAGAATGACATGGAGAGATCAAGACATTGTACCCGGTATGGTTACGTCCAACGAACCGGGCATTTACAGAGAAGCATCTCACGGCGTTCGCCATGAAAACATTTTGCTTTGCAAAACCATCAAAGAAAATGAGTTTGGACAATGGCTTGGTTTTGAAACCCTGACACTTTGTCACATAGATACATCTGCTGTACTGACGGAGCTTTTAGAAAGATGGGAAGCAGAATGGCTGAACACGTACAACAATCGCGTATTCAACACATTATCTCCGTTCTTGACGTACGATGAATCGGTCTGGCTCAAACAGAAAACGGCTCCTGTTTCCGTTCCCTGAAAAGCCACATTCCTGCAAATGTAAACAGGCCGTTACATATAAGGATGGTAAAACCCAATCCAAAATCAAACCAGGCTTTAAAAGCCATATCCAGCAAATAGCAAAGGATAGGAGCTGCAATGGCAATGTAAGGGGCAGCTTTGTCTTTGACCCGGTATTTGGTAAGGATACCGAAGAAGAAAAAGCCGAGTAACGGACCGTATGTATAGGCTGCCAGCAAGTATACCAAGTTGATTATGGCTTGGTTGTTAACCAAATACAAGACCAGTAGTATAAGGAAGAACAATACGGCGTAAGAGCCGTGTACTATTTTTCGTATGGTGTCTTTTCTTTCTTGCGACAAGTCGTCTCTTTTGTTGAAATCAAGAAAATCTATACAAAAAGCAGTTGTCAAAGACGTAAGCGCTCCTCCGGCACTGGGATAAGAAGCCGAAATAAGACCGATGATAAAAAACAATCCTACTCCCAACGGCAGGTATTGCGAAGCTATGACCGGAAACAATTTGTCCGTTTGGGCTTTGCTGAACGTTCCCATGGCATCTGCCAGACCAATTCCCTGCATACCTCCCAATTGGTTGTTTACATACAAAGCCATAACGGCTCCCAACGTGAGAAACAAAATGTTGACGATTACCAACGTAATACTTGTGGAATAGATATTTTTTTGGGCAGATTTCAAATCTTTGCAAGACAAGTTTTTCTGCATCATTTCTTGATCCAGTCCCGTCATCACTATAGTAATGAAAATACCACTGATGAATTGCTTGACGGCGTTGTTGGAAGCACTCCAATCCCAATTAAACCACCGTGAATAATCTGTATCTACAACAGAACGAGTCATCTGTGCAACATTCCAATCCATAGCCCTGGAAATGGAAATGACAGTCAGCACAACGGCCAAAAGCATAAACGTCGTTTGCAATACGTCTGTCCATATAATGGTCTTTACCCCGCCTTTGAACGTATACAGAAAGATTAAAAACATGAAGACGGCCGCCACTATCCAATACGGAACGGAATTGGGCGGAAAAAACGTATGCAATACAAGAACTACCACGAAAATCCTTACAGCTGCACCCAATACACGCGATACCATGAAAACAGCAGAGCCTGTTTTGTACGTTCTAAAACCAAAACGTTCTTCCAAATACGTGTATATGGACGTCACGTTCATTTTGTAATACAAAGGCAACAAGACTTGTGCAATGACTACATACCCTATGACAAATCCAAGTACCAAAGGCATGTAAAAGAAATTCTCATTCATTACGTTGCCGGGAACAGAGATAAACGTTACACCGCTGATGGAAGTACCAATCATTCCGTACGCCACTATGGGCCAAGGAGATTTTCTATTGCCAATAAAATAGGAATGGCTGTCTGCTTTCCTGGAAGTAAGCCAGGAAACGAAAAAAAGCAAGGCTGTATACGCCGAAAACGCAATCAACAGCCATGAAAGAGGAAATGTGTGCTCCATAAAATGTTTTTTGGTTTTAAAACCTATTCCGGTTTAAAAAGTTGTCTGTTTTCAATAGACCGTCCCAGGGTCAATTGATCTGTGTATTCCAATTTGTCTCCAAAGCCAACTCCCCTGGCAATGGTCGTTATACGTACCGGCAACTGCGCCATTTTCTTATACAAGTAAAAACAGGTGGTTTCTCCTTCCATAGTCGTACTCAAGGCAAGGATGACTTCTTTGATTTCACCTTTTTGCAAACGTTCCATCAAAGCATCTATGAATAAATCCGCCGGTCCCACTCCGTCCATAGGAGAAATGATACCTCCCAACACATGGTACAAGCCCTTGTAGCTTCCTGTATTTTCTATACTCATGACATCCTGCACATTTTCTACCACACATACCACACTGCGATCTCTTTTGGGTTGTACGCAAACGCTACAGAGCGGTGCGTCCGATATCATTTTGCATTCAGAGCAATAGACCACTTTCATCCGCAGTTCCACGATGCTTTCTGCCAGATTTACTGCTTCTTCTTCATCTTGCCTGAGCAGATGCAAAGCCAGTCTGAGGGCAGATTTAGGACCTATTCCGGGCAGTCTGGAAAAGGCGTCCACAGCCCTTTGCAACAACCGCGATGTATAATCGGGATCAAACATATCTGTCTTTTTGCACAGCCAGTACGGCATCCCTTACGTTCCCGTGTTCCAACAACAGTGCGCGCGCTGTGTCGTAGTCTTCTATACCGGTATCTTCCATAATCATAAGGGTGCCTCTTTCCACCAACTTGGCGTTGGTCAATTGCATATCCACCATTTTGTTTCCTACCACATGTCCCAAACGGATCATGGCCGCAGTAGAAATCATGTTCAACACCAATTTTTGCGCTGTTCCGGATTTCATGCGGGTAGAACCCGTCACAAACTCAGGTCCTACAATAGGTACAATGGGAATCTCGGCCTCTTTTGTAACAGGTGACCCGGGGTTGCATGTAATACTTGCCGTCAGCAAACCCATTTCTCTGGCTTTTCTCAAAGCACCAATGACATAAGGAGTCGTCCCCGATGCCGCAATCCCTACCACCACATCGTTCTCTCCAATGTGATGCTTTTGTAAATCTTCCCATCCGGCTTCAAGAATATCTTCTGCCTGTTCCACTGCACGACGGATGGCGCCGTCTCCTCCGGCAATCAAACCGATTACCAAATCATAAGGAGCTCCAAATGTAGGCGGTATTTCAGAAGCATCTAAAATGCCCATTCTTCCGCTCGTGCCTGCTCCCACATAAAACATCCGACCGCCTTCTTTCATACGTGTCACTACACCTTCCACCAGTTTTTCAATTTGTGGAATGCAAGGTGTTATGGCAGGCGGCACCTTCATATCTTCCTGATTGATATTGATCAACAATTCACGTATGGTCATCTTTTCCAGATGGTCATAATCCGATCGCTGTTCTGTAATTTTTCTCATCGTTCTGCTTTATGATACGCTACCAAACCTTCTATGGGTGTTCGTACAATTTGTCCAATTCTCATACCGTTTCTGGCTGCGGCGGCTTCTACGTGTTCTCTAAAATAGAAAGCCACAGAACCTACAATGTTTACTTCGTACGTCTTATAGTCATAATGAGCAATATTGCGTACAAAAAACTCATCAAAAGCACGTGCCAAAAAGTCTTTTACATACGGATGCGTGGCGTGGGCTCCCAGGAACAGGGCAAAAGAAGCCAAAAACCTATTGGGTAAGGGTTGTCTGTACACTTTTTCTATGATATCCAACAAGCCCAATTTGTATTGCTTTTCAAAGGCCGTACTTAAATCTTCCGGCAACATCCTTTTCAAATAGTCGGAAACAAGCTTTTTCCCCAATACGGCACCGCCTCCTTCATCTCCTAAAATATATCCGCATGCCGGAACGTTGTCTGCAATCTTCTCTCCGTCGTAAAAACACGTATTGGCTCCCGTTCCCAAAATAGCCGCTATCCCTTTTTCTTTGCCCAACATACAACGAGCAGCAGCCAACAAATCCGAATAGGCTTCTACCCTACAACCGGGAAAAACGGTGTGAAAACACCGGGTTAACAAATCAATTTTATCTTGCCCGGCCACTCCCGCTCCGTAAAAGAATACTTGCTCCACCGTACCCTTAATAGCCGGCTTCAAAGTTCCTTCAAGTGTTTGGATTATCTCCTCTTCTGTCACAAAAAAAGGATTGATTCCCATCGTGTGAATGGCCTGAACAGTACCGTCTTTATGCAACACCCTCCAGGAAACTTTAGTAGACCCACTATCTGCTATCAGTATCATAATTTGTAGTTTTAATCAAAAGGCAAATGTACAACAATTGACAAACAAATTGCTACCTTTGTATGATAAACATACATATCTGATGATTACAAAAGAATTTCTCAATCCTCAAAGTATAGCCATTATCGGAGGTTCGGAAGACATTCAAAAACCAGGTGGGAAAGTTCTAAAAAACTTATTGGACACAAAATATTCCGGGAATTTGTACGTAGTAAATCCAAGAGCAAACACCGTCCAAGGTGTGCCTTGTTACCACAAAGTAGAAGATTTGCCGGAAGTAGATGTAGCTGTTTTGGCCATCCCCGCCGGATTGTGCCTCCACGCAGTCAACGTACTGTGCGCAGAAAAATCGGCTAAAGGTATTATCATTTTTTCTGCCGGTTTTTCAGAAGAAAGCCCGGAAGGAGCCAAACTGGAAGAAGAAATCCGTCGTGTAGTAGACACCTACGGTGCTACACTCATTGGCCCCAACTGTGTAGGTTATATGAACGAAAACTACACGGGCGTATTTACTTCTCCCATTCCTCAGTTTGTTCCTCTGAGCATTGATTTGATTTCAGGTTCCGGAGCTACGGCCATATTCATTATAGATGCAGCCATCCAATTGGGCATTCCTTTTGCCCATGTGTTTTCCGTAGGCAATTCGGCACAAATTGGCGTGGAAGAAGCACTTGCCCATTTGGACGAAAGTTATATACATGGAGAAAGCGCCCCTGTCAAACTCATTTATGCAGAAACCATAAAAGATCCTGACAAACTATACAAACACGCCGTTTCTCTATACAATAAAGGAGCACGTATTGCTTCTATCAAAGCAGGATCGTCAGAAGAAGGCAGTCGTGCCGCCTCGTCCCATACGGGAGCCTTGGCCAGCCCGGATACAGCCGTCAATGCTCTGTTTGAAAAAGCCGGCATCATCAGATGCAACGGTAGAACACAACTGCTTACCGTAGCTTGTATATTGCTCCGAGGCATCCCTGCAGGCCGCAACATGTGTATAGTCACACACGCCGGAGGTCCTGCCGTCATGCTCACAGACGTTCTTTCTGAAGGAAACATCAACATACCGGCACTTCCGGAAGAAAAACAAAAGCAATTGTTGGAAAAATTGTATCCCGGTTCTTCTGCTGCCAACCCCATTGATTTTTTAGCCACGGGAACGGCTGCCCAATTGGGAGACATCATTGATTTTGTAGAAAAAGAATGTCCGGACATGCACGGCATTCCTGTTATTTTTGGTTCTCCCGGCCTTACGCCTGTCTTTGACGTATACGATTTGCTGCATGAAAAAATGGGTGCTTGTTCCGTCCCCATCTACCCCATTTTCCCTTCGGCTTTGAACGTCAAAGCAGAAATAGAAGCATTCCGGAAAAAAGGCAGAGTTTATTTCCCGGACGAGGTGCTCTTTGGAGACGCTATGGCAAAAATCCTAAACACACCGGCTCCCGCTCAAAAGAGTATCAAGGTGCCGGACATGGACATCCAAGCCATTCGCAACGTAATAGACAGCGCTACGGAAGGATACCTGGCCCCGGATCAAGTGGGAGCTTTATTGGACGCCGCAGGCATCCCAAGAACGAAAGAAGTAGTAGTAGCTGAAGAAAGCAATCTGGAACAAGCAGCCCAAGTGGTGGGCTATCCCCTTGTGATGAAAGTAGTGGGACCCGTTCACAAATCGGACGTAGGCGGTGTGAAACTAAATATCACAGACTACAAGATGCTTGTGGAATGGTACAAGAATATGATGCAGATTCCGGACAGCACAGCTGTTTTGTTGCAATCGCAGTTGTCCGGTAGGGAATTGTTCATTGGTGCCAAAAGAGAACCCTCCTTTGGGCACACCATTGTCTGCGGACTGGGCGGTATTTTTGTGGAAGTCCTCAAAGATATCAGCACGGGACTTGCGCCATTATCTACAGAAGAAGCACAGCGTATGGTCCGTTCTTTAAGAGGCTATGGCTTGATTCAAGGCGTCCGAGGACAAGACGGCGTACATGAAGATTTGTTCGTAGAGGCCATTTGTCGCATATCGGGACTTTGTTACCATGCCCCTGAAATTGCAGAGTTGGATGTAAACCCGCTCCTGGGCACACCGCAGCAAGTAGTGGCGGTAGATGCTCGTATACGAATAGCCGCTCACGATGAAACGCTTGATTAACTGGTATAAAAATCTCCCCGCCAACGCAAAAGGGATGCTTCTTATGGCCTTGATACTAATCGTAGCCATTTGCTTCAGTTGGGAAAGAGTTTGGGAGGCGGTAAAAAGAGGTTTTGCCTTTTTTAACAAATAAATTGTAAGTTATTTTAAAATAATCCTATATATTTGTAAGAAATTAATGGTCACAACTAAACATTTGTAAAATATGGCATTTAAAGGCGCTATTGTCGTAGACACAGAAAAGTGCAAAGGCTGTGGAGTTTGTGTAGCCAATTGTCCTACACAAACGATTGCCTTGGCAAAAAAAGTTAACAGCAAAGGATATCCCTATTGCTATATGGAATTCCCGGATAAATGTACCGGTTGCAGTAATTGTGCCGTTGTTTGTCCCGATTCAGTAATTACTGTTTACAGAGTAAAAATTTAAATATTATGGCAGAAAAACTATTGAAGAAAGGGAACGAAGCCATTGCCCTTGCCGCCATACGTTATGGAGCAGACGGGTATTTTGGCTATCCCATTACACCACAAAGCGAAGTGATGGAGACCCTGATGGAAGAAATGCCATGGGAAACAACCGGAATGGTAGTCCTTCAGGCTGAAAGTGAAACTTCTTCTATCAATATGTTGTACGGAGGTGCTTGCTGCGGAAAGAAAGTGATGACTTCGTCTTCCAGTCCCGGTATCAGCCTCATGTGTGAAGGCATTTCCTATATGGCCGGTGCAGAATTGCCGTGTCTTGTTGTCAACGTGATACGTGGAGGTCCCGGACTGGGAACCATCCAACCCGGACAAAGCGATTATTTTCAGGCAGTAAAAGGCGGAGGCCACGGCGACTACAAAGTAATTGTACTGGCTCCTGCTTCTGTTCAAGAAATGTATGATTTCGTTGGCTTGTCGTTTGACTTGGCTTTCAAATACCGCACTCCTGTGATGATCCTCTCTGACGGAGCTATTGGACAAATGATGGAGAAAGTGGAACTGAGAGAACCGGTCAGAAGGCTGACAGACGAAGAAATTGCCGAAAAGTACGGCCATTGGGCTACTGTAGGAAAACAACCGCATCGTAAAGGAAACATCATCTCTTCGTTATCCCTGGAGGCATGGGAAATGGAAGCCATCAACCTCAGACTTCAAGAGAAATACAAAAAGATCAAAGAAAACGAAGTCCGCTATGAAACACTATTATGTGAAGATGCGGAGTACCTGCTGGTTGCTTTTGGCAGTTCAGCACGTATTTGCGAAAACACGGTAGAACTAGCCCGTGAGAAAGGCATCAAACTGGGATTGCTCCGGCCTATTACGCTTTTCCCCTTCCCGGAAAAACCCATCCAAGATTTGTTGCCGCAACTCAAAGGTGTCATGTCTGTAGAACTGAACGCGGGCCAAATGGTAGAAGATGTGAAGTTGGCAGTCAATGGAAAAGTACCGGTGGAATTTTACGGCAGAATGGGAGGTTCCATCTTCTCTCCCCAAGAAGTCTTCACCGCTTTTTCTGAAAAATTCAACCTTTAATAGCAATCATTATGGACGTTAAAGATATTATCAACCCTGAAAACTTTGTTTACGGTAAAAGCAAAGTATTAACAGACACGGTCATGCACTATTGCCCGGGTTGCAGCCACGGTGTAGTACACAAGCTGCTGGCAGAGGTAATCGAAGAAATGGACATCCAGGATAAAACCATTGGTGTATCTCCTGTAGGATGCGCCGTTTTTGCATACAAATATATAGACATAGACTGGCAACAGGCAGCACACGGTCGTGCACCGGCATTGGCTACGGCCACCAAACGCCTCTATCCGGACAAATATGTAGTCGCTTACCAAGGAGACGGAGACTTGGCTTCCATTGGAACGGCTGAAATCATTCACGCCTGCAACCGCGGTGAAAACATTGTGGTGATTTTCATCAACAATGCCATCTACGGTATGACAGGAGGTCAAATGGCCCCCACTACACTAATAGATATGAAAACGGCCACAACACCTTACGGAAGGAGTGTAGAGTTGAACGGGCATCCGTTAAAAATCACAGAACTGATTGCTCAATTGGAAGGCACATGTTTTGTCACAAGACAAGCCGTACATACACCGGCCGGTGCCAGAAGAACAAAAAGAGCCATTAGAAAAGCGTTTGAAAACTCGGCACAGAAAAAAGGCACTTCGCTCATTGAAGTGGTATCTACCTGTAACTCAAACTGGAAAATGTCGCCGGTCCAAGCAAACGAATGGATGGTTGAAAACATGTTCCCGTTCTATCCATTGGGAGACTTAAAAGACAGATGAATATGAAAGAAGAAATCATTATAGCAGGATTTGGAGGACAAGGAGTCCTCTCGATGGGCAGAATACTTGCCTATTCAGGAATTATGCAAGACAAGGAAGTTACCTGGATGCCATCTTATGGTCCGGAAATGCGCGGAGGAACTGCCAACGTCACTGTGATTATCAGCGACAAAAGAATCAGTTCTCCCATCCTTCAATGCTACGATACGGCCATTGTGCTCAACCAGCAAGCTTTAGATAAATTTGAACCTATGGTTAAAGAAGGCGGCGTATTGTTGTACGATCCCAACGGAATCTCCCGCCATCCTACGCGTAAGGATATAAAAACATACTCTATAAACGCCGTAGATTTGGCCAACGAAATGGAAATGTCAAGAGTCTTCAATATGGTCGTTTTAGGAGCCTATCTGAAGGTAAAACCCATTATTGAAAAAGACAATGTCTTAGCGGGGTTGAAAAAATCGTTACCGGAAAGATATCATCATCTTATACCACTGAACCAGAAGGCAATAGAAGTAGGAATGCAACATGTGAAAGAGGTCTGAAAGACCTCTTTTTTTTTCCATTAAAAAACCATTATCTTTGCTTTACGGATTTTGCTTATGAAACCACAACACGCAGCTATAATTGAACCGTTAAAGCAGAAGATAGAGACATTCATATCGCTGCACGAAAGGGTATTAACAGAAAACCGTGAGTTAAATACTAAAGTACAAACCTTAAGCGAAGAATTAAATTATTATAAAAAAGAAAAAGAAGAATTAGACCATAAAGTACAAAAACTCCAGATGGCTGGCGCTTTTCAGTCATCGAGCCAAGATACAAAAGAAGCAAAGAAGAAAATCGGGAAACTGATAAAAGAGATTGATACCTGTTTGATGTTGTTAAACAGGTAACCACAACACAATGAGTGACAGCAAATTATCTATAAAAATCAGCATAGCGGACCGCTACTATCCTTTACGTATAGCAAGGGAAGACGAAGAAATGGTACGGGCCGCAGCGCAACGCATCAATCAAAGGATTGAGCAATTTAATGTAAAATATTCCGGCCAAGACACACAAGATGCCTTGGCTATGGCTTCCCTTCAATTTGTAATGAGTCTGTTAAAACATGAAAAAGCAGACGATATACATAAGATAAGTACAGAAATTGCTTCACTCAATAATTTTTTAGGAGAATATTTGGAAAGATAATAATCTGACCCGTTACATACCATCTCTTTGCGAAACTCAACACGTTTAAAAATTAAGGAGTTAACTGACTGTTAAAAACAGGCCCCTTAGTGACCCTTCGGGGGATTCCGTAAACGGGACGTGGGAAGTTTGAGACAATAATCAGAAGCTCCAAACCTTGCTAATCAGGGTTTTTGCTAAACAGTGGTATGTTAACGGGTCTTTTTTTAATACTATATATACCAACTACTAATCACCATGGAAATCTATATTTCAGCAGCAATTGCCTTGGTTGTAGGCATTCTTATAGGATATGCTTTTTTTAGAGGCATCATTCTGAAGAAAAAGTCCCGCACCCTGCTTAGAGAGGCAGAAATGGAAGGAGAAAACATAAAAAGAGAAAAAATCCTTCAAGCCAAAGAAAAATTCATCCAATTAAAAGCAGAACACGAACAAATACTTACAGAAAGAAGCAACAAAATTTCTCAAATAGAGAACCGGCTAAAGCAGCGTGAAGTTACTATGAACCAAAATAATGCAGAAATTCAACGCAAAAACAAAGAAGTAACAGCCATGCGAGAAACATTAGCCACACAAATAGATTTGGCAGAAAAGAAAGTAGGAGAATACGAAAAATTACGGCTGCAACAAATAGAAAAAATTGAAAGCATTGCCGGTATGTCTGCAGAAGATGCCAAAACGGAATTGGTGGAAAACATGAAAGAAGAAGCGCGTGTTCAAGCCATGTCATACATTAGCGAAGCTATGGACGAAGCCCGTCTTACGGCAGGAAAAGAAGCCAAGCGAATTGTAGTGAACACCATTCAAAGAGTAGCTACGGAAACGGCCATAGAAAACGCCGTTACGGTTTTCAACATTGAAAGCGACGAAATCAAAGGACGCATCATCGGACGCGAAGGACGCAACATTCGAGCCCTAGAGGCGGCTACAGGTGTAGAAATTGTAGTAGACGACACCCCGGAAGCCATCCTCCTGTCAGCCTTTGACCCCGTGCGCAGAGAAGTGGCGCGGTTGGCCCTTCACCAATTGGTAACGGACGGACGTATCCATCCGGCACGCATTGAAGAAGTAGTAGCCAAAATCCAGAAACAACTGGAAGAGGAAATTGTGGAAACGGGAAAACGTACGTGTATAGACTTAGGTATTCACGGATTGCATGCAGAACTGGTACGTATGATCGGTAAAATGAAATACCGCTCCTCATACGGACAGAACTTGCTCCAACACTCCAGAGAAGTAGCCAATTTCTGCTCCATTATGGCGGCAGAATTGGGACTCAACGCCAAATTGGCCAAAAGAGCAGGCCTGTTACACGACATAGGGAAAGTCTCTGACGAAGACCCGGAATTGCCGCACGCCATTTTGGGTATGCGACTGGCAGAAAAATACAAGGAAAGACCGGAAGTATGCAACGCCATTGGGGCCCATCATGAAGAAACAGAAATGACATCCCTCATTGCACCTCTTGTGTTGGTAGGCGACGCCATTTCCGGAGCTCGTCCCGGAGCCCGTCGCGAGGTCATAGAATCGTATATCAAACGCCTGAAAGGAATGGAAGACTTAGCGCTCTCCTATCCGGGAGTAACAAAGACGTATGCCATCCAAGCCGGCAGAGAGTTGCGTGTGATTGTAGGATCGGAGAAAGTAAACGACCAAGAAGCCGAACTCCTTTCACAAGACATAGCCAAGAAAATACAAGACGAAATGGTGTACCCGGGTCAAGTGAAAATCACGGTCATTCGGGAAACACGAGCCGTAAATTACGCCAAGTAAACCATCTTGTCTTATGGAAGACTTATACGCAAAGGACCTCTGTACACGTCTTCTTTTGACCGAATAACGTAACGCAGGTTCGATGAGCGGGTATGGAACACCGTGTCGTACAATACCCAAGCATCGTCCCATATGTAGACATTGTACATGCCTGCGGGCAGCATAGGATAGCTATAGACCGTCCTGTTTTTGCGTGCTGTGCCTTTTACCAAATGCCTTCCCGGAATATCCCAAAAAAGGTAATCAGATACGGCCCGGAGCATAAGTACCCCGTTTTCTTTCAAAGACGCTGTGGTAGCCCATTCTTTTTCCGAATTGTTGTTATAGAAAGAATACGGCATTTCTATAGTCAACGCCATGGTTTCTCCTTGCGTTCTGTCCCAAAGCCACCCTTCTACGTAACGCGGTGCCGGAGCAGAATAAAACATATCTTCCGGGAAAAAATACGGATTGTCGTCTGTCGTCAAATACGCCAGCCGCATAGCCCTCTGGTGGAAGTGTGCATTGGTAGACTCTTCTGTGGGAATGTAATAGCTGATTTTATCATCAGACTGCGCATGCATGTTCAATACCAAATCAAACGGACGTTCCCGGGAAAGGTCATCCATTCGCGCACGCAATGCTTGTACCTCTACAGAAGTGATGGAGTCCGGGTGGTCCCAATTGATCTCCTGATTGATACCGCGAGCATTGGAACGTGAATATCCTCCGTATACGCCATCGGGATTGGTAAAGGGCACTATGTAAAAGATGCCTTTGCTGCGATACGCCGCCGCTTGCGGACTCTCTTCCGTGAGCTTATCTAAAAATCCTTCCAATTGCCAATTGGCCGGCGTTTCGCTGGGATGTATCCGTGCGTGCATCCATACGGTATTTTTCTCTTCCTCCGGAACGCTTGGATCTGTAACGGTCAACATTTGTATAGGAAAACCCATCATGCTGTAACCCAGAGTGTCCATAACTACGTACTCCTTTTCCACCCAGCCGGCCAAACGCTCTTGCAAACGTTCCCACCCGTACGGCACAAAGTGCGCAACGTACACAGAATCGCGTTCAAAGTACGCTGAGACCTTACGCATAGAGGCTTCATGAGGCGCAAACCTATAAAACTCCTCTCCATCATAAGAGTACACAGCGCGTTTGGGGTCTGTATTTTTAAAATTCAAATACACGTGTTTTCCTTTGACATGTTCCATCAAAAAGTAAAACCACCTGCCGCTGGGCTGCAAATCGGGATTGGCCGGATTGTGCGGATCTGAACGCGATATGATTTCATACGATACATGCAGCACAGAGTCTGTATGCGAAGGACGTACCCACACGGAATCTATCAACGATACTTCGCCCAAACAACCGGAATCAAAGTTGGCTGAAAAACAAATAGGGTCTCCCTCTTGCAACATGCCTGCAAGAAAAAGGAAAAGCACCAATACTTTCATGGTATTTAACTTTCAGTGTAATATTTATAGAACAATATGATGGACTCAATTCCTTTGTAGAATTGGCTCAACAGATAGCTTTCATTGGGCGAATGAATGGTATCGCGCTCCAAACCAAAGCCCATAAGCAACGGAGGGGCTTGCAAAAGGTCTTCCAACTTGGCCAAAATAGGAATACTGCCTCCTCCCCGGCTGGGAACCGGCTCTATGCCATAGACTTCTTCTACTGCTTTGGCTGCCGCCTTGTACACATCCGATGTAATGGGAGCCAAAAAACCTTGACCGCCGTGGTGTTCCGTGGCTTCTACGGTAACTCCTTCCGGTGCCAGAGATAGGAAATGTTTGCTAAACAGTTGAGCTATCTCTTTGTGGTCTTGGTTGGGAACAATACGCATAGAGATTTTTGCCGTGGCAAAAGACGGAAGAACCGTTTTGGCTCCTTCTCCCGTATAACCACCCATAATACCGTTTACGTCCAAACAAGGCCTGATGCCTGTTCTTTCCATGATAGAGTACCCTTCTTCTCCGGTAAGTCCGTTCACTCCAATAGAATCCATGTATTCTTGTTTATCAAAAGGCGCGCGGGCCAACATGGCTCTTTCTTCTGTTGTCAATTCTACTACTTTGTCGTAGAAACCGGGGATGGTAACCCTGCCTTTCTCATCTATCAATTTGTCAATCATACCGCACAGCACGTTTATGGGATTGGCTACTGAACCGCCATAATGTCCGGAATGCAAATCTTTGTCCGGTCCCGTCACTTTTACTTCCATATAAGCCAGCCCTCTCATACCTGTGGTGATGGAAGGTACATCCTCGTTGATCATAGTGGTGTCTGACACCAAGATGACATCACAAGACAACAAATCCTTATGATCTGCTGCCCATGCTCCCAAAGAAGGCGATCCAATCTCTTCTTCCCCTTCTATCAAAAATTTCACGTTGCAAGGCAGTTCGTTCCGAGTCATATAATACTCAAAAGCCTTAACATGCATAAAAGATTGCCCTTTGTCGTCATTGGCTCCGCGTGCGTAAATGGCACCGTCACGGATTTGCGGCTCAAAAGGCGGCGAATCCCACAGTTCAATGGGATCTTCCGGCTGCACATCGTAATGTCCGTACACCAATACTGTAGGTTTGTCCGGGTCTATGATTTTTTCTGCATATACTACGGGATGGCCCGTTGTAGGATATACTTTTGCGTTGTCCGCTCCTGCCAAGGTCAGGAATTCCGCGTATTTCTCTGCACAAGCCTGCATATCTCCCGCATGATCCTGCTGGGAACTTACAGAAGGAATACGCAGCAATGTGAACAATTCTTCTAAGAAACGATCCGAGTTGTTGTTGATAAAATCTTTAATTTCG